>Ga0210040_10004094_pt1 | contig 19261 bp, 30 predicted proteins | sample CryGeyCG12114_NA_FD_185462 | JGI IMG/M metagenome (GOLD analysis project Ga0210040, IMG submission 185462) | Groundwater microbial communities from aquifer - Crystal Geyser CG19_WC_8/21/14_NA (SPAdes) (version 2) | ecosystem: Environmental > Aquatic > Deep subsurface > Groundwater | place: USA...
GCGTTAGTCATAAAATAGGTGAGGTGCACGATGGTGCGGCTACTATGGACTGGATGGAACAAGAGCAGGAAAGAGGTATTACTATTACCTCGGCTGCTACCACCGTAGGCTGGGAATACAGAGGCGAGAAATACCATATAAATATTATAGATACGCCGGGTCACGTAGATTTTACAGTAGAAGTAAACCGTTCTTTGCGGGTACTAGATGGTCTGGTGTTTTTATTTAGTGCAGTTGACGGGGTAGAGCCCCAATCAGAAACCAACTGGCGTTTGGCTAACAACTACAATGTTGCCCGCATTGGATTCGTGAATAAAATGGACCGCTCCGGGGCTGATTTTTTAGCTGTTGTGAAACAGGTAAAAGAAATGTTGGGCAGCAATGCGGTAGCCTTACAGTTACCAATTGGTGCCGAAGATGATTTCAGAGGGGTAGTTGATTTAGTTAATTTTCGCGGTGTTGAATGGAACGAACACGATAAAGGCATGACCTTTAGAGAAGTTCCTATTCCGGATGACATGCTGGAAGAAGCAACAGAATATCGTGAAAAATTATTAGAAGCAGTTGCTGATTACGATGAGTCTTTAATGGAGAAATACTTTGATGATCCAAATACGATCACCGAAGAAGAAATCATGAATGCTTTACGTAAGGCAACCATTGACATGGCTATTGTGCCTATGCTATGTGGTTCTTCCTTCAAAAACAAAGGCGTGCAAACCATGCTTGATTATGTAATGGCTTTATGTCCTTCGCCATTAGATAAAGAAAGTATAAAAGGAACCAATCCGGATACTGGAGCCGAAGTAGCTCGTAAACCGGATGAAAAAGAACCTTTTGCAGCTTTAGCTTTTAAAATTGCCACCGACCCTTATGTTGGCCGATTGTGCTTTATTAGAGCTTACTCCGGCGTTTTAGAATCTGGTTCTTATGTATATAATACGCGTTCTAATAATAAAGAGCGTATTTCTCGCATTTTCCAAATGCATGCTAATAAGCAAAATGCCATTGAGCGCTTGGGTGCCGGTGATATTGGGGCGGTAGTAGGCTTTAAGGATATCAAAACCGGTGATACGCTCTGCGATCAAAATGCTAAGATAGTATTAGAAGCAATGGATTTTCCAGAGCCGGTTATTGGTTATGCAATTGAACCAAAAACCCAAGCCGATGCTGATAAAATGGGTATGGCTATTGGTAAATTGGTAGAAGAAGATCCAACTTTACAAGTACATACCGACCAAGAAACAGGTCAAACCATTCTGAGAGGTATGGGTGAGCTGCACTTGGAAATTATCATGGACCGTCTGAAAAGAGAGTTCAAAGTAGATATAAACCAGGGAGCTCCGCAGGTGGCTTATAAAGAAAGTATCACTGCAAGTGTAGAACACCGGGAAACATACAAAAAACAATCTGGTGGTAGAGGTAAATACGGCGATATTGTATTCGAATTAGGACCTAGGAACGATGATAAAGTTGGTCTTGAATTTGTTAATGGCATTGTGGGTGGGGTAATTCCAAAAGAATTTATTCCGGCTATTCAAAAAGGCTTCGAAGAATCAATGAAAGAAGGTGTTCTAGCAGGTTTCCCATTAGAAGCCATGAAAGTGCGCCTGTTCCATGGTTCTTATCACGATGTTGACTCCGATGCTTTGTCTTTTGAACTAGCAGCACGTCAGGGTTTTAAAGAAGCCGCTCGTAAATGTTCGCCTAAACTTTTAGAACCAATTATGGCCATTGAGGTTATTACGCCTGATGAATACACAGGACCTGTAACCGGAGATTTGAACCGTAGAAGAGGTTTAATGAAAGGAATGGATACAAGAGCTGGTTCACAGGTAATTAAAGCAGATGTGCCTTTATCGGAATTGTTTGGTTATATAACTGAATTAAGAACTTTAACTTCCGGCAGAGCAACAGCTAATTTAACTTTCTCGCATTATGAGCAAGTGCCGCAAAACCTGGCCGAGGGTATTGTAGCTAAAGTAAAAGGTACAGGTAAATAGTCTTAGAAATAATGAACCAGAAAATCAGAATTAAATTAAAATCTTACGATCATAATTTAGTAGATAAATCTGCTGAAAAGATTGTAAAAGCGGTGAAAACAACCGGTGCCATTGTAAGTGGGCCTATTCCTTTACCTACCGAAAAAGATATATATACTGTATTGCGTTCGCCGCACGTAAATAAAAAAGCGCGCGAGCAATTTCAATTATGTACCTATAAGAGGTTAGTGGATATATACTCTACCAGTTCTAAAACGGTAGATGCTCTGATGAAATTAGAGCTGCCTAGTGGCGTAGATGTTGAAATTAAAGTTTGATAATATTTTAACGGTTTTATAAAGAAAGAGCCAGCCCTAAGCTGGTTCTTTTTTTATGATAAATTTATAAAAAATTATTTATCAATAATTTGCATAAAGAAAATTAAAAATAGTATCTTTGCACTCCCTTAGCGAAGGGATATATTGTATAATGTATTTAATCAGAAAGTAGAATGCCTGGAATAATCGGTAGAAAAATCGGAATGACAAGCCTCTTCACACCTGACGGGAAAAGCGTAGCTGCTACGCTGATACAAGCAGGTCCGTGTGTAGTAACACAAGTGAAGACCAATGAGGTGGATGGCTATAATGCTGTTCAGGTTGGTTATGGAGATAAAAAAGAAAAATTAGCTAATAAGGCTGAACTAGGCCATTTTAAAAAAGCTAATGCGACGCCTAAAGTAAAAGTTGTTGAATTTAGAACTGAAGAAGAAGGTTTTAATTTAGGAGATACTATTAATGTTGACTTCTTTACAGAAGGAGAATTCCTGGATGTAGTTGGTACCTCAAAAGGTAAAGGATTTCAAGGGGTAGTAAAAAGATATAACTTTAGTGGAGTTGGCGGCCAAACCCACGGCCAGCACAACCGGGCTCGTCACCCAGGTTCTATTGGAGCTTGCTCATGGCCATCGCGCGTTTTTAAAGGTATGCGTATGGCTGGTCGGATGGGTAACGATCGTGTAAAAATCCAAAATTTACGCGTGTTAAGAGTTATCGCCGATAAAAATTTAATTGTGGTAAGTGGTTCCGTTCCTGGTGCCAAAAATTCATTTGTAGTTTTAGAGAAATAAAATGGAGCTTTCTGTATTTAATATAGCAGGAGAAGATACTGGCCGGAAAGTAAGCCTTTCAGACGCTGTGTTTGGCATTGAGCCAAATCAGCACGCCATGTACCTAGATGTAAAACAATACTTGGCCAATCAGCGTCAGGGTACACATAAATCTAAGGAACGTAATGAAGTTTCTGGAACTACCAAAAAGCTGAAAAAGCAAAAAGGTACCGGTGGCGCCCGCGCTGGCAGTATGAAATCACCAGTATTTATTGGTGGTGGACGCGTGTTTGGACCGAGACCTCGGAATTATAGCTTCAAACTGAATAAAAAGTTAAAAGCGTTAGCTCGTTTATCTGCTCTTTCTAGTTTGGCTAAAGACAATAAAGTTGCTTTACTGGAATCATTAACTTTAGAATCTCCTAAAACTAGTGCTTTCGTAAGTATTTTAGGCAATTTAAAAGTAGCAACTAAAAAGACTTTAATTGTTACTGCTCAGAAAGATCAGAATATGTATTTGTCGAGCAGAAATATACAAAAAGTAAAAGTAGCTGAGGCAAAGGATTTAAATACTTACGATTTATTAAAGGCAGATACTTTGTTATTAACCGAAGAATCGTTAAAAACTTTAGAACAACTTTACAGCGAGATATAATGGAAGTTTTGAAAAAACCTTTGGTCACTGAAAAAATGACCGGTTTAAATGAAAAAGGAAAATATGCCTTTGAAGTAGATAAAAATGCGAATAAGGTAGAAATAAAAAAAGCTGTAGAGAAACTGTATGGCGTAACGGTAGAAAAAGTAGCTACCATGCGTGCACAGGGAAAATTAAAAGTAAAAAATACCAAAGCTGGAGTAGTAAGCGGCCGTAAGCCATTGGTGAAAAAAGCCATTGTAAGCTTAAAAGAAGGTGAGTCTATTGATTTCTACAACGGTATATAAATAAATAGAAATGGCATTAAAAAAACTAAGACCAATAACACCAGGTCAAAGATTCAGAGTAGCCCCTCAGTTCGACGAAGTTACCGCTACTCAACCAGAAAAATCTTTGTTGGCACCTATAAAAAAATCTGGTGGTAGAAATGATTCTGGTAAAATGACTATGCGCTATATAGGTGGCGGTCATAAACAAAAATACCGAATCATTGATTTTAAAAGAGATAAAGTAGGCGTGCCAGCAACGGTTAAAGCTATAGAATACGATCCTAACAGAACAGCTCGTATTGCTTTATTGTATTATGCTGATGGAGAAAAGAGCTATATTCTAGCTCCTGCCGGACTTAAAGTAGATAGTACCGTTATTTCAGGACCCGGTGTTGCGCCGGAAGTTGGTAACAGCTTGCCATTATCGGATATACCCTTAGGTACCATTGTTCATAATATTGAATTGATGCCAGGGAATGGCGGTACACTAGCCCGTAGTGCTGGTACTTATGCTCAATTGGTAGCCAGAGAGAGCAAATATGCTACTTTGAAATTACCTTCCGGCGAAATGCGGATGGTTTTGGTAAGATGTATGGCTACAGTAGGCACCGTTTCTAATTCCGATCATATGAACGTGAACTTAGGAAAAGCTGGTAGAAGCAGGTGGTTAGGTATTCGGCCAAGAGTACGTGGTGTAGCTATGAACCCAGTTGACCACCCGATGGGTGGTGGTGAAGGTAAATCTTCAGGAGGCCAGCCTAGATCAAGAAAAGGTTTATTTGCTAAAGGCAAGAAAACCAGAAACAAGAATAAATATTCAGAGAACCTGATTGTTAATAGAGGTAAAAAATAAATGGGAAGATCATTAAAAAAAGGGCCTTATATTGACTTCAGGCTCGAAAAGAAAGTAACTGCAATGGACGGAACCGGCAAAAAGACGGTGGTTAAAACCTGGTCGCGCCGTTCTATGATATCACCGGACTTTGTAGGTCATACTTTTGCAGTTCATAACGGTAATAAATTTATTCCGGTTTATGTTACCGAAAACATGGTAGGACATAAATTAGGTGAATTTGCGCCAACCAGAAATTTCAGGGGCCATATTGCTAAAAAAGATAAAGGTAAGAGATAACATGGAAGCAATAGCTAAATTAAAAAATGTTCCTACCTCACCGCGCAAAATGCGTTTAGTGGCAGGTTTAGTAAGAGGCCAGAATGTAAATAAAGCTTTAGGTTTATTAAAATTTGAAGCAAATATAGGTGCAGAAAAAATTGAAAAGCTTTTATTATCGGCTTTATCGAATTGGCAGCAAGCAAACACTGAAGCCCGAATAGAAGACGCGGATCTTTATATTAAAGAAATTAGAGTGGATGAAGGTAAAATGCTGAAAAGGCTAAGACCAGCACCACAAGGACGGGGCCATAGAATCAGAAAAAGATCGAACCATGTAACTATAATTATTGATAGCCGCGTGGAAGAACAAGTTGCAGTAACGAATCAATAATTAAGCGAAATATTTTGTAATAATGGGACAAAAAGTAAATCCGGTAGGTTTAAGATTAGGTATCATCAAAGGATGGGACTCTAATTGGTACGGTGGAAAAGATTTCGCTGATAAACTCATCGAAGATGAGAAGATTAGAAAATACATCATGGCCCGTATTCCTAAAGGGGGTATTTCAAAAATTATTATTGAAAGAACCCTGAAGAGAATTACTATCACCATTAACACTGCTCGTCCGGGAGTTGTTATTGGTAAAGGTGGTCAGGAAGTTGATAAAATTAAAGAAGAATTAAAAAAGATTACTAACAAAGATGTTCAAATTAACATCTATGAAATTAAGCGTCCGGAATTAGATGCTAAATTAGTCGGTGAATCTATTGCTCAACAGTTGCAAGCCAGAATTTCTTTCCGCCGTGCCATGAAACAAGCTATTGCTTCGGCAATGCGGGTAGGTGCAGAAGGTGTTAAGGTTCAGGTTTCAGGTCGATTAGGGGGTGCTGAAATGGCTCGTACCGAACATTATAAAGAAGGCAGAACCCCTTTACATACATTACGGGCTGATATTGATTATGCCTTATCAGAAGCCCAAACAGTTTATGGTAAGTTAGGCATAAAAGTATGGATCTTTAAAGGTGAGGTATTTGGTAAAAAAGACCTTTCACCTAACCTGGAGCAATCTAAGCCAGCCAATAACGCCAATAATGGTTCGCCGCGGAACGAAAGAGGTGGCGATAGAAATGACAGGGGTGGACGCCGCGGAGAGCGAGGCGAACGCACTGATTTTGGCGGTAGAGACAAGAAAGAAGGTGGTCAGCAACAACGCCGGAGCGGTGGCGGTGGTGGAAAACCAAGAAAATAAATTAATTACCATCATCAAATTATTATAGAAGATGTTACAGCCGAAAAGAACAGTATATAGGAAAATGCAGAAGGGGAGAGTAAAAGGACTTGCTCACCGGGGTAGCACCATTTCCTTCGGTTCATTTGCTATTAAATCATTAGAAGCCACTTGGATTACCAGCCGCCAAATAGAAGCTGCTCGTATTGCTATGACCCGAGCTATGAAACGGGAAGGACAGGTTTGGATTCGCATTTTTCCGGATAAACCTATTACAAAAAAACCAGCCGAAGTTAGGATGGGTAAAGGTAAAGGTTCTCCAGAATATTGGGTAGCAGTAGTTAAGCCAGGTACTATTTTATTCGAATCGGATGGAGTGCCTTTAGAAACTGCTCAGGAATCGTTAAGATTGGCAGCTCAAAAATTACCAGTAAGAACCAAATTTGTTGTACGTAACGATTACGTAGAGTAGAAATCATGAAATATTCAGAGATTCAAGCACTTTCTTTAGAAGAAATAAAGGAGCGCTTAACTGCAGAAAATACCAGCCGACAGAGTTTGAAATTTGCACATTCAATTTCTCCTTTAGAAAATCCGTTGCGTATTACCCATAACCGTAAATTGATTGCCCGGTTACAAACGGAATTAAGAAAAAGAGAATTAGCGGGTACTTCTAAATAATATTACCAATGGAAGAGAGAAACCTAAGAAAAGAAAGAAGTGGTAGAGTTGTTAGCAACAAAATGAACAAATCTATCACCGTAATTGTAGAGAGTAAAACAAAGCATCCTATCTACGGAAAGTTTTTGAATAAATCTACTAAGTTTATGGCCCATGATGAAAACAACGATTGCGGTATTGGCGATCTGGTTCGTATTATGGAAACAAGGCCATTAAGTAAAAATAAAAACTGGCGTTTAGTCGAAATAATAGAAAGAGCTAAATAAAATGATACAGCAGGAATCAAGATTATCTGTTGCCGATAATAGTGGAGCAAAAGAAGTTCTTTGTATCCGGGTTTTAGGTGGTACAGGAAAAAAATACGCTTCTATCGGCGATAAAATTATAGTTACTGTTAAGTCAGCTCTTTCTTCTGGTAATATTAAAAAAGGCTCGGTATCTAAAGCAGTAGTTGTAAGAACAAAAAAAGAGATTCGTCGGAAAGATGGTTCTTATATTCGTTTCGACGATAATGCAGCTGTTTTATTAAACGCCAACGACGAGCCCAGAGGTACTCGTATATTTGGCCCTGTAGCGAGAGAACTACGCGAAAAGCAGTTTATGAAAATTGTTTCTTTAGCGCCTGAAGTATTATAAGATGAAAACACAAAGCGAAAAAGTAAATAAGCTACACGTGAAAACCGGCGATACTGTTAAAGTTATTGCGGGTAATGAGCGGGGTAAAACAGGACGTATTGTTTCTGTGAAAAAAGACATTAATAAAGTGGTAGTGGAAGGAGTAAATATGGTTACAAAGCATAATAAGCCTAGTGCTAAAGCTCCCAATGGTGGCATCACAAAACAAGAAGCTCCCATTCATGCCAGTAATGTAATGCTGGTTGATGCGGCTGGTACACCTTTCCGGACTGGAAAGAAAGCTGGCGAAAATGGCAAACTGCAGCGTTATTCTAAGAAAACAGGAGATTTAATATAATATGGCTACTGCACGTTTAAAAGAAAAATATACTAAAGAGATCGTTAATCAGTTGAAAGAACGGTTTCAGTATAAAAGTGTAATGCAAGTTCCTAAAATACAGAAAATTTGCATTAATAAAGGTATAGGCAATGCTGTTTCGGATAAAAAATTAGTAGACATCGGGGTGGATGAATTAACTACTATTTCGGGTCAGAAAGCAGTTCCTACTAAAGCTAAAACTTCCGTATCAAACTTTAAATTGCGGGAAGGTATGCCTATTGGAGCTCGGGTAACTCTACGCGGAGATAAAATGTACGAGTTTATGGACCGGCTAATGACAATTGCTTTACCAAGGGTACGTGACTTTAGAGGAATTAACGATAAAGGTTTTGACGGTCGGGGTAACTATACCTTGGGTGTTAAAGAACAAATTATTTTTCCGGAAATTAGTATCGATAAAATTAAAGCAATTTCGGGAATGGACATAACCTTTGTAACAACAGCTCAGAATGATGAGGAGAGTTACGAATTGTTAAAAGCATTTGGTATGCCCTTCATGAACATAAAGAAATAAAGAAATGGCAAAAGAGTCTGTAAAAGCTAGAGAATTAAAAAGACAAGAATTAGTTGCTAAATATGCTGAAAAAAGAAAAGCATTGAAAGCAGCTGGTGATTGGGACGCTTTAGATAAACTACCTAAAAATGCTTCACCTGTTCGGTTGCACAATAGATGCCGGATGACGGGAAGGCCACGTGGTTATATGCGTAAGTTTGGTATTTCACGGGTTACTTTCCGGGAAATGGCATCGGATGGCAAGATTCCAGGATTGACTAAAGCAAGCTGGTAAATTTTTGCTATTTAGTTAAATAAAATAAAAAATAATTAGTATCTTTGCGGCTCTTTTTACAGAGCTAAAAATTATTATTCATAATGAATACAGATCCAATAGCAGATTATTTAACCAGGCTCAGAAATGCTATCAAAGCAAATCATCGGGTGGTTGAAATTCCAGCAAGCAAAATCAAGAAGGAAATAACTAAAGTACTTCATGAGAAAGGGTATATTCAAAGCTATAGGTTTGATGACTCTTCGGTACAGGGTACCATTAAAATTGCTCTTAAATATAACCCAAGTACAAAGCAACCTGCTATTGTAAATCTGGAAAGAGTAAGTAAACCTGGTTTACGTAAATATGCTCACAACGAGAATTTGCCAAGAGTATTAAATGGACTAGGTGTCGCCATATTATCTACTTCAAAAGGCGTAATTACAGAAAAAGAAGCGAAAGCTCTTAATGTAGGTGGTGAAGTTTTGTGTTACGTTTATTAATTTAACAACAGATTATGTCACGAATAGGTAAATTGCCAATCACCATACCTGCTAATGTAAATATTGCAGTAGCAGATAATAATGTAGTAACTGTAAAAGGTCCGAAGGGTACCCTTACTACATTAGTAGACAGAGACATTACTATTACTCAAGTAGACGGTTCTATTTCGGTTGAAAGGCCAACAGAACAGAAACGTCATAAAGCCATGCACGGATTATACCGGTCCTTGATCAATAACATGGTGGTAGGAGTAAGCGACGGATATAAATTGCAATTAGAATTAATCGGCGTTGGTTTTAAAGCAACAATAGCAAGCAATACCTTAGAACTTTCTTTAGGTTATTCGCACAATATCTTTGTTGCTTTACCAAGCGAAATAAAGGCTACAGCAGTAACCGAAAAAGGTAAAGCGCCTTTAATTACTTTAGAAGGTACCGATAAACAATTATTGGGACAAGTAGCTGCTAAAATACGTTCATTAAGAAAAGTAGAGCCTTACAAAGGTAAAGGTATACGTTTTGTTGGTGAAGATATCAGAAGAAAAGCAGGTAAAACGGCTTCTAAATAATAATAGTTATGGCAGTAAGTAAATTAGAGAGAAGAACAAGAATTAGAAAAAGTATTCGGAGCAAAATATCCGGTACTGCTCAGCGGCCAAGATTATCTGTTTTCAGAAGCAATAAAAATATTTATGCACAGCTGATTGATGATGTGTCTGGTAATACATTAGTAGCTGTTTCATCCGCAAAGTTAGAGCTGGATAATTCAGGTAAGATTCAATTATCTTCGGCTGTGGGTCGCGAATTAGCAACAATGGCTCAGGAAAAAGGAATTTCTGAAGTTGTATTTGACCGCTCTGGCTATTTATATCACGGACGGGTAAAATCATTAGCAGACAGCGCCAGAGAAGCGGGGCTTAAATTTTAAATTATGTCACAAAATAACGTACGTGTTGTAAAAGCAAGCGAGATTGACCTCAAAGAAAAAGTGGTGGCAATCAAACGGGTAGCTAAAGTAGTAAAAGGTGGTAGAAGATTTAGTTTCTCTGCTATTGTGGTAGTGGGTGATGGTAATGGTACAGTTGGATATGGTTTGGGAAAAGCCAATGAAGTAACTGATGCTATTGCTAAAGGTATCGATGATGCTAAAAAGAATTTAGTTAAAGTTCCTATTTATCATCATACTGTGCCTCATACCATTGAAGGTAAATATTCAGGCGGTTTTGTGTTGGTTAAACCAGCTGCTGCTGGTACAGGTGTAATAGCAGGTGGTGCTATGCGGGCTGTATTTGAAAGTGCTGGCATTAAAGATGTATTAGCTAAGTCTAAAGGATCTTCTAATCCGCATAATGTGGTAAAAGCTACTTTTGATGCTCTTTCCAGAATGCGCGATCCATTAGCAGTGGCACAACAAAGAGGTGTTAGCTTGCAAAAAGTTTTTAACGGATAATACAATGGCACAAATAACCATCAGACAAATAAAAAGTATTATTGATCGTCCGGAAAGACAAAAAAAGACGATGCAAGCGCTGGGATTGGGTAAAATAAACAAGACTATTACTGTTGAAGATACTCCCCAGATTTTAGGAATGATCCAGAAAGTGCATAACTTGATTGAGGTAAAGTAAAAGCAATATGAATTTAAGTTCATTACAGCCTGCTGAAGGTTCTGTAAAAAATAGAAAAAGAATAGGTAGAGGTACTGGTTCAGGTCGTGGCGGAACTTCAACCAGAGGCCATAAAGGAGCTCAATCTCGTTCGGGTTATAGTAAAAAGTCGGGTTTTGAAGGTGGCCAAATGCCCTTGCAAAGACGGGTGCCTAAATTTGGCTTTAAAAATTTCAACCGAACTGAGTATGCTGGCGTCAATTTAGATGTATTACAATCATTAGTAGACCGAGATAATACTCAAGCAATTACTTTTGATTATTTAAAATCGCACGGCTTGGTTTCTAAGAATGATAAAGTCAAAATTTTAGGTCGGGGTGAAATAAATAGTACAGTAGAAGTTCATGCACATGCTTTTTCGCAAGCAGCTATTGCTTCTATTGAAAAGGCTGGCGGTAAAGTTGTTACGCTATAATTTAGATTATGAAGAAATTTATAACAACGTTTAAGAACATTTTTGCTATTGAAGACCTAAGGATTCGCATTTTGAATACCTTAGGTTTCATTGCAATATTTCGTTTAGGTTCTTATGTTGTTTTACCAGGGGTAGATACGGCGCGCTTACAATCTAATTCACAAGGTATATTTGGTTTATTAGATACTTTGCTAGGAGGAGCATTTAGCAATGCTTCTATTTTTGCATTAGGTATCATGCCTTATATATCGGCCTCTATTGTTTTACAATTGTTAACTATTGCGGTTCCTTATTTCCAAAAGTTACAGAAAGAAGGAGAGTCCGGTAGAAAGAAAATAAACCAGTACACGCGGGTTTTAACCATTGCTATTACAGCGGCGCAATCCTTAGGATTCGTGCAAACGATTAATGCTGACGCCATATACGTAGATCCTTTCTGGTTTACCGTATCGTCTATGTTTGTATTAACCGCCGGTACTATGTTTTGCATGTGGATTGGCGAAAAGATTACCGATAAGGGCATTGGAAACGGAATTTCCATGCTCATTATGATTGGTATAGTTTCTCGTTTACCAGGTGCTATTATAGCGGAAGCTTTATCTAAACAACTGAATGGCGCTTTGATATTTATAATTGAGTTGATTGCTCTTTATTTTGTGGTCATGGCGGTAGTAATGTTGACACAAGCTATTCGCAGAATACCTGTTCAATATGCCAAGCAAGTAGGGGGAACCACGCAATTTAGCGGGCAACGCCAATTTATACCATTAAAAGTAAATGCTGCGGGTGTAATGCCTATTATATTTGCTCAATCTTTAATGTTTATTCCTTCTTTAATTGCTTCTATTTGGCGTGATACGTCTGAATTGGCAGCTTCTATTGGGTCAACTTTTTCGGATTTTACCTCTTGGCAATACAATCTCTTATTTGGATTATTAATTATAATATTTACTTATTTCTATACCGCCATTAGTGTAAATCCTGATCAAATTTCAAATGATTTAAAAAGAAGTGGTGGATTTATACCTGGTGTGAAACCAGGTTTGGCAACTTCCGAATTTATTGGTCAGGTACTAGATAGAATTACTTTACCAGGCGCTTTGTTTTTAGCAGCTATCGCCATTTTACCATCAATAGCTATGCTTTTTAACGTAACGAGGGAGTTTTCTTCTTTCTTTGGCGGTACTTCTTTAATTATCATGGTTGGCGTAGTATTAGATACCCTTAACCAGGTAGAAAGTTATTTATTAATGCGTCATTATGATGGCATGATGAAATCTGGTAAACTAAAAGGCCGGACGCAAAATATTGCCATGGCTTCTTAGTAATGGTTGTCTATAAAACAGAAGAAGAAATTGATATAATTCGTGAGAATGCCATTATTTTAAGCAAAGCTCATGGAGAAGTAGCTTCTTTAATAAGGGAAGGTATAACCACTAAAGAACTGGATGCCAGAGCAGAAGAGTTCATTAAAGATAATGGTGGTAAACCCTCTTTTAAGGGCTATAATGGTTTTCCATATAGTCTATGTATTTCGGTTAATTCAGCCGTAGTACACGGCTTTCCGAGTAATTATGTTATCCAGAGTGGTGATATAATTTCAATAGACTGTGGTGTATTTAAGAATGGTTTTCATAGCGATTGTGCTTATACCCATGGGGTTGGGGAACTTTCTGCTGAGGTAAAGAAGTTACTTACTGTAACGAAAGATTCTTTATATAAAGGAATAGAAAAAGCATTAGTTGGTAATCGGCTCGGCGATGTTTCTGCAACCATTCAGCAGGAAGTAGAGCGAGCCGGCTTTTCGGTAGTTAGAGAATTGGTAGGACATGGAATTGGCAAAAGCCTACACGAAGCACCTGAAGTACCTAATTACGGAAAAAGAGGACAAGGATTAAAACTCCAAAATGGTTTAGTGCTGGCCGTTGAACCAATGGTTAATTTAGGTACAAAAAATGTTGTTCAGGAAGCAGATGGCTGGACGATAAGAACAAAAGATAAAAAACCATCGGCTCATTTTGAACATACTATTGTAATAAGAAAGGATAAAGCGGAAGTTTTAACCTCATTTGAATTCATAGAACAGCGAGTTAAATTATATGGCTAAACAGTCTTCTATTGAACAAGACGGGACTATTGTAGAGGCATTATCCAATGCTATGTTCCGGGTTGAATTAGAAAACGGGCATCAGGTTATATCACATATTTCAGGTAAAATGCGCATGCATTATATAAAAATATTACCAGGTGATAAAGTAAAAATTGAGATGTCACCTTATGATTTATCTAAAGGCAGAATAGTTTATCGATATAAATAAAATGAAAGTAAAAGCATCAGTTAAAAAGAGAAGCGAAGATTGCAAGGTTATCCGGCGCAAGGGAAAGCTTTACGTGATCAACAAAAAGAACCCACGGTATAAACAAAGACAAGGTTAATATATTATTATGGCTAGAATAGCAGGAGTAGATATTCCAGATAAAAAAAGAGGCGAAATTGCTTTAACCTATATTTACGGCATTGGCCGTAGAGCATCCCAATCCATTCTTCAAAAAGCCGGGGTTAACCTCGATAAAAAAGTAAGTGAATGGACGGAAGAAGAAGCAGGTGCCATTCGTTCGGTAATTGCTGCAGAACATAAAACCGAAGGTGTATTACGTTCTGAAGTGCAATTACACATTAAGCGCTTAATGGACATTGGTTCTTACCGAGGATTGCGTCATAGAAAAGGCTTGCCTGTGAGAGGTCAGCGTACCAAAAACAATTCCCGCACCAGAAAAGGGAAGCGTAAAACAGTTGCTAATAAGAAAAAAGCTACTAAATAAGTAATATAAAATGGCTCAAAAGAGAAAAGATAAAGCTAAAAAGCGTGTCGTAGTAGTTGAAAATACCGGACAGGTGCATATTAAAGCTTCTTTCAATAATATCATTATATCCATTACCAACAACAATGGCCAAGTAATTTCCTGGGCTTCAGCTGGTAAAATGGGATTTAAAGGTTCTAAGAAAAATACTCCTTATGCGGCGCAAATGGCTGCTTCAGATTGTGCTAAAGTGGCCCACGAATTGGGTATGCGTAAAGCAGAAGTATTTGTTAAAGGACCTGGTGCCGGTAGAGAATCAGCTATTCGTACTGTACAAAATACTGGTATCGAAGTTACAACTATTAAAGATGTAACCCCACTGCCGCATAACGGCTGTCGTCCACCGAAACGTAGAAGAGTTTAAAAGTTTGTTTTCGAAGCTCTTTCTTAGAGCCTTCATATAAATATTGATAGGAAATGGCAAGATATACTGGCCCAAAAACCAAAATTTCAAGAAGATTTAACGAGCCTATTTTTGGGGCTAGCAAAGCTTTACAAAAGAAAGCTTATCCTCCGGGCATGCACGGAAGAGGCCGTCGCAAGAAACAATCGGAATACGCTGTTCAGTTAATGGAAAAGCAAAAAGCTAAATACCTGTACGGTGTTTTAGAAAAGCAATTTGCTAATTTATTCGATAAGGCTCATCGTAAAGGTGGTATTACCGGTGAAAATTTATTAGCTTTATTAGAGTCGAGATTAGATAACACGGTTTATCGTTTAGGTATTGCTCCTACTCGGCGAGCTGCCCGGCAATTAGTTTTGCATAAGCATATTAATGTTGATGGAGAAGTAGTAAATATTGCTTCTTACAGCTTAAAGCCAGGTCAGACAATTGCTGTTCGGGAAAAATCAAAGTCTCTTGAAGCTATTACAACCAGTCTTTCGGCGCGCAATGCCCGCCAATTTACCTGGTTAGAGTGGGATGGAAAAGAAATGTCCGGAAAGTTTATATCTGCACCGCAGCGCGATCAGATCCCGGAAAAAATTCAAGAGCAATTAATTGTGGAACTTTACTCTAAATAAGAGTTTAATAGTTCTGTTGTTCACTTATTAATTATTAAAATAGTCTTTTATGTCTATATTAGCCTTTCAAATGCCGGAAAAAGTTGTCATGGAAAAAGCCGACGACTTCAACGGTCAGTTTGAATTTAAACCCCTGGAGAAGGGATACGGAGCAACTATTGGCAATGCTCTTAGAAGAATATTGCTGTCTTCACTAGAAGGTTATGCAATTACTTCGGTTAGAATGCCAAGTGTACTCCATGAGTTCTCTACTATCGAAGGAGTGATAGAAGATGTATCAGAAATTATTCTTAATCTCAAAATGGTTCGTTTTAAGAAATTAAACGACGCTGTAGAAGATAAGATAGTTGTTTCTATCCGTAACCAGGATACTTTTACAGCTGGAGATATTGACCGTTTCACCAATGGTTTTCAGATTCTGAACCCCGATTTAGTTATTTGCCATTTGGATAATAATATTTCTCTTGATTTTGAATTAACTATTCAGAAGGGTAGAGGATATGTGCCGGCCGAAGAAAATAAACCAACCGATCAGGTTTTTGGCCAAATAGCCATTGATGCCATCTTCACACCTATCAAAAATGTGAAATACAGCATTGAAAATACCCGGGTAGAGCAAAAAACGGATTACGAAAAACTTTTAATTGATATTCATACTGATGGTTCTATCCATCCGGAAGATGCATTAAAAGGTGCTGCTCATATTTTGATTCAGCATTTTATGCTATTCTCCGATAATACCATGACTTTTGAAACAGCTAAACCTGAAGAAGAGGAAGCTGTAGATGAAGAAATGCTGCACATGCGCAAAGTACTAAAAACTCCATTAAATGATATGGACCTTTCGGTACGAGCTTATAACTGCTTAAAAGCAGCTGATATCCGTACCTTGGGTGATTTGGTACAACTGGATATGCAAGACATGATGAAGTTCCGGAACTTTGGTAAAAAATCTTTAACCGAGTTAGAGAACCTGGTGCAGGAAAAAGGCCTTACTTTTGGTATGGATCTTTCCAAATATAAATTAGACGAAGATTAACAATCATACGGCATAATTCCCGATCCCAATGAGGTTGATCGACGGTATGCACGTTCACATTTAAATAATAATGAGACACGGTAAAAAAATAAACCATTTAGGCAGAACATCAGCTCATCGTAAAGCGATGTTATCTAATATGGCATCTTCGCTAATATTGCATAAGCGAGTAACAACAACAGTAGCTAAAGCAAAAGCTTTACGCAAATATGTGGAGCCTTTATTAACTAAGTCTAAAAACGATACGACTCATACCAGACGTACTGTTTTTTCTTATTTACAAAATAAAGACTCTGTTAAAGAGCTTTTCGATGAAATTTCTGGTAAAATTGCCACTCGTCCAGGTGGTTATACCCGTATTTTAAAAATAGGAAATCGGTTGGGCGATAATGCTGATTTATGCATTATCGAACTGGTTGATTACAACGAAGATATGGTAAGCACTACTAGTACAGTGGCTAAACCAAAAACCAGAAGACGTACTCGTAGAAGTGGTTCTGGTGAAGCTGGTGCCGAAACAACAGCAGGTACTAACAATACTCCAGATGCTAATGCAGGTAATTCGGCGGCGAATGAAGCAACTCCAGAAACCAACGATGCAGAATAATAAAATATTAAGGTAATTATTTAAAGGGATGTGATCTATATCATATCCCTTTTTTTATTTTTGTGGTACTATACTAGCATGAAAGAGAAAAATTTAAAAGAAGCTATCTTGCTTTTAGAAGATGGCAAAATGTATCGGGGTAAGAGCTTAGGCAAAATTGGTACTAGCTCCGGCGAGTTATGTTTTAATACCGGCATGACGGGCTATCAGGAAATATTTACCGATCCATCTTACTACGGTCAGATAATTGTTACCACTACTCCCCACGTAGGAAATTATGGGGTAGTTGGGAAAGAAGTTGAATCGGAGCAGGTACAAATAAAAGGCTTGGTCTGTAAAGAATTTTCCGAATATTTCTCGCGGACCTCGGCTGAGGGATCTTTGCAGGCTTACTTTGAAAAAGCCAATATCATCGGCATCTGCGAAATAGATACCCGCGAACTGGTTAGGTATATTCGCGATAAAGGTGCTATGAATGCCATCATCTCATCGGATGAAACAGATTTAGCAGTGTTAGCGCAAAAGCTAAAAGCAACTCCCTCCATGTACGGATTGGAATTAGCTTCTAAAGTAAGTACCACTTCCGAATACCATTTAGCCGCTTCCGGCAGCAATTTAAAAGTTGCCATTCTGGACTTAGGCGTTAAGAAAAATATACTGAATAATTTTACCCAGCGAGGTTGCGAATGCCGCGTGTTTCCTTTTGATACTAGTTACGAAGAAATGGAGAAGTGGGGACCGGATGGCTATTTTATTTCCAATGGGCCCGGCGATCCGGCTGCAACTATTCAGGCGGTAGAAAATGTTTCGAAGATGCTGGAAGAAGAAAAGCCTTTATTTGGTATTTGCATGGGACATCAGATTTTAGCCCAGGCCAACGGCATTGCTACTTACAAAATGCACAATGGGCACCGCGGGTTAAACCATCCGGTAAAGAATTTAATAACCGGTAAATGCGAAATTACTTCTCAAAATCATGGTTTTGCCGTAGATGCTGAGCAGGTTAAAAACAGCGATAAAGTAGAGATTACCCACATTAATTTAAATGATGGTACCATAGAAGGTATTCGGGTTAAAGACAAACCAGCTTTCTCGGTACAATACCATCCGGAATCGTCACCGGGACCGCACGATTCGGCTTATCTTTTCGATGAATTCATTCAGATGTTAGAAAAAAATAAAGCTTAGTTTCCCCGATTTATATATTGTGAAATAATTGGTTAACCATTTTAAAAGAAACAAAATGAGTTTAATAGAAAGTGTTTTTGCCCGTCAAATTTTTGACTCCAGAGGTAATCCTACCATAGAAGTAGATGTAATTACAGAAAATGGATTTTTAGGCCGTGCTGCTGTGCCTTCCGGTGCCTCTACGGGCAAACACGAAGCCGTAGAACTTCGGGATGGCGACAAGTCGAAGTATATGGGCAAAGGTGTATTACAGGCCGTAAGTAATGTAAACGATATTCTTGCCGAAGAACTGATTGGGTTTAGCGTATTGGAGCAAAGCTTACTCGATAAAATAATGATTGAAGTGGATGGCACTTCTAACAAAGGCAAGCTAGGAGCTAATGCTATTCTGGGGATTTCCTTAGCCATAGCCCGGGCGGCCGCGCAGGAATTAGATATTCCGCTCTATCGGTACGTAGGGGGAGTAAATGCCAGTACTTTACCGGTGCCCATGATGAATATCTTAAATGGTGGCAGCCACGCCGATAATTCTATTGACTTTCAAGAATTTATGATTATGCCGGTTGGCGCGCCTACTTTTAAAGAAGCTCTAAGGTGGGGTACCGAAATATTTCATAATTTGAAAAATGTGCTGCACAAGCAGGGTCTTTCTACTAACGTAGGCGACGAAGGTGGCTTTGCACCTAATATTAAATCGAACGAAGAGGCAATTAAAGTGGTGATACAGGCCATTGAAACGGCTGGTTACAAACCTGGCGATGACGTAATGATTGCCATGGATGCGGCTTGTTCTGAATTCTACGATGCTTCCTCGGGCACTTATCATTTTAAGAAATCGACCGGCGATAAGTTAACCTCGGCAGAGATGGTAAGCTTCTGGACCGATTGGAGCAAAAAGTACCCGATTATTTCCATTGAAGACGGTATGGACGAAGATGACTGGACCGGTTGGAAAGCTTTAACCGACTCGATTGGCAACCAAGTACAATTAGTGGGCGATGATTTGTTTGTAACGAACGTAAATCGCTTACAACGCGGTATCGACGAAAAAATAGCAAATGCCATTTTAATTAAAGTAAACCAGATTGGTACCCTCACCGAAACCATTGATGCCATTAATTTAGGCCGCCGGAATGG
>Ga0210040_10004095_pt1 | contig 19255 bp, 29 predicted proteins | sample CryGeyCG12114_NA_FD_185462 | JGI IMG/M metagenome (GOLD analysis project Ga0210040, IMG submission 185462) | Groundwater microbial communities from aquifer - Crystal Geyser CG19_WC_8/21/14_NA (SPAdes) (version 2) | ecosystem: Environmental > Aquatic > Deep subsurface > Groundwater | place: USA...
CCGCTCTCGCGGAGTACCCGCCGAATGGCATCGTCATGAACCCGATCGATATGGCCGCGATCGAGATGGCGAAGGACGGCGACGGCCGATACATCATCGGAAACCCGCAGGGTGTCATCCAGAAGGCGCTCTGGGGTCTCCCTGTGGTCGAGACGCAGGCCATGGGCGAGGACAAGGCGCTCGTCGGCGCCTTCAACCTCGCAGCCCAGATCTTCGACCGCCAGGATGCCACGGTCGAGGTATCGACCGAGGACCAGGACAACTTCGTCCGCAACAAGGTCACGATCCGCGCCGAGGAGCGGCTGGCGCTCGCCATTTATAGGCCTCAAGCCATCGTATACGGTGACCTGGGCCGCGTAGCGTAATCCGTTCGGTTCATCAAGGAGGGCGGCTTCGGCTGCCCTCTCTATGAACTGAGAGGAGAGCCCCATGAGCACCATCAAGGCCATTCTGACCAAGCCCCTCGACGGCCAGCCGGAGGGCACCGAACGCGAGTTCGACAAGGCCGATTTCGACCGGCTGAAGGCAATGGGTGCCGTGCGCGCCGCGTCCGATGGCGGCGAGAAGGCGGCCCCGAAGGTCTCCAATAAGGCCGCTCCCGCGGTCGCCAACAAGGCCCGCAAGTAAGGCTGATCCATGCTGATCCCCGTCACGGCTGCCGCGCCGGTCGTCACCCCGGCCGAGGCGAAGGCTCATCTTCGTGTCGATCACTCCGATGATGACGCCTATATCACGTCGTTGATCGGCGTGGCCTCCACGGCTGCGGCTGAGCGGCTGGAGCGCACCCTCGGGCTGCGTGAGTGGGATCTGCGCCTCGACTCCGAGGACGTTCGGACGGGCTTCGACATCCGCCTGCCGGGGCCGCCCTTGGTCGAGGTCGTGTCCGTGACGTATGTCGACACGGACGGAGCCGTGCAGACCTACGACCCGGCGAATTACCGGGTGTTTGGCATCGGTGCGCCTCATGGCGGCGGCATCCGGGCCAAGAGCGGATCCGTGTGGCCCTCGCTTCAGTATGGACCCGAAGCGGTGACGGTGCGCTATCGCGCCGGGTACGAGACCGTGCCCGACGACATCAAGCATGCGGTTCTTCTCATCATCGGCGACCTCTACGCTAGCCGTGGCGAGAAGATCCGCGACGACCTGATGGAGGAGCCCGCCGTCAAGGCACTGCTCGCACCCCATCGTGTCTGGAGCCTGTGATGGTCGCTTCAGGGCAACTCCGTGAGCGCGTGACCTTTCAGGCCCGCTCGGTCGTGGACGATGGCTATGGCAACGAGGTTTCCGGCCCATGGACGGATCAATTCACCGTCAACGCCCGCATCACGGAAGCCCCCGGCCGTGAGACTGTGACCGCTCAGCGCCTTCAGGGCACCAACCCTGTGAATGTCTGGGTGCGGTGGTCGTCTCAGACGGCAGGCATCAAGACCGAATGGCGGGCGGTGGATGCGCGGGACAGTTCCCGCGTCTTCGCGATCCACAGTGTGACCGATCCGGAAGAATACCGGAGGCAGTATCGCCTCCTGACCTGCACCCTTGGAGGAGTGTCATGAAGCACGTTCGCTACACCCGCCGCTTCGACTATCGCCCCCGCGCCTCGGTCGTCATGGCCCGCAATGCCGGCGACGAGGTGAAGATCACCGAAGCCGAATACGAGGTCGCCAATGCGGCCGGTGCCGTGGAGATGATCGATGGCGAAGGTTCGGAACCGCGAGAGGCTTCTGCGGAAGCTGGCGGCAATACCGGAGGAAGTGCGAAAGGAAATGGGGGCCGCGCTCGTCGATAGCGCCGAGGAAATCGCGGACTTTCAGCGACGGCTTGCTCCGTTCAAGAGTGGGGACCTTCGCCGCTCTATCTCCGTCAACAAAGGCGGCAAAGGGCCGAAATACTCCCAGGGCGGCAAGGCTAGCGCGGATGCTGATCCGGATTTGACCGTAACCATCACAGCGGGCAACAGCGCTGTACGCTATGCCCACATTGTGGAGTTCGGTTCCGCCCCGCATATCAACGGCGGCATGTTCAAGGGATCGCAACATCCCGGCACTAAGCCCCAACCCTTCTTCTATGGCCCATATCGGGCCTACCGCAAGCGAGCCCGAGGCAAGGCGACCCGAGCCATGAGGAAGGGCATCAAGAAAGTCGTCGGCAAATGAGCGTTGAAGCCGCCTTGCAGAAGGCCATTGTCGGCCGCCTTAAAGAGGATGCGGACCTCACCGCGCTCGTGGCAGGGCGAGTTTATGACCGGGTTCCCGCCGATGCCCCGCGGCCCTACGTCCATATTCGGAACTTCCAGACGGTGGACGACAGTGCCGAGTGTATCGACGGGGCCGAGGTCTACATCGACCTTGATGTGTGGTCGAGTGCGGTCGGCAAGGTCGAAGCCTCCCGCGCCGCCAGTGCTATCCGCAAGGCTCTGAACCTCGCTCCGCTCACTCTGGATGAGCCTTACGCGCTCGCCGAGATCGAACACCGAGACACCAACGTGGGCGACGGCGGCGATGGCCTCCTGACCCGCGCTCGCCTGTCCTTTCGCGCCCTCGTCGAAGGCGCCTAACCCCCTGCCCAACTGAAGGAGAACCACCATGGCGCAGGCCACCACTCTCCCGTTTTCTGCGTTCAAGGTGATGCTGGAGACGGACACCCCCGGCACCTTCGCGGCGCCGTGCGGGCTCACCGAGCGTTCAGTCACGTTCTCGAAAGAGACGAACGACACCACGTCCATCGATTGCGACAACGAAGATGCGCCGGCTTACGTTGACAGGGATGTTGTTTCACTCTCAGTCACGATTTCCGGCGAAGGCGTGATCGCTCGCGAGTCCCTGGAACTTTGGCGCAACGCTTTCACCACGACGGACACGGTAAACGTCCGCATTGAGGTCGGCGGCACGCTGGCACAGGGCGGCGGTTACTGGAGCGGCGCATTCCATCTGACCAGCTTCGAACCGGGCGCAACCCGCGGCGAACGGGCGTCTATTTCAATCGAGATGCAAAGCTCCGGGCCGGTGGTCTGGTCGGATGCCGCTGCATGAGCCGGGACGCTTCGGTAACTCTGGATTGGGCCGATGGCGAATATCGCTTTCGGCTCGCCATCGGGCAGCTCCGCGAGCTTCAGGAGACAATCAACCGGCCTCGCGTGAAGCTCGGGGCACCCTTCATTGGTCCGGCAACCCTCTTTGAGGCTCTGCGGTCGAACGACGCCTGGCCTCATGAGGTCCGCGAAGTTATCCGCCTCGGCCTGATCGGCGGGGGCACAAAGCCCGCCGACGCCCTCGATCTGGTGAAACGCTACGTCGAGGATCGTCCGATCACGGAAAGCAGCGTCTTTGCGACCCTGATCCTGGGTGCAGCCTTGTTCGGCTCCGAGGAGGAGCCGCTTGAGGGAAAAAGCGAGGCGGCAAAGATGAAGGAGATGACCGACTTCCCTTTGCCGCCTTCTACACAAACGGAGCCCTCATCGGAGGATGGACTCCTCGACAGGTAGACGAGATGTCCCTTTGGGAGTTCTCAGCCGTCGCTGAAGGCTACTCCAAAGCCCATGACCCGAAGGGGGACAAGGCGCTCAGCTCCACAGAAGAGGAAGCGCTCTGGGGGTGGTTGCGGGCGTAAGTCTCTGGTTGGTTCCGGAACAAAATTAAGCGCGCCGTAGAGGACCCCCTCGGTGCTCGTCATAGCGCGCGCTTAACGCTCACATGAGCCAGGTATTGTCGGAGGTATCGAATGAGGACGATGACGGAAGTTCTTGAGAAATCTGTAACAATTTATAGCCTAACACAGTGTTAATCCGGCTTGCTGTTGGTGATGATTTGTTAACTGGGGACAGACCTGTGCAGAACACCACCAAGGGCTTGGGGATCAAAACGAACGAATTCAGGATGGTCACTACTTGATTCGTAATCCCCGACGGGGGAGCGGCTGCCGCTAACAGCCGTGGCGAGTGGGGTGTGTTGAACTTTGGCCGGTCCTCACACCCCACCGCCTGTCTTGGCCAAGCGAGCCTTAGCGGGGCTCGCCAGACAAGGTATGCGTACCATGAACCTCACGACAGTTGGAGTCACGATGTCGAGCTTGGAAATTGCCGGGCTCACAGGGAAGGCTCATAAGAATGTCCTCGCCGATATCCGTAAGATGTTGACAGAGTTGGGGAACCAACCGGCTGAATTTTCAGCCCGTTACTTTGATGCGAAGCGCGAAGAACGGGAATGTTTCAATCTCCCCCAGCGGGAATGCCTAATCCTCGTTTCGGGGTACAGCGTTCCGATGAGAGCAAAGATCATCGATCGCTGGCAGGAGCTTGAGGCAGCTGTTCGCAACGAACATACAGGCACAGTAACTGATCTGAGTGCCGAAGTACGTCGAGCCATTGGCGGCATCACGAAGGGCGTCATCCACACCGAGATCGCCGCTGTTCTCCCCGAGATGATCCAGTCGGAACTCGCAAGCCGCCGCCATGCACTCGTGATCGACACAATGACGGCGGGGCAAGTGCTCGACATGGAGAAGGTGCCGCAGAAGGGCCGTCGCGGGCTCGTACAGAAGACCGCTTCCCGCCTCCGCAAGTTTTGCGAGCGCAACAACATTGTTCCGAGGCAGCAGGAATTGGGCAACTCTGCCCGAGCCTACGTCTACTCAGTGGATATTGTGCACCGTTGGCTAAAGGAAGAGGGCAGGGCGCTCATCCGGGCTCATCTCGCAGAAGCCATGGGGCAGGGAACCCTAAAACTGGTCCATGCCGCCTAGCTACCGTCAACGGTTCGGCTCACCAGGGCGCTCAACGGAGCGCCCTTTAGAACTCAGCGCCCAGAGATTTCGGGCGTATGCATCCCGCGATCATCGAAGACACAACGAGCCTTGTATGGGAGTTCGTTCCCAAGGCTGTTCTTGGCGTCGAAATCAAAGGACGCAACTACGTTTCCAGTAGTCGGAGCACGATAAACATTTGAGCCTGACCATTTGATGCTCATGCTAGAAGGAAAGGCCAAGCTTTCCCGTACTTTGGCCTGGCATTGTTCCAGGGCGGCGGCGTCTGTGAAGCTTTCCATCTTGGCATCCTGCGACTGTGGTGCCCTTGCTTCTTTGATGTCTGCCGCACTCAGGTAGAAACGCTTGCCATTCTCGCAGTCTACTAAGATCACAATGTTGTCTGGCGGAGAGCTTCTACTGTCTGAAAGTTCCGAAATAGCGACTTTGTCGCATTCTAGCGATCCGGCAGCGAACTGCGCGGCTGATTTTCTAAGCTCGTCGATCTTTTTGACTCCAGAAGCTCCCCATTTCTGGAAGGTCTTGGGGTAATTCTTTCGGTCCATTGGTTTGTATACGTTTGGATCGACAGGGGCTGCAAAAGCAACTGCATTGAACGCTACCAGAGCGGCCAAGCCAAGAAACAAAGAACGCATTTTCCCTCCTCATCCATGGAGCCAACATGGCAACGGATCTAGAACGACTCGTGGTCAGCCTTGAGGCTAACATTAAAAAATTCGAACGTGAGATGGCGAGGAGTCGTCAAACGACGGACAGCGCCATGCGCGGCGTTGAGAGGCGTACGGAGCAGGCTACGCGGCGCATTGAGAACATGATGGCGAGCGCGGGTCGCCGTATAAACGCGGCCATCGGTGGGATGCTGGCAGGACTGTCAGTCCAGCAAGTGGCACAGTTCGCTGATGCATACACGAAGGTTCAGAACGCGCTGAAAACTGCGGGACTGGAGGGACAGGAACTGGCGTCTACCTATCGAGAGCTGTTCGCGATCTCGCAGCGTCAGGGAGCTCCGCTGGAGGCGATGGCGCAACTTTACAGCCGCTTAGGGCAGTCGCAGACTGAGCTTAATACCAGCACTCAGGAGATGCTGAGGTTCACTGAAGGGGTGGCCTTGGCGCTCCGTGTTCAAGGAACAGACGCGCAGGCTGCATCCGGTGCTCTCATGCAACTCGGACAGGCGCTCGCTGGCGGTGTCGTCCGTGCTGAGGAGTTCAATTCAATCAATGAGGCTGCCACGCCCATCCTTAAGGCTGTAGCCGCTGGCATGGTCGAAGCAGGAGGCTCTGTGGCCAAGCTGCGCACCCTGGTTAATGATGGCAAGGTGTCCTCGGAGGCGTTCTATCGGGCTTTTGATGCGGGTCGAGGCATTCTGGACGACATGGCCAAGAATACCGTACCGACTCTCGGGCAGGGTATGACGCGCGTCTATAACGCCTTGTCGGACGCGGTTGGCAAGATGAACGAGGCAGTCGGGGCCACTGAGGGCTTCCAGTCGGCCATCAACGGACTCATAGAGGACGTCGGCAAGATCCCGGCAGGACTTCAGACAACAATTCATGAGTTGGAGCGCTTCATTCAACTCTTCGGTGAAGCAAAGGCCTACGCGCGCAGCGGGCTTGCTGCTGTGGGCATAGTTGACCCGCGGAACCGCATTGACGAAGCGTTCGATGCGAACTCCTATGCTGTTCATGGCAGCATGAGAGGATACAAGCCTCCTGCCAATGCCACGAGGCAATCTGGAAGTGGCTTGCCTTCGATGGTGGGGCTGCCTTCTCCTATATCGCTCGCCAATTTCCCCGTTAGCCCGGGTAGTGGCAGTGGCGGCGGAGGTCGGGGATCAGGTGGCGGGAAGAGCAGCCAAGAACGGGTCAACGAGCTTCAGCGTGAGACGCAGGCCATTCAGGCGCGCACCCGCGCGCTCGATGTGGAGCGACAGACCATCGGCCTGTCGGCAGGCGAAACGGCCAAGGCCGAGGCCGCGTTCCGTCTGCTGGAAGCCGCCAAGGAGGCCAACGTCGCGGTCACGCCTGAGTTGAAAGCCCAGATCGACAGCCTCGCCGCTGCCTATGGCGAGGCCACCCAGAAGATTGAGGATGCTCAAGAGGCGCAGGAAGCGGTTGCCGATGCCGCTCGGGAGTTTGGACAGACACTTAGCGGGGCGTTCTCGGACGCCATTCTGGAAGGCGAGAAGCTCGACGAGATCGGTCGCCGCCTCGCGAAAACCTTCGGCTCGCGTGCGCTTGACAGCCTCTTCGGGGCTCTGTTCGGGGGCAATGGAGGCTCTGGGGGCGGGTTGCTCGATGGTTTGTTCAGGTCTTTCATCCCCGGCAAGGCAGGCGGTGGCATGGTCAACGCCATGCAGCCCTACGAAGTGGGCGAGAACGGCCGCGAGCTGTTCGTGCCGACCACTCCGGGCCGGATCGTCCCTCATGGGAAATACGGCGGCGGTGCCATGCAGGTCGTGATCAACAACAACGCCGGGGCTCAGGTCTCGACGCGCCAGGTGCCGGGACCGCAGGGGCCGCGCCTCGAGGTGCAGATCGAGCAGATGCTCGGCGGCATGGTTGCCAGCGGTGGCCTTGACAAGGCCCTCAAGCAGCGGTTTGGCGTCTCTCCCATGGGTGGCCGCTGATGCCTCTCCCCATCTGGCCTGCCTCCGTTCCGCATGAGCCCTCGTCCCGCAACATCGCAGAGCCTTTCCGCAAGGGGCTTGAGAGCGAGATGGCAGCCGGGAACGTCCGCTCACGGCGCACCGCAACTGTCGGCATCGGCGTCGTGGACCTCACTATCCGCATGACCACCGAGCAGTTCCAGACCTTCAAGGCGTTCGTGCGGGACACCCTTTCCCACGGCACCGCAGACTTTGAGATGCCCGTCTCTGACCTCACCGGCTGCACGGTTCGGCGGGTTCGCCTGCGCAATGGGGGGCAGTATCAGCCCTCCCGCGCCGGCAATCGCATCTTCGTCTCCTTCTCCCTCGATGTCTGGGACCTTTGATGCCGATCAGCGCAACTCAGGCATGGGCCGAGGCGGCTGCCTCCGCGCCTAAAGACGAGGTGATGCTGATCACCATCGAGCTTATCCACCCTACCTTTGTCGAGAACGGAGCGCCGGCACCCATCCGGGCCGTCCGCAACACGGTCGATGTGAACTTCCGCCTCGAGGCGGGGGCTCCTGTCGGCGGCGGTCTGGTCGTCCCGTTCAAGGCCATCCCCTTCGAGATCGACTATCCCCGCATAGGTGCCCTGGGCGCGGAATGCACCATCCGGCTCGACAACATCAACCGGGAGGCATCCCGTTATCTCTCCGAGGCCGTAAAGATCAACACGCCTATCGAGGCGATCTTCCGCGGCTATCTGGCGAGCGATCCGGAGACCGTAGGGCAGGGGCCTTACCGGCTGATCCTGCGGAGCGTGAAGCGCACCGGGCGGCTCTTGGAAGGGCAACTCGCCATCGCCAAGCCGCAGAGCATGCGGGTGCTGCGCGAGGTTTATGACATGGTTCGGTTCCCGAGCCTCTTGGCGGTGTCGTGATGGATCGTCTCGCCTTCCTCGAAAGCCTCATCGGCAAGCCATACAAGATCGGCGCCCGAGGCCCTTCGGAGTTCGACTGTTACGGCCTCGCGCGTCACATCCAGAACGAACTAAAGCGCTTTTGGTCTCAGTGTAGGGCATAGCCAGCGTGCCTGATCCAACCTCGAGCATCCTGTGCGGTGATGGTGTCGAGGGCTGGTTTGAGTTCTGCTTCCAGGGCTTCAAGAGTGCGTGGCGCTTTCCCCTTGAGCCGCTCTTTCATCTTGCCCCAGGCCGGCTCGATCGGGTTGAACTCGGACGAGTAGCGCGGCAGGTACAGCACTCCGATCCCAGCTTGATTGAGCAGGTCCCGCACTTCGGTGGCGTGATGCGGGCGCAGGTTGTCCATCACCAGAATGGCATCCGGCTTCACCTGCTGGAGCTTGGGCACCAGCACCTGTTCGAGATAGGCCAGCAGCACCGGCGTGGAGGTGGACGCCTCGATGCTCATCGTGGCGACCAAACCGTCACAGGCGAGTGCCCCCAAGACCGTCAGCCGCTGCCACGAGCCCAGCGGAATACTCCCGTATGCCCGCTGCCCGCGTGGGGCTCGCGCACGGGGGCGCGCCATCTTGGTGGTCACCCCGCTCTCGTCCAGGAACACCAGGCGGTCCACGGGAAGCTCACTCATCTGCTGGCGGTAAGCCTCACGCTCGGCTGCAATCTCGGGCCGCTCCTGCTCGGCCGCCCGAAGCGTCTTTTTTTGGGGCGCAGCTTGAGCCGCTTGAGCGCCTCGCAGATCACCGCCAGACACACCGTCACGCCGGTGCGCTCGGCCAGGCGCTCGCGGTACTCGCGCAGCAGCGCGTCATTGTCTTCGATCACGAGTTGGCGCAGCACCTCGAGAACTGCCGCGTCCAGCCGCGAGGGCACGCCGCCGCTGTGCGGCTTCGGCTTGCGCCGGCCCTCCTCGCGCTCTTGGCGGCGCCAGTTTGACACGGTGGCGGGACAGACCTGAAAGCGGCGGGCAATCTCGACCTGAGGAAGGTCGCCCCGCTCACAGGCAACCAGAACGCGCTCACGCAGATCAGGAGAATAGGGCTGGGGCATGGCTCGCCTCCCGGGCCATATCCCCGTCAACGCACAGGCCACCCGAATGGATTCAAGCCCAAATCAAAAGCGCTTTAGCAGGCGTCTCCATGCCGGATGTCGCCTTTGCCGAGCCGACGACCCGGGCCCAGGCCGAGGCCATGCTCTCGCATCCCGAGCGGCAGGCGTGGGAGGAGATCCCCGAGGCCGAGGCGCGTGAGCTTGATCTCGTTCTCATGGGCAACGTCGCCAAGCGCGACTTCCACCTCGGCACTTACATCGTGCCAGTGACCGCGCCTGCCGTGATCCACATCGACCGGAAGGCGGGCGTTGTGGTGGATGACCTGCCAGCCCTCCGAGCCTCCGGGTTCAACTACCTCCGCATATTCCGTCGCAAAGCGTAATCATGAAACTTGCCGTCAAGCACAGCCTTGTGGTCATGGATCCGCAGGGCGATGAAGCACGCCCCGAGTCCTCGCTCGTCCTGCCTGTGGCCGAGGCAGAGGCGGCCATGGGTGAGACGATTGCCGACGTGATCGCTCGCACCGGCTGGCGCTTCGATCTTCCCACCGTCTGCCGGATCAATGGTCTCTACTACAGCCGGGATGAGTGGCCGACCTATCATCTCGCAGCCAATGACAATGTTGAGTTTCTGACCCGCCCTGGTGACATGGGCGGCGGTGGCGGCGGCTCCTCGGCCAAGAGCATCGGCGCCATTGTCGCCATGGTGGCGCTCACCGCGATTGCGCCTTGGGCCATGGGTGCCATCGGCCTGACCGGCATGGCCGCCTCCATCGGCTCCTCGCTGCTCATCGCGGGCGGCGCGATGGCGATCAGCCATTTCCTCAAGCCCAAGACGGGCGGCAAGACCGACGCCAAGGAGGAGCTTTACTCCTTCGGCTTCGGCGGCAACCAGGCCCGCCCGCTGCAGCCAATCCCGGTCGGCTATGGCCGCAACCTGTCATTCCCGGACTTCGCCGCGCCTCGCTATAGCGAATACAACGGCGACTCCATGACGGAATACGCCCTGCTGTGCCTAGGCTGCGGGCGCTATGAGGTCGAAGAGCTCAGGATTGCGGATACAACCGTCTGGACGCAGGCGGGCGGCCCGAACCCCTCCTTCCCCGGCATTACCATCGAGATCGTGCCTCCCGGCCAGGATGTGACCCTGTTCCCGGTGAACGTGGTCACGGCCTCGGAAGTGTCCGGGCTGGAGCTGACCGAGACACCGACGGCAGGCTATACGGTCAACGCGGCGAACACGAAGGCCCGCCAGCTTCTGTTCGACTTCGTGTTCCCGCAAGGAGCGTTTCAGAGGCACAAGGACAAGGTCTATCCGATGCCGGTGCGGGTCTACGGGCAGATCCGCCCGGTGAACGATGCCGGCGCCCCGCTCGGGGATTGGGCGACTGTGCTGGATCGGGACTATCGTTTCGCCAAGGAGTCCCAGATCCGCATCACCGAGCGGGTCGACGTAACGCCAGGTCGCTACGAGGTCCGCGCCTTGCGGTCGACGCCCTTCCCGACCGAAGGCATCAATAACGGCGCCGTGAAGGGTCAGGATCAGGTTGTGTGGACCGCCCTGCGCGCTCACATCGAGGGGCCGCAATCCTTCCCGCGCACCACGACCATCGCCGTGCGTGCAGAGGCAAACAGTGCCCTGCAGGGTGTCACGAACGGCCAAATCGGCATCATCGCGACCCGCATCATCCCCGTTTGGACGGGGAGCGAATTCGCAGAGGTTGCGACCCGCTCTATCGCCTGGGCTGCGCTCGATATGTGGCGCAACAGCGACTATGGCGCAGGTCTGCCTCTGACGCAGGTCGATTTCCAGAGCTTCGTCGCTCATGATGCCCTGTGGACGAGCCTGGGGCATACCTTCGACCATATGTTCAAGGAGCCGCAGACGCTCGACGACGCTCTCGAGACGATCCTCAAGGCGGGTAGGGCCGTTCCCGCTCCGGTGGGTGATCGTCTGACCATCGTCCGCGACGAGCCCCGCGGGCTGCCCCGAATGATGTTCACCGACTACGATATCGTGCGGGATAGCCTGACGATCGATTACACCCTCGCCAATGATGACCTCGCCGATGGCATCGTGGGCGAGTACATCGACAACACGACCTATCGGCTGGCCGAGGTCACTTCCGCTCCTGATGGGGTTCTGCTTGCCAAGCCCTCGCGGGTGCAGCTCCCCGGCGTGACTAACCGCGCCCAGGCGGCGGGCCTCGTCCGGTTCATGGCGGCAGAGAACGCCTATCGCCGCATCATGGTCTCATGGACGGCCAGAGCCGAGGGGCGTCTCCTCAAACGCGGCGATCTGGTCTTGCTTTCATGCGAAGAGCCGGAAACCTGGGGGCAGTCCGCCGAGGTCGCGGCCTACAACGACGCCGCTCGGCAGATCACCTTCGACCACGATCTCGATTGGGATCCGAACGCCCTCAACCATTATGTCGAAATTCGGCGTCGGGACGGGCAGCCATGGGGGCCGGTGCGGGTCTCGCGGGGCACCTCCGACCGTATAGCCATCGTGAACGCGGCGGACTATGCCTCGGAAGCCACCCGGCAGGGCATGAGCCTCCCTGATGCCATCGGCCGTTCTGACCTGGCCGACCGCCCGACTGCCGCCTTCTCCCCCGCGGAGCCGCGCACCTTCCGGGTCCTGATCACCGAAGGCGCCCCGGACACGGACGGCGAGCACATCACCCTCTCGGGCGTGGTGGACGATCCGATTGTCTATGACGTGACCGAAACCGGCGTCACGCCGCTCCCCACCATTCCGGACGTGTTCTCGCCCGCCATCCCGGTCGTGCTCGGGCTTGGGGCGAACGTCTATCAGCGCGGCACGACGCTTATCCTTCAGGCAGGCTGGCAGCCGGCCAGGGGCGCCGTCACCTACCGGGCTGATGTGTCCTATGACAACGGGCTCACGTGGGTGCGCACCTACGAGGGCGAGCAAACCACGTTCGAGGCGGCGGTCGGCGGCGCGCAGGCGATGAAGCTTCGGGTCGCGGGCATCACGGCGAGCAATGTCGCGGGGCCGTTCTCCATCGTGGACCTCTCGGCTCCGCCGCTTGTGGTCGACAACGAGTTCTTCATCATGAAGATCCAGCCGGGCGACCTGGAGCCTCAGATCCAGCGCCGGATCGACACTCTCGATCTCCTTCAGGTCAGTGCGGACCTCGCGACGGAGAGCATTGTCATTGCCGAGGAGGCGGACGAGCGGGGCAGGGCGGCCATCAAGCAGGTTCAGGAAGTCGGCGTGAAGGCGGACAAGGCCTTCGCGGTGTTCGGGACCGAGGTGCTGGCTGAGTTCGACAGTACCGGGGCCACCGTCGCGGACAATCTGGAGGCCCTGGCGACGGCTGACGAGGCCATTGCTCAGTCTACCAATCAGGTTAAGGCCCGGCTCGACAATGTGAGCGGTACGGGTCAAACCCTGGAAGCTTCCGTCACGACGCAATCGACCGCCATTGCCAACATCAGGACCGGACTGCAGGCGTCCTACACAGTCAAACTGGAGGCGGGTGGACGCTTCTCGGGCTTCCAGCTCGTGCAGACGGACGGCTCGACCGGAACAATCTCTTCCGAATTCAAGATCGCGACTGACAAGTTCATGATCTTCGCCCCGGGCTATACCGATCAGGCGGTGTTTGCCGTGGGCACCCGCAACGGCGTGGCTCGTGTCACCATGCGCGGCGACTTCATCGCCGATGGCTCGGTCAACGCCAATCAGATCAACGTGACGAGTCTCTCCGCTCTTACGGCCAACATGGGCACCATCACTTCGGGAACCCAGAACTACGGCCAGGTGCGGATCTACGGCAATCCTGCGGACGGCGGCCCGCGCATCGAGGTCTGGGACTAGCCATGGCAAGACGCGTGGTGATGGGGAACATCCCAGGCGTCGGATACGACGTCCGGATCTCCCGCCCGGGCTATGATGCTCTGACTGCGAATGTGAACGACATTCGGCAGATTTCGTTCTCGGCCAATCGCGCCGGTAGCGCCAGGGTGGCAGCGGCAGGCGAGTTCGGCGCGATGGATGCCTGGCATCCCTTGGGCCACGCCTACCCGGCGCCGCCTCCTATCCTCGTCCTGCTCAAGAGGGGCGGCTATGTCATGACGGACACCTATGAGGAGTACCCGCGCCCGCAGGGCTATCAGCGAGGCTCCGGGTTCACCATCGTTGTTCAGACCAGCCAGATCCTTGCCACGGCACCGTCCCAGTATGGGTTCGCGCTCGGAGCGGGCGACAAGTACATCTATTACTCACTGACGGCGGATTGAATGGCACGGCGCATGATCCTCGGTCGCCGCGGCGCCGAGTATGGCTTGTGGGTCTCGAAGCCGGGATTTGATGCCGAAACCGGGATCGAGTCGCAGCTGGCGTTCTCGATGGGCAAGCGGCACGGCATGGTGGTCGCATCGGGAACGGTCCTCTGCCCAGGGGGAGGCCAAACCACCTCGATCAGCTTCGGCTATCCCCAGCCGTCCGTGCCGCTCATCTTCTGCGGCGACCTTGTGACCCGGCCCTCTGCCTTTCCCATCGCGACCTTGGCATCGCAGACCGGGTTCACCATCCAGCCGCTCCCGATCTGGGACGGGACATATCCAGCGGCCGGGCGTGCCTTTCCATGGTTCGCCGTCGCGAAAAGCCAGGACTAGCCTGATGGCTCGACGGATCATTCTCGGCAAGAACGGCGCCAACGTTCAGTTTCGTGTCAGCGCGCCCGGATTTGACGCCGCGACGGCTCCTCTCGATGCCCTCCTGTTCGATGGAGACAACGTTCCGGCCCGCGTGGCGGCGCAGGGCGAGTTCCGGGCGGCGGCCGGTAGCATCAATGGTGTCGCATCGGCGCAAGCGCACGGCGTTCCCGGAGTATCTCTCTGCATCGCCATCGCCCGGCCTTGGGAGATTGGGGCGCCAGGCGATTGGTACTATTTCCTGCGGCTCTCCAACGGGTCCGTCACCGGCGGGCGCGTCGGTAAAGACATCATGGATAAGAACTACTGCACCCCGTTCTACTGGTGGGCCGACCAGACCACAGGCGCAACCGAAGTCTGCGGCTGGCGCTTCAGTTGGGACAGCGGACAGGTCATCGCTACCAACTTTACACCCTATCCCCTCGACGTTCGCTGGGCTGCCTTGGAGTATTAGAATGATCGTGACGACGGATGAAACCGGGCGCTATCTCGGGCATCTCGACGCGGGCTACCCCGCGCCTGCGGATATGCTGGAACGGGTCAGGGCGTCGGGCAGTGGCTTGGCCTATGACGTGCCGCCCTTTACGCCGGATTTCTGGTACTTCCCCGATGGGGTGCCGACCGTGCGTCCAAAGCTCGATTACCAGGCCGCTGAAGCGACGGTGGACGGTGAGAAGGCAACGCGCCTGACCGGCATCCCGGCCGGGGTGACGGTGGAGGTGCGGGGGCCGGAAGGCGCGGCCACTGTCGAAACGGACGACGAGCCGCTCGACCTGCTCCTCCGCACGACAGGGGAGTACCGGGTCGCCTTCGAGGCGTTCCCCTATCAGCCGGTGTCGCTCCTGATCACCGTAACGGGAGGCACAAATGGCGCGGCTTGATCTCGGCCCAACGCTCGAACAGTTCCGCACCATGGCCGAGGCCGCCGTAGACAAGCATTTCGAGCCGGTTCGGATGCGAATGGCGCTCTACACCCGCAAGGTCGTGGAGGCCCGCCGTCACCTGGCAGGCGAGCCGTCTTCCATGCTCAACCGCGAGGCGCAGCGCAAGCACATCAAGGCCGACGACATCGCCCGTCAGATCGTGGCTTTCGCCGAGGCCGACGAGCAGTCCGAGGACGACCGCATTGCTCTGAAACTCAAGATCCGCAAGGCCCTGACCCCGCTGAAGATCCGCAAGCTGCTCGAACAGAGCGGCATCAGCCTGACCTAACCCTCTCCACAATCCAAGCCCACCAAAGCGGCCGAGCGATCTCGGCCGGGAGCCCCCTCATGGCCGAACCCGTCATTGATTTCTTCTACAGCGAGGGCACGATCACCCTCACGAATGGCTCCGACATCGCAGTCGGACAGTTCACCTCCTGGGATCCGGCCGTGCTCCCTTATGACTTTGTCTATCCCAATGATGGGCAGGCGGGGATTTCGGTCGTCAAGGAGGTGCTCGGGGTCAATCAGATCCGGCTCGCGAAGCTCTGGGCTGGGCCGACCCTGACGGAAGTCCCTTACTTTATCGTCCGTTGGATCAAGCACACAGACCCCCGGATCTATGGGGTGCGGGTATCGGAATATCTGTCGCGGCTCAAGGACATCCCGGCAGACATTATCGCCGAGCGCGATGCGGCGATTGCGGCCATTCAGGAGGCGGGCAGTTCGATTACGGCGCTTCAGGCGGGCAACAACCTGTCTGATTTGGCGGACAAGGCCACGGCGCGGACGAACCTCGGTGTGCCAGCCCTCGCATCGAACCTGTCCGACCTTCCGGATAAAGCGGCGGCACGCTCGAACCTGGGGGCACTGAGGCATGGCGAGTGCCGCCTCGTGTCGGCATCGGCAACAACGGTTCGGCTCGATCCTCATAATGGCGACCGGGTTATCATCAACGGCATCGAGCGCACCATCCCGCCCGCGGGCGTGACGCTCGCCGCCGGAACGCTTGCAGCGGGATCGTTCCGGTTCATCTACGCCGCTTGGAGCGGCACGGCAGTGGTCCTCTCGGCCGGAACCGGAACGCCCGTCCCCGACAGCAATGGCATCCTGGTTCACCCGCAGGTGCCCTCGCAGACCCTTGTCGGCATGGCATACGCGACCACGGCGGACCAGTTCAATCTTGTGCGGTCGTGGTCCAACGATCCCGGCTTCTACATCGAGGGGCCGACCATCGGAACCCAGACGACGCTTGCGGGCACGTCAACGGTGGAGCTGCAGGTCGCAGGGCGCTCTGACTTTCTGCTCTGGGCGGGCGAGAGTGTCTCCCTGTCGCTTCAGGCAACGGGATGGCACAGCACGGCAGGCACGCAGCTGACCAGCTATGTCGGATACGCCCGGGTCGGCGACCCTGGTTATACGTTTCAGGTCATGGCCTTCGGCGCGCAACAAACGGGCGGCCAGCCCGGCGATCTGTCAGGGTCAGGCGGGTTCACCGCCTCGGCTGCTGGGGTCTACCGCATGACCGTTGCTGGGCGTGGCAATGCCGCAAACTCCAACTGGGCCGCGGGATGCCGTGCCCGTGCTTATGTCGCACCTTGGGGGTAAGCCAATGAAGCGGATCGGACCGACGTTCGCGAATGAGATTGATGCGGCGGGGCTCAGTGGCCTGCCGTTTGCCTGGGGCGAAAACGGCAGCATCAGCGGGCGCGAGAACCTGACGCCGGAGCAGAACGCCGCACTTGACGCAGTGATCGCCGCGCACGACCCGGCCTTTGGGGATCTGGCGGCCTATGTCGCGCAGAGGCGATGGGAGATCGAAACCGGGGGCATCACCGTCGCCGGCGCCTCCGTTGCGACGGACGACCGCTCGAAGCTGATGCTGTTGGGCAAACGGACGAAGGCGAAAGAGGACCCGAGCGGCTCGACGCGCTGGAAGGGACAGGACGGCAAGTTCATCGACCTGCCGCACTCCGCCATCATTGCGACGGCTGATGCCGTTGAAGCCCACGTGCAGGCCTGCTTCGACAAGGAGGACGAGATCCTCGCCATGATCGAGGCTGGAACGATCACCGACACGGCAGGCATCGAGGCCGAGCTCGCGAAGATCCCTGCTGCTTATTGAGGCTGCAGGCCCTCCATCACTCCACGAGGACACCATGACCATCAACCGCGCCGCTTTCTATGCGGCTGTACGGTCTGCCTTCGGCCCACTCAAGCAGGGCCAGGTAGACGGCTTCAACAACATCCTGAACGAATGGGAGCGCAGGGGCGGGGGAGACGACCGCCACCTTGCCTACATGCTCGCCACGGTCTGGCATGAGACTGCCGCCACCATGCAGCCTGTCCGGGAGTATGGGGGCGAAGCCTATCTCCGATCCAAGAGATATTATCCATGGGTGGGCGAGGGACTGGTGCAAGTCACCTGGGAGGAGAACCACCGCAAGTTCGGCGCGACCAAGCCGGGGCAACTCCTCACATGGCCGATTGCCCTCAAGGCGCTCTTCGACGGGATGAACAAGGGCATGTTCACCGGCAAGAAGCTGTCGGACTACTTCAGCGCCACGAAGGACGATCCGCGGAACGCTCGCCGCATCATCAACGGCATGGACCGGGCCGACCTGCTGGCGGGCTATCATGCCAAGTTCCTCAAGGCCATTCGAGCCGCGAAGGCGGCCGAGCCGCCTCCCATCCCGGTCCTGCCAATCCCTGCCCCTGCTCCACAGCCCGCCATTTCAGGCGGGCTTTTTGCTGCCCTCATTGCCCTGCTGAAAAGGATCTTCGGATGAACCCGCTCTTCATTCCCATCATCGGCAACCTTGCCGACAAGGTTCTCGATCGGCTGATCGCCTCGCCGCAGACGACCGTCACGGCGGCCGAGGCCCCAGCCGTCCGTCAGGAGGTGGCCGAGGCGGTGGCCCCGGTCATCGAGCACCTGACCAACAACGAGCCCTGGTACCGATCGAACGTCACCTGGGGGGCAATCTTCGCCATCATGGGCGGCATCGCCACCATTGGCACTCATATTGTCATTGGCACGCCGTTCTCGTGGGAACAGTACGGGACGCCGGCCCTGGCGATCTGGGGTGGCGTGCAGGCTCTCTATGGGCGGTGGGCGGCTCGTAAGCCCCTCGGGAGGTGAGCATGCCTCACCGCATCGTTCTCCGCATAGGGCAGGGGATTGCCGAGCACTTCCCTGTCCGCGTCTCCGAATGGATCATGACCTTCCCGCTCATTGGGTGGGGGATCGGCCTCGGGAGCGATCCACTCACATTCGAGAAGGCCGCCTCATTCTCGGAGCTGGCCCGGTGGGCGGACGAGAGCACATGGGCCATCATCTGCCTGAATATCGCCGTCTGGCGCCTGGCCGCTCTGGTCGTGAACGGCACCTTTAAGGCTCAGTTCCCCTATTCGCCGCACCTCCGAGGGTTCGCGGCTCTGGTCGCCTGCGTCTTCTGGGGGCAGATCGTCCTCGGCATCCTGATAGCCATTAACACATCCGGCGGCGTCTGGACCGGCTTCTTCGCCTACGGAACGTTTATGCTCTTGGACGGGTGGAATATGTTCCGGGCCTGGGTGGACATCGGCGCAGCCAAGGCAAGCCGAGAGGCTACATGATCGACTTTACCTCACCGAATACCGTCATCCTCATCAACCTTCTTGGAATAGGGTTTCTCGGCGTGCTGTCGGCGTTCGGTCAGTGGTACGGCAAGAGAAAGGAGAACGCTGTAACGGCCAACAGCAAGGATGTGGCAGTTCCCTCGGTTGCTATTGCTGATCGGGTCGCACTCGAGAACATGGCCGACACCCTGCGGGACGCGAACAGAGTTGCGAGCAGGCACCGGGAGCATGATGTCGAGATGCTCTACGAGCTCAGGATGATGAATGCCACGTTAGGGCGCATTGAGGGCATGATGGGCCGAATGATGGAGCGTAGGCAGCGGAGCCGGTAGTTCCCTCTCCCGACTCTGCAATTTTCCCCTGCCAGAATCAAACAGGCTCTTGGCTACGGTCACATCGGTGAAACGACAGGCCGAGCCACTGCAAGGCACGTCCGAGCCATCCGACCACGGTCCCACAGCCCTGACACTGGTAGGATCTGTAAGGCTTTGCCGATATCATCTACGTCTCCAACTGATCCGTTGCTCGCAATAAGCGAAAGTGTACAAAGCTCATTCGGCGGCTTGAAACAGGGGCATGTGCTCGGCGTCGAGCGCCGCTGCAGCTGCCGGATTGATCCAAAGCACCTCAGTCCGCTTGGCCGCTCCA
>Ga0210040_10004097_pt1 | contig 19253 bp, 17 predicted proteins | sample CryGeyCG12114_NA_FD_185462 | JGI IMG/M metagenome (GOLD analysis project Ga0210040, IMG submission 185462) | Groundwater microbial communities from aquifer - Crystal Geyser CG19_WC_8/21/14_NA (SPAdes) (version 2) | ecosystem: Environmental > Aquatic > Deep subsurface > Groundwater | place: USA...
ATTAATTTAATCCTTTCTAAACAAGGCCCGGAACATTATTTTGGTTGTTTCCAATCACTGTATCCCAAGCTTTCTGATGCCACCATTTTACACGCTAAAACCGATGACGAAGTTAAACAACTCATTAGTAGTAGCTTTGTAGATAAAAAATAAGAAGCTATAATTTAAAAGAAGAAAGAGTACACTTTCTGAAGTAAGTTACATAAGTAGAGCCCTCATAAACTTGTTTTACGCTTTATGAGGGCTCTATAATCTTTAATTTTTACCTCTTCAATATAAATCACTTATACCAAATTGTTTAAACAAGCCGCCATTATTATAATAGATTACACCCGCCAAGTTTTGAAACCTGGCCGGTTTTACTTAAATCCTCTGGAAGCAAGTAATTAAAAAACGGTATTATATGAATTTGCTTAAACAAGCTGCCCTATTCCATAAACTACCTCTTAGCCATTGGGGCTATCATTATGGTCCAAAATCACAGGGTGTTGCATTCTGTTAAGAATCTTCTGATTAGAAAGTAAATCAGGTAATAAAGCAGCCTGTTTGGTTCCCTGTAATACTTTCTAATCAGAAGATTCCTTCGGAATGACGGGCAAGGGAAGGTTTTCTGTTGAGTAATAACGTTTTTATTTATGTGTCTTAATCGTAGGGGGCATGAGGAAAAAACCTTTTGTTTAGAAAGTAAATTAGGTGATTACTGCCTTACTGATATTTACCTGTAAGGCTCTTTAACCAATAGTTCTTTGCAAGATGTCCTCAATTGAATATAGAAGTAGGTTCATACGATTTGGTATTAATTATTGCTTATATACTTGGTAAGTAGTTCTTTAAGTACTAATTAGGTAAGCCATAAACCTATATACCTCATATTTACTACAGCTATTATATACTAATCTTCCCCGATTTGGGAATATTTCCGAAATATAGACGGTATAACAGTATTTTTTTTGTAAATATTTGCATACGGTAAAAGAGCTGTATTTTAGTAAAATGGCATGATAATAGTATATATAAGATATACCATTATCCACCACAAATTTAAACTTTAACAGCTCTTAACCATGCACAACACGAACCATTTAGTTTGTTCAAAAGTAGCGCCACCCAGCAGACAGAAGTTTGGTTGCCGCTACTTAAATACAGCTTAACGCCTTTTAAAACCTGCAGCAATAATTATTTAACCTGATTAAAAGTAATCTAGAACCACGTTAACTAGTAATACATAGGCTATTATTATTCCGGATTTTTACTCCTAATAATTTTTTACATTGAGCACAATTTCTACTTCAGCCCCCAAAAGGTTGTATAGTTTCGACCTTTTACGCTTATTTTTTGTTATTCTGGCTCTTATCAGCCATTTCAGACTTTCTCAGGGTAAAGGTTACTTTCTTTCTAAAGTAGTAAGATTAGATCCTAACCTCTTAAAATTACCTTATTTGGTAGCCATAACCCGCTCGGCCATGCCGGTGCTGCTTATTATATTTGGTTTTATGATCGAGTACGTATATGCCGAGGCCTGGGAACTGAATGGGGCCAGAACTGTACTAGAAAAAATGTTAAACCGGGCAGTTGTTTGTTATTTGGCATTCGTAAGCATTCTGTTTCTGGTGGTATTTACCTTTGGCGATCATTCTTTTTTTACCTTTCTGGGCAGTAGTTTATTTTTGTACCAAGGGCATCCGCACGCTAATTTGTTTGGCTATTATACTTTGTTTATTCCTATTACTTTTTTCCTGATGTGGATTAGGTTTAAATTTAATTGGAAGCTGGAAATAATGCTAGTGGTGGGTTTGATAACCTTTGCCGAAGTTTTGAAAGCTTTTGTTCCTGCATTACCAGGTATTTTTGACCAGTTAGGGCAATTATTTTTTGGCATTGGGGGCGATATGGGACCCAGCATTGTGCACTCTTTATTTTTGCTGGTGTATGGGGCATTAGTGGCAAATTTTATAAAGAAGAGGAAATTAGATTTTAAGGCTTGGTTACTTATTATATTAACTATACTGTCTTTTGCCGCCATTTCTTACGAAATCTCTAAAATAGGTTTAGCTCTTTTTGTAGTACGCATAGCCGATTATGGTGCTTACAGAGCAGAAAATAACTACGTTTATTTTGCCTTTGGGGTAAGTTGCTTTATTTTATTTTGGGGAATATCCTGGGCCATTGTTCGGCAAATAGGTAATAATTTAAAAAGCTTTATTAGCTATTATGGCGGTAACACTTTCTTAATATTTCTTTATGGCAATATCATGTTGCTTTTTATTCCTAAGATTGATGATGAAAGTTACCTGAGTATTTTAACTTTAACCAATTCCTTGATTCTTTCTTTAGCCGCGGTTAATGTCTATGATTGGGCGTACAATAACTTGAGCATTGTAAAACATTATCATTATTTTATAAAGACTAATATAAGAAGAAGCTTAAACTTTTTATCGGGTGCGTCCGGAACCAAAGTTAAGCTAGACCAAGCCCCTGCTCCTCCGGAGATACCAACAGTTGAAATAAAGAAACCAGAGATTACAATATAATTATCTAATGGGTTTTATTTAATGGCTTCGACCACATTTTATGCCTGATGTTAAAGTAGTGTGCTTTTAAGCCAGCAAAGAATTATCCTTTAGATTACTTTTGTCACTTAAAAGTAAGTACTCCTAGAAGCAACGAAACAAAAGCAAAACAGCCCGGATTTTATAAAACCGGGCTGTTTTGTATTAACGAGCCTTGATGAACAGGTGCTGCTATTTTAAATTTCATTAGAATAATACGACTTTATATCAAACTCCTGTGGCGGCTTTGGGGTTAGCGTAGTAAAATAGAGTGGCACAATTATCCGGACGCAGAATATTTTGCGCCTGCTGTAAAAGATCACGGGTGGTAATAGCCTGTATTTTAGCGCCTTCGAGGTTTACCAGGTTAGCATCACCTAGGAGTTTGCTATAAGCCAGGTTCATGGCGCGGTTTAGCAGTTCAATTTCGGAGAAAACAATCGAAGCCTCGGCTTGGTTTTTTACTTTTGTTAGTTCTTCTTCGCTCACCATGTCTTCCAACAGCCCTTGATTAATTTCTTCTATGGCAGCATTTGCCTCCTGTGCATTTACCCCTTCGTTTAATTTACCTTGTATAATAAATAAACCTTTATCGGTAGAACCGGTGCCAGAAGCGCTGATGGAATTAAATAATTTACGTTCTTTAACTAATTTATTGTAAAGACGCGAAGATTTTCCGCGGCCCAAAATATCACCGACCATATCGGCGGCATAATAATCGTTATCGGTGCGGCCGGGCATGAGGTAAGTTTTATAAATGCCGGTAAGGGGTACGTTAGCGGTATGCTCTTGTATTTTGGCTTTGGTGCGGGTAGGTTCCTGCGGTAAGTTACGTACATATTTTACGCCGGATGGTATAGGCCCAAACCACTTCTCGGCTAGCTCCCGAGCTCTCTCGGAAGTTATGTTACCGGCTACTACCAAAATAGCATTAATGGGCGCGTAATGTTTTCGGAAAAAGTTACGTACGTCTTGCATCTGGGCATCGGCAATGTGCGAAATTTCTTTGCCAATGGTAGGCCATTTATACGGATGCACTTCGTAAGCTAACGGACGTAGCTTCAACCACACATCACCGTAAGGTTGATTCAGGTAGTTTTGCTTAAATTCTTCAATAACCACTTTGCGCTGTACTTCCAGGCCGTTTTCGTCGAAAGCCAGCCCCAGCATCCGGTCCGATTCGAGCCAAAAGCCGGTTTCAATGTTGTCGGCAGGTACAGTCAGGTAATAATTAGTAATATCGGCGCTCGTAAAAGCATTATTTTCGCCGCCTACTTTTTGCAGGGGCTCGTCGTAATTGGGTATATTAACCGAGCCGCTAAACATGAGGTGCTCAAATAAATGCGCAAAACCGGTTTGGGTTTCAGCTTCGTCTTTCGAGCCTACATCGTACAGCACATTCAGCACCGCCATAGGCGTCGTAAAATCTTCGTGCACGATCACACGCAAACCATTATCTAAGGTAAATTCTTTAAAATTTATCACGGATTAATTTATTTCTTATCTCTTCAGGATAAAACAGAGTACTATTTTTTACAGGATTTAAGGTTGCTTACGAGTAAACGTAAGTTTCTAAGTAAATCTTTTCAAAATTCCACATTTAAACCTTAAGATTCAAAAATTGTTAGTTTTTACTTTATTTTTGAAGTACTAATTTATTTATGCAGCATGAACTTTAACCGCAAGCAATATACCGACGACGATTTACTGGCTTTATACCGGGGCATAATGCTGCCGCGCCTGATTGAGGAGAAAATGCTGATTTTGCTGCGGCAAGGCCGGGTTAGTAAATGGTTTTCGGGCATTGGACAAGAAGCTATTTCGGTAGGTTCTACATTAGCTTTGGCACCCGACGAATATATTTTACCGCTTCACCGCAATCTGGGGGTTTTTACCTGCCGCCATATTCCCCTAGATCGTTTATTTGCCCAGTTTCAGGGAAAAAAAACCGGTTTTACGAAAGGCCGCGATCGTTCCTTTCATTTTGGCAGCAAAGAGCACCACATTGTAGGTATGATTTCGCACCTGGGACCGCAATTGGCCGTGGCCGACGGCATTGCTCTGGCCGATTTACTCGACCGGAAAGAAAAAGTAACTTTGGTATTTAGTGGCGATGGCGGAGCTAGTGAAGGCGATTTTCACGAAGCTTTGAACGTAGCGGCCGTTTGGAACCTGCCCGTTATTTTCATGATCGAAAATAATGGTTACGGACTTTCTACTCCTAGCAGCGAGCAATTTAAATTTGCGAGTTTCATTGATAAAGGCCCGGCTTACGGTATCGATACTTTACAAATTGATGGTAATAATGTGCTAGAAGTGTACGATACGGTGCGGCAAGCGGCGGCCAGCATGCGTAAAAGCCCTCGGCCCATTTTAATAGAAGCCATGACTTTCCGGATGCGGGGCCACGAAGAGGCATCGGGTACCAAATACGTGCCGCAAGAGCTTTTCGAGAAATGGACCAAAAAAGATCCAGTCGAGAACTTCCAAAAATATTTGCTCGATGAAATGGTACTAACGCCTCGTTTACAAGCTACTATCCTGGCCGAATTAAGAACTTTACTGGAAGAAGGTTTAGAAAAAGCTTTTGCGGTATCTCTTCCCGAGGCAGATATACCCGAAGAGCTAGCCGATATGTACCAGCCCTTTGCACCAGAAGTAGTGCCGCCGGCCACTCCGGCGACCACCGAAAAGCGCTTTGTGGATGCTATATCCGATGGGTTGCGCCAGAGCTTGGAGAGGTATCCTGAATTAGTACTGATGGGACAGGATATAGCCGAATACGGCGGCGTATTTAAAGTAACCGAAGGCTTTGTGGAGCAGTTTGGCAAAGCGCGCATCCGCAATACGCCTTTATGCGAATCGGCAATTGTAGGTATTGGGCTGGGAATGTCGGTAAAAGAAAAGAAATCGGTTATAGAAATGCAGTTTGCCGATTTTGTGACTTGCGCCTTTAACCAGATTGTAAATAATTTGGCCAAATCGCATTACCGCTGGGCTCAGAACGCTGATGTAGTGGTGCGCATGCCTACCGGCGCTGGCACAGCAGCCGGGCCTTTCCATTCCCAGTCGAACGAAGCTTGGTTTTTTCATACGCCCGGTTTAAAGATTGTTTATCCATCCAGTCCTTACGATGCTAAAGGTTTGCTGAATGCCGCCATCGAAGACCCTAATCCGGTGCTGTATTTCGAACACAAACTGTTGTACCGCTCTATCGCCAGCCACATTCCCGACGATTATTATACCCTGGAAATAGGAAAAGCGAAGCTGGCAATCGAAGGATCGGATATTTCCATTATCACGTACGGCATGGGCGTGCATTGGGCGGCCCAGTTGCTTCAGACTATGCCAGAAGTAAGTGCCGATATTTTGGATCTACGCACCTTGCTCCCCTGGGACAAAGAAGCTGTCGAAAAAACCGTTAAAAAAACGGGCCGAGTTCTTATTCTGCACGAAGATACTTTGACGGGCGGCATTGGCGCCGAAATAAGTGCCTGGATTGCCGAAACTTGTTTTCAATATCTTGATGGCCCTGTATTGCGGGTGGCCAGCCTTGATACGGCAGTGCCGTTTTCACCGCCTTTGGAGAAACAATTTTTACCGGTTCAGCGATTGCAGGAAAAAGTAGCGCAACTTATCCAGTATTAGCCATTTAAGCACTACTTAAACCAAAGGTTTCCCTGATTTCAGAACCTGATTTAATGGTTTTAATGCGCTTATTTAAGTAATATATTAAGATATTAAATTATTCTGCTATTATTTTTCTTTTATTAGTACTTTTGAACTAAATTGTATTAAACCGATTTATATTGAAGGCGGTAAGAAGTTTATTTCTAATATTTTGCGTAGTAAATTTAACCTTAGCAGGCTGCCGCAATGGAAAAATTCCCTGCCCTAAGTTTGGCGGGGGTAAAAAGCTGGCTTTATTTAATCGCAATGCTTCTGCCGCCAATGGAGCTCCTTTAGGAGAGAAAGTACAATACGGTAAAAATGGGTTGCTCAAGAAAAATAAATATAAGTATTTGAGAAACAAACCAAAACGGAAAAAGTATAAAAATAAGTAATTACAAATATTGGCTAATATGGAAATAACCTTTACGCTTATTAAAAAAACAACAGTAGTAATTGCATTATGTTTACTGTACCAGGGTGGTATGATAACAGCAAGTTATGCGCAAACTTCTTATATTACCCCGGCCGAGTTGAAAGCCAAAACTAAAAAAAGTAAGAAAGAATCGGCATCTTTCGAAGCCGAACATAAAGAGTCGCATTTAAATGTAGCTGATATTAGTTACAAAGTAGGTTGGCCCGGACGTAAAGCAATACCAGTAGAAGAAGAATCAACGGAGTATAATTCTGATAAAGAAATTAATGCTTTGTATTATTCACCGAAACAAAAAGAAAAGAAAAAGCTTTTTAAAAAGAGAAGCAAAGCAGAGAAAGCAAAAGCTTAAATAACGTATGATTAACTGGAATTCATTAACTAAACAAAATCAGATAGAAGAGATAATAGCCGAATCGAAAGAAACGCCGGTTGTAATTTTTAAACATAGTACCTCTTGTAGTATTAGTGCTACCGCTAAAAGCCGGTTAGAGCGCCAGTGGCAAGATGCGGGCTTAGAAGGCGTTAAATCTTATTATCTCGACCTATTGACTTATCGGCCTATATCGAATATGGTGGCTCAAACTTTTGAGGTAGAGCACCAATCGCCGCAACTGTTGCTTATAAAAGATGGCGTTTGCCAGTACGATGCCTCGCATTTAGGAATTAACCTAAATGAAGTTAAGAAAAACTTATCTTAAATGGTAAGGATGAGCAGAATAGAGTAAATACCGGATACTAACTGTTAGTGCTTTTCGTTAAAATAAGAATTGCATAAAGTACATTAAGCAGGGTATGTGAAATTAATAGTCTGTTTAATTTCGGGGTGCAAACTAAGTGCTACCGGACAAGTATGAGCTGCCTGTTCGAGCAAAGTCCGGTCTTTTTCGGAAAAGTTATGAGCCGGCAGGGTAAATTCAAGCATGACTTCGGCAATCCGGCGGGGATTTGCCGCCATTATTTTGGTAATTTCAATCCGGGTGCCATCAATATTTAGTTGATGCCGGTTGGCTACCATGCCCATAATGGTGAGCATACAACTGCCCAGCGCGGCGCAAACCAGGTCGGTAGGAGAAAAAGCCTCGCCACGGCCATTATTATCCAGCGGGGCATCGGTAATAAGGGTATTGCCCGAGGCCAGATGCGTAGCTTGCGTTCTTAACTGACCGGAGTAAACAGTTGTTATAGTAGTCATACAGTAGTAAATTACTTTGTTATCGCCCGTAAATTTATATATTTAAACAAATATTAACTGATTAATTGTGTTGAAATTTAAAGTCCTCTTTTTTGCCCTTCTTGCAACGGTTTCTACGGCTTGGGCGCAACAGCAGCAACAGGACGAAGAATCTTATCGGCGGGAATTTAATTACGGTATTAATTTTAATTCCAATGGCGGCCTTATTGGTGGGGGTATGATTAAGGCGTCGCAATATTTAAGACCTAATTGGTACAAATTCTGGGCCTTGGAAATTGTAGAAGTTAAACACCCCAAAGAGAAAGGAAACCGGTATTTTAGTGAAACTGGTAACTCTTTTATATTAGGAAAAAGTAATTATTTATACGCCCTGCGTCCACATTATGGTCGCGAATACATATTTTTCCGGAAAGCACCGGAATCGGGAGTGCAGGTAAATGGCATTTTTGCCGGCGGTCCTACTATTGGCTTATTGGTGCCATATCTCATTATTTACGATTATTCTCCCAGTATTGGGCGTCCATCTAACCAAACCGATTATCGCACCGAGCAATACGATCCGGTTAAGCACGACAGCAACGAGCGTATTCGGGGTAATGCTAACTTTTTATCGGGATTGGGCCAAACCAATGTTAATGTGGGACTGCATGCCAAGGCTGGTTTAAGTTTTGAATATGGGCGCTACCGCGAAGACGTAACGGGCGTAGAAGTAGGCTTTCTGGTCGAGGCTTATCCTAAAAAAATGATATTAGTACCTAGAGCAACAAATGCCAGCTTGTTCTCATCGGTGTATTTGGTGCTTTACTATGGCCGTCGTAAATAGCCATTACCAGCTGATAAATAGCTAAACAAGCTTTAATTTGTGTTTCTAAAGTAAAATATCAGGTTGTAGAAAATGCTTATTGCGAGTATTGATTTCTGTTTATTTAAACCAATTTAATATTCGGGAGAACTACTCGGTATAAAACTTTATCTCTATAAAATATTCTTATCTTTTTTATAAGTAAGTATTTGCTTCAATGCTACATTTAATTTGGTGGCCTGCTTTATTTCCGGCTGCCTGCTAAATATCTACGGCTATGCAATCTTTCGGGGTCAATAGCTGTTGTATAGTAGCTATTAACAGATATTGCTTATCTTTGTCTTATGAACGAAATGGTACTATTGCCGGTAATTCAGCCGGAAGCAGCACAACCAGCCAGACCACGTAAGCCGGATTGGCTCCGGGTAAAACTACCCGTTGGGAAAGAATATGCCCAGGTGCGGAGCCTGGTAGATCAATATAAATTACATACTATTTGCGAGAGTGGCAATTGCCCGAACATGGGCGAGTGCTGGGGTGCCGGAACGGCCACGTTTATGATTTTGGGTAATATTTGTACCCGTAGTTGTTCGTTTTGTGCGGTAGCCACTGGTCGGCCTAACGAGTACGACACCGACGAGCCGCGCCGCGTAGCCGAAGCTATTAAATTAATGGGTGTAAAACACGCTGTTATTACTTCGGTAAACCGCGATGAGCTAAAAGACCGAGGAGCCAGCATTTGGCACGAAACCGTGGTACAAGTAAAACAATTATCGCCGGGAACTACCATCGAAACCCTGATACCGGATGTTAAAGGCAACTGGGAAGCTTTATATACCATGATATCGCCGGGCCAGGAAGTAGTGTCGCATAACATGGAAACAGTGGGCAGTCTTTACCGTATGGTACGCCCGCAGGCTAAATACGATCGTAGCCTGGAGCAAATTAAACGCACTAAAGAATACGGTAAACGTACTAAATCCGGCATAATGCTGGGCTTAGGCGAAACCAAAGAAGAGATTTATCAAGCTATGGACGATTTAGCTGCTAACGGATTAGACATCTTAACTTTGGGTCAATATTTGCAGCCTACCAAACGCCACTTGGAGGTGGCTGAGTTTATTCATCCGGATTTATTTGCGCACTATCGCGAAGAAGGTTTAAACCGGGGTATAAAATACGTTGAGTCAGGTCCACTGGTGCGTTCGTCGTACCACGCCGAGCGCCACGTACATATTTAGCATTTTTTTCTTTTTTTTAGAGCCTCTGCCCCACGGAGGCTCTTTTTTGTGGTTTCAGATTACACTTTAATGCTGTTTACCACACCAGAATAATATAAGACTGTTTGTTACCGGAACAGTGGTAGGGGGGCCAAAACCATATCGAAACAAAATAAAAAAGCCTTATCTATTCAGATAAGGCTTTTTCTAATTACATCAATTATACAATTTACATCAATTATACAATCTACTAACGGTTATTAGCGCGTGGTGGATATTCACGTAAAATGTTTGTAACAATCTGGTGAATTTTTTCTTCGCTGATATTGCGATTGTCCACCTCAGTTTCGGCTACTCCCCGCCAAAGTAATTCGTTTTTAGTCGCGTTTACCAGGTCGATAGTAATAGTACCTTCTTTATATTGCTGCACGGTGCTCATGCCAAACGGATAGCCGTAACCGTAACCAAAGCCATAGGGCGAATTGTTGCGGTAACGCTGTTCATTCGAGAAACCGGCTTTGTAATTTACATACACATCCGGATTGGTAGCGCTGTAAGTCAGGCCTTGGCTTCTCAACTGGGTTTCTATCGATTTTTTCATGCGCTTATCGAAGAAGGTGTCGTATTGAGCGGTATCAGATTTGGTTGTAGCTTTATCGGTATACCAACCATACGTCTTGAATTGCCGGAAATTAGTAGCAATATCATAATCGGTACTAACATTTAAACCGGGCGAACAAGCGGACAATAATCCGAATAAGACTAAAATTAAAAAACTATATTTTTTCATATCTTATTTATTTGTAAGTTAAGTACTCATCATGTAGCAAAAACAAGACCATTTTTGCCATCCTGAGTTAAAGTTTGGCTGATTTTATTTGTGTTTTTTTAGCTGATATTTGCTTGAAGATAAACGAGTTAAATAGGAATAATTATAAAATAAAATAGGCCTGATAACGTTAATTATCAGGCCTGTTTTTTATTGAATTTTACGGAATAGCTATTCAATTCCTGTAGTCGTGGTAGCTACTTCGGGTTGGGCGTAAGCTTCTAAAGGTGTACAACTGCAAATCAGGTTGCGGTCGCCGTAGGCATTATCTACACGGCTAACGGCCGGCCAAAATTTAGCGGTGCGCGAGAAGGCGTACGGGTACACGGCTTTTTCGCGGCTGTAAGGCCGTTCCCAGTTTTCGGCTAAAGCTATTTGAGCCGTATGCGGGGCATTTTTAAGCACGTTATCTTTCTGGTCGGCGCGGCCTTCTTCTACTTCCCGAATCTCTTCCCGAATAGAAATCATAGCTTCGCAGAAACGATCCAGTTCTTCTTTAGGCTCACTCTCGGTGGGCTCCACCATTAAAGTACCCGGCACCGGGAACGACACCGTAGGCGCATGAAACCCATAATCCATCAGGCGTTTGGCAATATCTTCTACTTCTACGCTATATTTTTTGAAAGAGCGACAATCCAAAATCATTTCGTGCGCGCAGTGGCCATTGGTGCCGGTATACAGCACCGGGTAGTGCTCCTGCAGGCGGGCTTTAATATAATTGGCGTTTAAGATCGCAAACTTAGTGGCCTCTGTTAAGCCTTCGCCGCCCATCATAGAAATGTAAGCGTACGAAATAGGCAAAATGCTGGCACTACCCCAAGGAGCAGCCGATACCGCCGCAATAGCCTGATCACCACCCGTAGGTACCACCGCGTGGCCTGGTAAAAACGGTACTAAATCCGCTACAACGCCAATTGGGCCTACACCAGGGCCGCCGCCGCCGTGCGGTATACAAAAGGTTTTATGTAAGTTCAGGTGGCACACATCGGCCCCAATATTAGCCGGACTGGTTAAGCCTACTTGGGCGTTCATGTTGGCCCCGTCCATGTACACGCGGCCGCCATTGTTGTGCACCAACTGGCAAATTTGAATAATGCTTTCTTCGTACACGCCGTGGGTAGACGGGTAAGTTACCATTAAGCAAGACAAATCGTTTTTATGCTGCTCGGCTTTGGCCTGCAGATCCGCCACGTCAATATTGCCTCGCTCATCGCATTTTACCAAAACTATTTTCATGCCGGCCATAGCAGCACTGGCGGGGTTGGTACCATGGGCCGAGGTAGGTATTAACGCTACGTTCCGGTGGTGGTTGCCGCGCGCCTCGTGGTACGCTCTAATGACCATTAAACCAGCGTATTCGCCTTGCGCCCCCGAGTTGGGTTGCAGCGAAATGCCCGCAAAGCCAGTTACCTCACAAAGCCACGCTTCCAGGTCGGAGAATATTTGCTTATACCCTTCAGCTTGATTAGCAGGAGCAAAGGGATGCAGGTTACCGATTTCGGGCCAAGTAACCGGAATCATTTCGGCGGTGGCGTTCAGCTTCATGGTACAGGAACCCAGCGGAATCATACCGTGCGTTAAAGAAAAATCTTTATTCTCCAGGTACTTCATGTAGCGCAATATTTCGCTTTCGGAGTGATGGCGGTTAAATACTTCGTGCTCCAGATACGCTGATTGTCGAATTAAAAGTTCCGGCCAGGAAATTTCGGCTTCGCGCGGTAGTTCAGCTAAATCAGTTACGGCAGTATGTTTATTCATTACCTTTGAGAATACCGCCAGAATGGCCTGCATATCTGTCAGATCGGCATTTTCGTGTAGTGAAATCAGAATAAAATTATTCTCAGCATAACGCAGGTTAATTTGAGAATCTTCGGCTTCCTGCCGGATAGCATTTTGCAGTTCGGCACTTTCTACTTTAATTTTAAGGGTATCAAAGTAGTTTTCGTTTACCTGTTCCAGCCCTAACTCTACTAAGCCTTTCTCCAGGAGTTGGGTGAGCAAGTGAATATTTAAAGCAATATATTTTAAGCGGCGCGGACCGTGGTATACCGCGTACATACCGGCTATTACCGACAGTAAAACCTGAGCCGTACAAATATTAGAAGTTGCTTTTTCGCGGCGGATGTGCTGCTCGCGGGTTTGCAGGGCCATGCGATACGCTTTATTGCCGTGCGCATCTACCGATTGCCCGATTATACGTCCTGGAATATTGCGTTTAAAAGCATCTTTAGTAGCAAAATAACCGGCATGCGGTCCACCGTAACCCATTGGCACCCCAAAACGCTGGCTCGAACCAACGGCTACATCCGCGCCCATTTCGCCGGGAGGTGTTAGCAAGGTAAGGCTCATTAAATCGGCGGCTACCGCTACGTAAACATCGTTGGTGTGCGCTTCTTTAATAAAATCATTATAATTAAATATTCCACCATCGGCAGCCGGGTATTGTACCAGCGCACCAAAAAGTGTTTCGTCAGTAAAATCAGCTTCGCGATGATCTTGAATTACCAACTCAATGCCCAACGGGGTAGAGCGGCTTTTCAATACATCCAGGGTCTGGGGCAGTACTTGGTCCGATACAAAAAAGCGAGTGGCATTTTTGCGGGTGCCTTTGCGTTGGGCGTAAAACATACCCATAGCTTCGGCGGCGGCGGTACCTTCGTCTAGTAACGAAGCGTTGGCAATTTCCAGACCGGTCAAATCCATGATCATGGTTTGATAATTAATCAACGCTTCGAGGCGGCCTTGGGCAATTTCGGCCTGGTAAGGTGTATAAGCAGTGTACCAACCCGGGTTTTCCAGGATATTACGCTGAATAACGGGTGGTAAAATTGTATCGTGGTAACCTAAACCAATGTAAGATTTATATACTTTGTTTTGCTGCGCAATTTTTTTAAACTTCTTCAGGAAATCACGTTCGGTTAAAGCCGCCGGAATATTTAAAGGCTTTTGCAGACGAATAGCTGCCGGTACCGTCTCGTCGATCAGTTGGTCCAGCGAATCTACTTTAATGGTTTTAAGCATGTCCTGGATCTGATTTTTTACCGGGCCGTTGTGGCGTTCCTTAAAAATATCGGCAGGCTTTATTTTGAAAGACATATAAGATTGTTATGAACTGAAAGTTAGTATGGAGCTTATTAAGATAAGATTATAACACAAAAGTAACGGGAATAATTTAGAAAATTGAGCCGGATTATATTAATTTAAAAGCTAAACGGTTGAAAGTAGCCATTGATAATCTGCCAAATAAACTATGAATAAGATTAAATTGGGCATTATTCGCGAGGGCCGGGTGCCGCCCGATAAACGCGTGCCGCTTACACCTCTCAAATGCCAGGAAACTTTAGCTGCTTTTCCGGAGGTAGAAATAATAGTGCAACCCAGTACCGTCCGCAGCTACTCCGACCAGGAATATGTGAATTTGGGTATACCGGTACAGGAAGATTTAAGTCATTGCGATATTTTGATGGGAGTGAAAGAGGTACCCGTTAATCAACTTATTCCTGACAAAACTTACCTGTTTTTCTCCCATACCATTAAAAAGCAGCCGCACAATCAAAAGTTGTTAAAAGCCATTCTGGATAAAAATATTACCCTCATAGATTATGAATTATTAACGACCGATAAAGGCGAACGCATTGTGGCTTTTGGTTATTACGCCGGTATTGTGGGCGCTTACAACGGCTTAATGACATACGGCAAAAAGTGGGATTTATTTAATTTAAAACCGGCCTGGCAATGCCTTGATATGGACGATATGGAAGAAGAGTTTTTTAAGGTAAAAACTTTGCCTCCTATAAAAATTGCCTTAACTGGCGGCGGAAGAGTAGCCGCCGGGGCTATGGAAGTACTTAACCGGGTAGGCATTAAAAAAGTAAGCGTATTCGATTATTTGTATAAAGAATTTGCCGAACCGGTGTATGCGCAATTACGGTCGTCGGATTTTAATGCCCGCCACGACGGCAAAGTTTGGGATACGCCTGATTTTTATGCTCATCCCGAAGAATACGGATCTACTTTTTCGAAATTTAGCCAGGTTACCCATTTATTAATGGCGGCTGCTTATTGGAACCCGGCTGCCCCGCGTTTATTCACGCCGGCCGAAATGCGCCAGCCTAATTTTAAAATAAATACTATTGCCGATATTACCTGCGATATAAACGGTTCGGTGCCTTGTACAAAACGCGCCGCTACCATTCAGGAACCAGTTTACGATTATAACCCCGGAACAGAACAATTGGAACCGGCCTATAGCCAAGCCACCAATATTACCATAATGGCCGTAGATAATTTGCCTTGTGAACTGCCCCGCAACGCCTCCCGCGATTTTGGGCGCCAACTTATAGATGCCGTGTTTCCGCATTTATTTGGTTCCGATAATCAACAAATTATTCAGCGCGCCACTATTGCCCGCAATGGTAAACTAATGCCACGTTATGAATATTTGCAGGATTATGCAGCCGGAAAGCCGATTTAAGATTTGATGGTATAGATAATAAATGTTTGGCAAAGCCGGCCAGAAATAAGTTTTAGGAAATTGCGCCGAGCAATCTTTAAAATTAAAATTAATTGTAAATTCAATATTCAATAATTAACAGCCACCAGCAACTAGGCATCACCGCGGGCCTGGGCTAGTTGCCGGAATAAATCTTTTTCTTGCTCGGTTAAATTTTCCGGCAATTGCAAATTTACTTTCACGTACAAGTCGCCGAATGTGTCTGGTTGATTATACACCGGGAAACCTTTGCCTTTGAGGCGCAGCATGGTTCCATTTTTAGTTTCGGGTTTAACTTTTAGTTTCAGTTGTCCGCTTAAGGTATTTACCACCGTATCGCCGCCCAAGGCAGCCTGGTAAACCGGTATATTAGCCTCCACGTACACGTCGTGACCTTTGCGGATAAAGTTAGGGTCGGGCTCGATGCGGAAAGTTATGTATAAATCGCCATTTTCCCCACCGTTCGGGCCTGGGCCGCCATTACCTTTCAACCGAATGGTTTGGCCATCTTCTACGCCGGGCTTGATGTTCAGGCGCAAATTTTTGCCATTTACCGCAATGGTTTTGCGACCGCCGGTATAGGCTTCGGCGAGCGGCAGCACCAGTTCGGCAGATAAATCCTGGCCTTTAAACGGCCGGCTACGCCGTGAACCTGCCCGTTGTCCGCCACCCATGCCGCCAAATATATCCCGGAAGAAATCGGAAAAATCGCCGCTTTCAAAATTGCCCCCGGCTGTACCACCAAAACCTGAGAAGCCGCCGCCGGAGCCCTGCTGCGCATACTGGCTCCAGTCGAATCCACCGGGGCCGCCCCCGGCTTGTTCGTAGCGTTGCCAATCGGCGCCCAGCGTATCGTATTTACGCCGTTTTTCGTCGTCGCTGAGTACCTCATTGGCTTCGTTGATGGCTTTAAATTTCTCTTCGGCTTCTTTGTTGCCCGGGTTTACATCCGGATGATATTTGCGGGCTAATTTTTTATATTGCTTTTTAATTTCATCCTTTGAAGCCTTTTTATCAACTTCCAGTATTTTGTAATAATCTTTGTATTCCACGGGTGCGTTAGATTAAGACAGGTTGCAGCTTAATTTGGCTAATAGTACGCATATATTAGTTTAAGAGGTTTATTTCTATTCAGCAAAATATTTATTTTCTACTGGTTCGTGGGGCAGCACTCCCCTTAATAAAGTGCGACGGAAGCAAATTTATTTATTAGTTGGGAGTTGTTTAGGGACGAAGGCTTAACGATTACTAGCTATTGGCAGGCCTGGTTTTATTTGGTAAAACTATCACGTTAGAAAATAAAAAAGCCTTTGCTCTAATTAGAACAAAAGCTTTTTTTTATTTAAAATATTTATTATTTATTGCGCTTTAATTTCGTCTACTACACCGTCTTTCACGGGCTCATCTCTAACTACACCAGTATCACCTTCGGTAGCCATACCTACTGAATCTATTTCTGCCTCTGCTGCATCAACTGTGCTTTCTGTTGCCTCTTCAGCATTTTCGGCTGTTTTAGATTCGCAGGAAACAAAAGTAAAAGAAAGAGCGGCAAAAGCCAATACCGTTATTTTTGCTAAATTTTTCATAAGTAGTTTTTTATTATGTTTATCTCTATTTGGTATTGATACCTTTAAGGCAAAAAAGTAACCCGCTTTACAATAATAAATTACAAAACAGGTAATCAGGGCCATTGCATTTTTAAAAAAATAGCAGTACATAGGAAAATGCAGCCCTGCCTTAAATAATAAAAGCCTCTGCTGCGTTACAACAGAGGCTTTTATTATTTAATTTAAATTCTGATAGATTACTGACCAGCAGCAGCTGAATCAGGTGTAGTAGTTGTGGTAGTCATTGAATCAGTAGTTGTACCATCAGTAGCTTCAGTGCCTTCAGTTGTAGCATCAGTAGTTTCGGTAGTCTCAGTAGTTTCGGCAGTGGTAGATTCGCCACCGCAAGAAGTTAAAGAGAAAGAAAGGGCAGCAAAAGCTACTAAAGCGATTTTTGATAAGTTTTTCATTGTTGTTTTAGATTAGGTTTCGTTTCTGATTATGCCTTTGATACCGGTAGCTTAAGAAGGTAACCCGGATTTTTTAAATTATTTTATTAATTTTCTTATATTGTTGTATAATATTTTGTTTGTCAGTCTTTTGTATAAAAAATTATTAAATAAATTTTGCTTATAAATCTAGTGTAAGCTATAAATTTTAGAAAAAGCACGTACCAAATATTACCGGTAGGCAGGCACTTTCGTAGTTGCAAAAGGAGCTTTATCTTGCCTCTCTATTATTTTACAGCCCATGAATTTACGCCGTTTTCTTTTACTGCTAATTTTTAAAGGTATTATAAATATACCAGCTCAGGCCCAGGGACCAGATAAAGCTATTAACCAGTATATTCAAACGGTTTATCCGGGTTTACAAACCTTATACCAGCACCTGCATACCTATCCGGAGTTATCGTTTCAGGAAAAAAACACTTCGGCCCGGATAGCAAAAGAATTACAGGAAGCAGGTTATGCGGTTACCCAAAAGGTAGGTGGCTACGGTGTGATAGGAGTTCTTAAAAATGGGAATGGCCCTACTGTTTTAATCCGGACGGATTTAGATGCACTGCCTATTGCGGAAGAAACCGGCTTGCCGTACGCGAGTAAAGCCTTGGGCAAATCCGATGATGGCAAAGACGTGCCGGTGATGCAGGCTTGTGGCCACGATGTGCACATGACTGTTTTTACCGGGATAGCTAAAACCTTAATGCAGTTTAAAAATAACTGGAAAGGAACCTTGGTTTTAATTGGGCAACCCGCCGAAGAACGGAGTGGTGGAGCCAAAGCCATGTTGCAGGAAGGTTTATTTTCGAAGTTTCCTAAACCCGATTATGTAGTAGCCTGGCATACCAACGCCAGTTTGCCAGCCGGCCAGGTTGGTTATACCGAAGGCAACATCATGGCGAATGTAGATGCGGTAGATATTACCATTAGAGGAGTAGGTGGCCATGGCGCCGTACCCGATAAGGCTAAAGATCCTATTGTACTGGCCTCGCAATTAGTATTGGCTTTACAAACCATAGTCAGTCGCGAAACATCGCCGTTTCAGCCGGCCGTGGTTACAGTGGGCTCTATTCATGGCGGCACTTCTTTTAACGTAATTCCCGACGAAGTTAAATTGCAACTTACTTTACGCTCTTACAGCGACGAAGTACGCAATAATACCATTGCCAGCATTAAACGCATGGCCGAAGGGTTGGCGCGCGCTGCCGGCCTGCCCACAGACCGCTTGCCCCAAGTAACCGTGCGCGACCAGTTTACACCCTTTACCTATAATAACGTAGATTTAACCCGCCGCGTGACGGCCTCTTTTAAGCGGGCTCTGGGGGAAACTAATGTGCAGGCTACGCCGCCTTCTATGGTGGGCGAAGATTTTTCGTTTTATGGCCGTACCGATGCTAAGATTCCGATTAGCATGTTGTGGCTGGGCACCGCCGACCCTAAAAAAATAGCTGAAAGCAAAGCCAAAGGAACTGAATTACCCAGTCTGCACTCAAACAAGTTTGCTCCTTTACCCGAACCTACTATTAAAACCGGTGTGCTGGCCATGACAGCGGCGGTACTGGATTTGTTTAACCAGAAATAAAAGAGCCTATGCTGCTTAAAACAGGCATAGGCTCTTTTATTTCTGGTTAAATTTTATCTTTTTATTGCTGCTTCTGCAGCATCTTGTCTCGTTTTTCTTTAAATTCAGTGCCTGGTTTCCATTCGGGCCAGGTATTGCCCTGCGCTACCTGGTACCCCACCCGGAAAAAGAGCTGCAAATCTTCCAGCGCTCCCGCAAAGTCCCAGTCGGGTTTTACCTCGTCCGAAACTTTGTGGTAATCGTTGGCGGTGTAGGCATCGGCCTTCTTTTGTAAATAGTCGGCCTCGTGGTCTCTAGATTTTATTCCGGATTCGGCGTAGAGGGCAGGCACTCCTTGTTTGGCAAACTCAAAATGATCGGAGCGGTAAAACGAACCTTTCTCTGGCGTGGCTTCCGGTACTATTTCCCGTTTTTGGGTGGCAGCAGCGCGAGCCA
>Ga0210040_10004099_pt1 | contig 19246 bp, 5 predicted proteins | sample CryGeyCG12114_NA_FD_185462 | JGI IMG/M metagenome (GOLD analysis project Ga0210040, IMG submission 185462) | Groundwater microbial communities from aquifer - Crystal Geyser CG19_WC_8/21/14_NA (SPAdes) (version 2) | ecosystem: Environmental > Aquatic > Deep subsurface > Groundwater | place: USA...
AACTTGATTGAATATGTCATCTTCCCCTCCTACATGTGTCTTTTGTATTTGGGTCAACATTATTGATCCTCTCCCGCAGAACACACGCCATGCCACCATATTGGGAATCTAAAACTCATTTTTGCACCAAAAAAAGCATCATATACACTAAATCTATAATATGCTGTCCCTTGCGTACTTTTTGTTGGATTTTCAATTCATGAGATGTCCACATTTTTTAAACATTCTTGAAAAATGCATTCATTGTGCCACTTGTGTCAAAGGGGAAAAATGTCCAATACCGTGCCTAAGGGATATAGCCATTTCCATATCCGAACAACGGTCTTTCTACTCACTTAAGAGCAATGTTGAACACATAAAATGACAAGGTGTTGGACCCGCCTTGACACAAGTCAAACTCTAAACTGACTTTTCCTTCCCATTGTAAGCTGTAGTTAAGTTAGAATAAGCTTACTGAAAGCATGTCTACATGGGCCACCCAACAGTTTCAATTTTTCGGTTCGGCATGTCAAAAGTGTATAGCAAATTGCATTTTCAACAGTCTTGTGTATTTGTGCACTAACTACGGATGAATGAATTCCTTTCTCAGTCAGTCAGTCAAATGTATTGAAGCAAAAAGTGAAGAAAATCAAGTCAGCCAATTTTGTACAAGTTTGAGCAAAGTACTTACTATGTAGAAGAATATGGAGCATGAAATTTCAGCTTGTATTTAATTTTGGGAAAATACACATGCTTTTCATGCGTGACGACATCTGTACATAGTAAATATATCGTCCAATTGTAAGTTAGTGTGTGTGAAATATGGAAAATTTTGCAAAAAATTCATCCATTATTTGCTGTCTTACATTTATCTAAAAAGTTAGACATGTTTTTTGGGCATGGTGAATAAAAATTATACCGTAAGATTCTTCCTTGATATATTATAGGAAAATTCATAAAAATAGAACTTGTTTAGACATTACAAGATGAAGGGTTGTATGGGTAAGCTTGACTAGTTCTGTCCATGTTTCCTTTTCAGAGGCGTGTGTTAGTTCCATTTGAATGGGTAGAAAGGATTCATCTGAAAAGTAAAACTGGACAACAAGATATGACAAGAACATTGAGTTTCTTGTATGGAATTTGGTCGGCCAAAACGGAAAAACACATGTAGTAGACAAAAAGAGGAAATAGCCGTGTGGGTCATTTTCTTGAGCTGTCCTCTTTCATTCAGTTGTCAATAGGGATCCCAAGAGACGAAATCAAAAGTTACATTACATTCATACATACTAGGTCTACCAAATTCACTACATGTTTTCTATAAGTCTGTACTATGTAACATGTTCAGTGCCAATGACATGCCATTACATATGGCTGTAGGTAAAACGGGGTAGTTTGGAGAGCCGCAAAAAGTAGAGAACTGAATGAATGGGAAATAGTGCCTATGCAAACCACCATTTCAAGTAGTTTGGGGAACCGATAAATCACACTGGGCCTTCATTTTGTACAGAAAATGGAGCTAATATGTCCTTGCTTTACTTTAAAACGTCATGTTCACCAAAAAGGTGAAGGCGGGCTCAAATTCATTCACACTGGATTGACTTTATGGGTGGTTTTGGCCACTTAAGATAAGTTTTGGGATATGTATGAAATGGTATGTGTGTTCAAGCAAATATATTCCATATTTTTGGTCCAATCTGCTAGCTAACTAACAGACTGAAAAAATGTCGCCGAAAAGTGCATGCACTATTCTTAAATCCCATCTATTCACTTCACTCTGTGTAGATTAAATCCACCGGTTACATAATAGGATTGTGAACTGCATAAGGAAATCCTTGAGTCCTTGTAAATAAACAGAGCCAAACCTTATTTAGAATTTAAACGAGATCAACGAGCAAGTCCCACATTTTGCTCACTCGAATAAATCTAACAACGCATCAAATGACCATAAACAATAATAAGATTACGTGTTTACCAGTTGGTTCGTCCTATAGGAACAAAGGACCCTTGCACAACTCTGCTCATGGATTTAAATTCTAGCTAAACTTGCCGAGTGCTCGACAACAAGGGCTCTTTTCAATTTGTTTGGTTGCATACAAATTAAATCCGTCCTATTCAGTCCACTCCTCCTGATTCATTACTTACTCAGATTATGCATGGTGATTCAAATGAGGAGCGCCTATACAAGCAGGAGCAAATCCTGATGTAATGCAATCTTTTGGATGCATTATGTGCATCAAATGGCCAGTCCTTTTGTTTGTCAAGAAGACCCAGGAGACACGAATAATTTTGTGGACAAATCTCAATGGGAAAAAGACAACAAATTATTTAGTTGTACCAGCGGCTTCTTTGAATTCAAACTCGCGATATCTTATCTCTGTCCAGAGCTTCGATGGCATTCATAGGGCACGCAGCATTCTCGGGGCCAAAATATTTTCTGTCCCTTTTGCTTGCTCTTGTAACAAACTAACTACTATGTTTGTATATATTAGGCTGCTCGTCAACTACCACTGTTTATGACAACTTTTTGTCCACTTGCTTGCCTCCTTGTCATCTTACAATGTGAGTTGTTGTCATTGTTTCTTCCTTGTGTCATCTCTTGTGTCTCTTCACACAAGGATATCAGCTTTCGTCAACAGAGTCTCCTGGCATGTCAGTTTCAGGAACATGAAAAATAATCACTAGTTGATTGTCAACCGTATTTGAAATTATACTGTCCTATACTTCGTAAACACGGAGCGCTTATGTAGCTGTGCGGTAAAATTCACTATCCAAATCTAGCGTCTCCTCTTTTAAACCCCAATTTACGGGACAGTAATTTACTCATAGGTATGGGACAGTAAACAGCGCCAGATGAATTTCATCATAGTTGACTAACTTTGACCGCTTGCTTAGCTTTAGTTAGTTAGTTACTTATAAAGATTATTATCTATCGCATAAGGAATACAATTTCATCCACATATTTATTATTGTTACATTCAGCATGTTTTAAATACTTGGCTGAACATGTCGGTAATTTAAAGACATTAGTAAGATGATAGAACGCATGCTTTTAAATGCATCTAACTAACTAACTAAGTATGGCTGGACAATGTAAAAATTATTGTTTCCCTTTGATAGAGTTAATTGGAGAAATGTGGCTCAAGCCTCACATCATCAAAACTGAGGCAGGTGAAGAACAATCAATTTTCTCTGAGGTCCGCTACAAAAATGTGTAGCATCATCACTCCAATCCATTTATCATCATTGTGTGCTGGATATTGTGTATTATCACCTATACGTATTTATCGATCCATCTTGTTATATAACAGCAGCTCTTGATTACCTGCGGTCCACTTGCATACTATGCGTGCATACTTTGAATTTTCGGCATCTCATTCAAACAGTATCATTAACACTGCTCAGCAGGAGTGAAATGAGAGATGTATTCACTCCATTTCCTTCATTGTACGAACAATCCTCTGTTTAGTTAGTTAGTTAGTTTAACACATGACTTTACTCATTGAAAACAGCACTCCTATCATGCACAGTCAGTGAGAGTGGCAAATGAAAGGAAGGCAAAAATGTATGCATTCTCAACAGACTGGTAACAATAGATTTCACCAGAGAATTTGCCAAGTGCATCCCATTAATTATTACAAATGTGACTCCTTGCATGTAATGCAAAGTTCAATAATTCCTGCATGTGGCAAACCAAACTGTCTTGGGTTTCAGGAAGTTTTAAGAGCAGATGTGAAAATTCCTATACTACACTATAGTTAACTTTTCCTTTCTTTATTGACCAACAGAAACACATTTTTAGGGAAACGAAAACAAAGTGTAACGAACTGATTAGTCACAATAAGACAATTCAATGCACCTATCGTAACTAACTATAATCTTCACTTACATAGGAACATCATTCATTCATTCAGTCGGTTTGAAAAAGATGCGCTACCACATTAGCTGATCGGTGTTGAAATGGAACAATATGGTTCTCAAAGAGACCCGACTTTAGGAAGAGGTCCTCACAAAACGGCACCAACATTTCACAAACAAAGCATTGTTAGCTTTTCTATGTATCCCATTCCCCAAAGTTCTGCAGAGGTTACACACGGAGTCAATGGTGAACACCCGCTAATAACAAAATGATGTTGATGATCATTAGAAACAATTCGTCTTTCAACAGTGTACAATATTGGAGTAGCAGCTGAAGAAATATAAATTACCGTGAGTTCACCAATCAAGTCTATGTATGCTACTACTACTGGTGCTTGGTAAGTGAGAAAAGGATGATATGTATCTACACTATTGTTTATGTCAACACATTGGCAGGGCTGACAATTTTCCGAGGACAAATTTAAAGGAGATTTCTTTTAAAATATTTTCAGCCAAACTAAAGAGTTGGGTAATGATGATATTAACAACCGTAACTTTACCTTGAGATTGTAAACTCTACTTAGTTAGTTAGTGGAATAAAGAGTAGAAATCGTAGTTACCCTTAGTTTAAAACTCCTTGCTTGCATTTCAATTAGACTTTGCGAGAGTAAGGGGTAGCTAAGTAAGTAAGTTACTAACTAACTAAAGGGTGAAATTTTCAACTTGTTGGACCAATTGCAATATGCATGAATAAATGTAGGGAAATCAATTGAACCACCGTATTAAAAAAACGGGACGAAAAGTTTTCTATAGGGGGAAAGCACAGGTGAATACAATGAACACAACTGGTAGACAGTCAGTTAAATAGTTAGTTAGTAACTTTAATTACAAATGAGAGTTAGTGAATGCATGAGTGAATCATATTGCACTCATCATAGTATGAAATCTGTGAGTTGATTTGAAAGTGCAATTCCAATAATAAAGACCGTATGGAACTGTGATTATTATCTACAACTCGTTTAACTGTGTTATATGCATTATTTGGTTGGGCGGATATAAGGTTTTTTAACATCCAAAAGTTCAGGTGTGCACAACTAACTACCAAGTTTTCTAACTTTTTTATCATTCAAGCAATAATAATAAGGGAGTGTGTGTTTGTACACTGGATCATAAAGGGAAAAAAGAAGTAGCTCATTGTTGCTTTTCCCCTTTTTATTTATTCCTTGTCATGATGTTTTCTATAGAGATGGAGACTGTCTGAAGGGAAATGATGAAGTACTCAAAGGCTGCACATTTCCAGTGTGTAGCTTGCGTATTTAATAAAAAATTCTTAAAGGAGTTGTAATAATGTCATCAGGTTTTGATCCAGGAATGCATTGTGAGCATTGTATATTGTTGGTTGAGCATTTTTTATGCCGTAAAAAGTGAAAGAATCATCTCTTCAATGACCAAAAAACTTTACTGCTTATGTCATACAGCCATTTTTTGTGTTGAAAATCTTAATATTAGGAAGAAATTCTCCATACTTTTCATCGGGATGTTAGTTAGCATCATTAGTTAGTTAGTTAGTTAGTTAATATCGAGTATTTTAATTGATTGCTAGCTCTACTAAGGCAGTTTAAAGCCACTTTAAAATATTTGTTCCACTAACTTAACTTAATAAAACATGAGAACACAAACCTTCTCCATTTCACTTCCTCTGTTTCCGTTAAACATTTCACAAGAGTTGACACTTGGTGTAACTGATATGTTGGGAGAATCTTGAACGACAACAAACATTATGGGCTTAGGCTCCTGTTAGTTTATTATTATGTTTACCCTATGTAACATAATGCTGGGTCAACTTTGGAATTTTATTTCACTTGATTTAGGAAGGAAGCCACATTATGTACAGCTTACAATAACAAAACGTCTTGAACGTTTATTTACTCTGTATAGAATTTCCCACCAACATTTATACTTCTCAAGCTTGACACATATTGCATTGGAATAAATACAAATTTATAGTCACGCATGTAACATGTAAAAAAATTGGGATAAATAGTATTCATTCACTATATTCATTTTTCATCTCCTTCTGTGTTACATAACAACCAATTACATTGTGAAAATATTCCTATTACCGTGTTCATCGTCCCAATACTTATGGCATTAGCTGGATTACCAATTATGTGAGATTTTTTCTAGATCCAAAGCGAGAGCAGCAGACGCACACGCATTCAGTTTATTTAAGCTCAACAAAGCCTCCTTATTGGAAATCTGATCTAAATCTTCCTTATTCTCTTCAATACAAAGGGGAAAATTCAATCAGGACAAAGATGACAAATCTGGATACCTGATCTGTCCAATTCTCATAAACGATACAAAAGATCCTTTCAGTTTAGTTAGTATTTATTAGATTTTTTTCCCTTTGTACTCTCTTCTATTGCAATTATGTGTCACACAAGTCCCCAGGTGAAACTAAGAATGTTAATAAACCTGCAAGATCTTTGTCTACCTTACATACAATAGCTCTTTTTTATATCAGAGCAGAAGTAATCTTCTCGTTACTTCAGTTCAATAAGTTTAGGACAATTTTCAGTCAGTCAGTCATTCATTACTGATCTTCCAGCAACAAAAAAACAGCCGTCTTAAGACAGCTGTACGTTTTAATTGCTAAATCTGCTACCTAGACTTTAAAGCGACCAAAAACAAATGGCTCTCAATTGTAAACAATACAAGCCAACACTAGCGCCAGAATGGACATAAATATAACATGATAATCATCATCATTGTCAAGCACTGGCTACAATATAATATACAATCAGCTGTAGTTAGTTACTACTGAAATGTACGACCCATGTTCTCTCACTCGCATGCAATAATAATAGTTTATCCCTTTATCTCTGTGTGTACCAACAGACATTAACAGAAACAAATAGCATGACACAGGGAAAAGCAAACGATGGGCTGACTACCTTTAAATCGTTGTCCCTGCTGTGTTTTCCAATATTATAAATTCCATGGAGTGCCATACAGCTGAGAAGATAAAGACGCGACGGACAGAACAAAATATTAGAGGACATTGTCGTCACATAAAAATGAAGATGTTAGTTAGTCAGTAGTGCTAGTCCTGGTACTATAAATGTAATCATAAGATACAACAAAAGTGCCTTCTGGACTCAATCTATATAGTCCTCATTCGCATAATATTGTTCAAAAACTCAAGTCTACGCTCCCATATCTTATGATACAATCTGGCCTCACTGACGTTTATACTTATTTACTCGCAATGGCTACCAAGTTTGTCAGCCAAAGTTTGCCGCATTCATTGAAATAAATGACTGTGTTTTAAAGTGATTTTATCTTTTTAGTAGTTAACATAAAATGATGTTGGTTTGTATAACGTGAAGCTACTATACGGATTTAAAATGGTCGTTGGCTTGGACGAAAGCGATATAAAAATTCGCTCACAAAGTGGAACAGGAACAGCAGGATTGTCAATATAGTCTGTAAAATGATGATTATCATATAGTCATTTTGGCACACTCATAAAGTTTTTCCAAAAAAGAGTCAGTAAAGTTAATATGGGAAACTTATTGTCTTCATTGGTATGCATGGAAAAGCGTGATTTGCTTTATGGTTATGTGTAATCTATGCAGCAGTGAATGGGCCAACTATCTGGAGCAAAACAGGCGGTGCTGTCGTCATAATAATCTTTATGGAGGAGAAAGCATGCATAGTAAAATTTATTTTATTTTGCATAAACTACATAACTTGAGCAATGCGAATTTTTTATCGGCGAAAAAGTTCCCAATTATTGAAAGAAGCACGTACAGACTGACTGACTACTATAAACTTATTTCCACTTGGTTGACTTGTGAAAAATTTTTATACTACTTATTACATGCAAGGACATATACATAAAAAGACAACAAAAAAGTTCATTTTACGGTGACATTAAATTGATTAAGTTGGGCCAAGTACCTTGTGCTTAGACAAAAGACTCATCTTGTCTCATTTTACTGCAATTTCATTCACTCCAGGCTCCAACTTTTAGTTCAATTCAGTTAGTTAGTTCCAAAAAAAATCTAGTCTCTTGATTTTACTACCCATCCATACATATTCAAATAGTAACTATGTACCAACAAATGAAAACTATGATTCCAAAAGACAAACAAGATGACTTGTTTGGGTATTAAACTTAATTGAAATCTGTAAATAACTGCCATGCAAAAATTACAACTCCCAGTGTGCAGAAAATTACTAATCTAATAAGCTTAAGAAATGAATTACGTGCTCACACCTTGACATTTCACAAATATCCTTCAAAAACATAACAATAAACATCACCCCTATATATTTTCTCACCCTTGATTCTTTTTAGTGTACAGGACAAAAAGTTGTCGCATCTTTTAAGCTATATCATCTTTCGAACGCATCAATCAGATTTTATTACCTTGTCCGTTGAACAACAGGGGCGGATTTGTTGGAGAAAAATAAGAGTTCCCCTTTTACTTACCTATTGCATACAATCATAGCATGTTTTTCTGTCACTCATTCACTAACTAACTATAACTACTATACAGTATAATGGTAACTAACTAACTAACTATCTAATTGCTCTGTGAAATGGTCCCTGCATGAAATAAGATGACACTATATGGGCATTCAAAGTCAAGTGTATGTTGACTAACTAACTAACTAGCCGGCAATAAAATATGCCAGCATTAACTTGACACTGATTTTATGTTGACCCATATGATGATGAGATGCTATACCTTTTTTTACAACCTGTCCATTTAGTTTTCTACATAGTTAGTTGGGGACCTTTAGCTCAGTCCATATGATGAGAACTTATAAATTTTTACAACCTAGGACCCAAATCCTGTGTGTGAGAATTTGCTCATGACAATGACATGATGACACTGGTCAATTTTTTCTCATCATCGGCTTCCTTTCAGCTTCTCCCTTTGTTTGACACGATGCATTAGTTAGTAAAATGTCTTGTTGAAAAAATTCTCTCACACTATATTTTTTCATGTAATGCACAATATATTCCAGGAGTAGTAGAGTGACCAGACCAAGGAAATGTCACCAGAAAGGGAAAAGATTTATATGCATCTTATCTAGTGACTACCCAGCTATAAAAAATATTGTCCTCCCCACAGAGTGGACATGCAAAAGGTTTAAGGTTCAGACAGCCATTGGCTAACATTGTACCGTTTCGTTTGCAGATGCTTACATTAGGATAGTAACAACAACATCATAAGCACTATTTCATCACCCATTATGTATTCACAGCAGGTTTGCTCTGCAACTCACATGGTTAAACTTATTTTTAAAGTCTCAGTCAGTTTGGGCACACTACTGACTGTTGGAAATTATTCAACCTGTCATTATCATTGAGCGGACAATTCGGGTTGACAGTAGCTCCCATTTCAAACTAACTAACTAACTAACTCAATAATAATAATCATCATTATGTAACTAACAAACTAGGTTACCTCGTTATGCAAGCAGAATATTTATAGAGTTATGCCCCGATGCAAAATTACTGTTTGTTTGTACAACAGTCTATCTTTAGAAAAGCTAATGGAATGCATGCAAAATTCACATAAATTGGAGTATGTGTGTTCACTGACAACAATGCGAAGACCCTTCAAAAATGCATGGGCCAATAATAATAATGGTAGTAGTAGTCATGAGGATCCTGATGATGGTAATAATAATAGGAGTAAGTAATGTGGAGTTGAGCCGTGCAATAATAGAATGAGAGGACACCACCCTCAGCATGGAATCAAATAGGGGAAATAGAAGACAGACGTTGACGTTCAGCTCATGTCAAGTCAATATAATATATAGTGGAGACAATAGGAACAGTAGCTTTTTCAGGGAGAAACATTGTCCACGGGCGGTCCAGCCTTATACTGTGTGTAAACGTGAACTTGTACTAGGCAGCTAGTTTATTATGAATCTGTGTGTACGTTAAGCTTGTGAATTGTGGTGTGGTCTTTAAGTGACCGATTAAAGTCTTGAATTGTCACTACTTTTGCAATGACTATAGAAAATTTATGAATTTGTGGGCAAATGGGTTAAGATGGAACTTATTTATACTTCTCACAGCGTTTGAGAAGTAACGCAGATAAGTCAAAGATTTTTGGATGACTTTTTTGTTAGATAGCTATTAAGACTGAATTTACGGTGACATTTTGGTCCCACCATTCTCCGTAATATGGTTCGTTTCGCCTCAACATGATGATGAGCCCAAACGTGATGACGAGGAATTCCACAGATATCCAAACATAATACCATACAGACTGACTACACAGTAGTAAACAAGCAAGTCTATAGCTGAACAATAGGATGCCCATAAAATAATGATAATAATAATATCATCACCACTACTAGCCAACAAACAGTGAATATCCACTTCCTCTGGATTGGGCAAGAAATGAGATAATGATGAATGACCATCCGTATATAAACTGGAACTACATAGAGCCCATAATGATATTGGAAACCCGTCTTTCTGTGTCCCATGAAATTTTCTCACACTTTTTTTCTACCATCTACTTTATGGCTGTCCTGGCAGTATTTCAATCTAGACAGAAGCCATAATGATGGCAATATAGTTCCCTTGTTGTCCAAACCGTGGAAAATTACTATTTCCCCAAAAAGTTTAATCTTTAAAAGAATATTTTTATTACCGGATTCATGAAAACTAACTAACAAAATGCAATTCCCTAATTCAACACAACGAGTCATATTACCTTTCTTAAACATATACATATCTAAATTAACTCATGTAGGCTTGATTGTCATTCACTCCAGGTTCCAAATTCATCAAATGATCACACAAGCAAGGGAAACCAAGCTTCAACTCCTTGCATCATGATTGTGACAGATACAATTTTTCATTGATTGTCGCTACCACATTTCTGTTACACCTTAACTAACTAACTATGCACTCCATTGTTGAAGGAAACGACTCTCACTCGTTCATTAGCATGACCATTGACTGTTGACATGATATAGTTGAACTGCTCACATTCATCATTCATTCATTTGGACAATCATTTGATTCAGACACATGGGATTCCTTGGGCGTTGCACTCTGTTATGTGTTGAGGAACTGAGAACAGTAGGAGTGCCTTTAACGGGCAACTTAACTATAACTAGAGCTCCCCAAAAAAAAGCTGTAACAACAATCATTCATAGTAAATTACTATCAAAGAAACGAAGGAGTGGGCATGTGTAAATAGTTATATACCGAATGTTATTATTATCGATAGAACCGAAGGAGAGGAATGGCATAAGTTTTTTATAGAGCACATGGAGTGAAAAAGGTAGAATTTTTTACTTTATGTACTCATGTGTGAACCACATAGGGATTTTAGACAAAAAATGAAAAATCTTGTCAATTTATGAACTCTCTTTCATTGTTCATATAGTAGTAGTAGTATCGCTGTAATGGAGACATGAATATAGTATACATGTGAGTTTGAATTATCGGTAGGTGTTGGTTTGTTGTAATGATGGAAACGAATACTGGACTTGTATAGGGAAAGTGTAGCTATAAAGGTGGGAATGAAACGTGAAATTTTTTAAGTGAGAGGAGAACAGCATGATGTAAGCAGCTAGAGGAAGCCAATATTGCACTTGCCCTTTTGTCCAAATGCGCACAACAAGTTATGATTACCATCATTGAACTGTGGGGAAAATATAATTGTATAGTTATGCCCTCCATTTGTGTAGAGCTCCTGTGGAGTTTCTTTGTGGAAAATCCGTGTTCACAACCATTTGTCTCACAGTTTTTTTAACGGAGTAAGTTTAGTTAGCTTTGAGCCTGGGACTAAATTAGTATGATAAAAGTGCTCTGAACACTATATGGCTAAGTAAGTTAGTAAAAGTGTGTTACAGTCCCGTTGCATCCATTTTCATGAAATTCCACAGAATTTAGCATTCTAGATTCTTTCGTCGCTGTCATTTGACTTTTAGTTAAAGCAAAAAATATGCTACATGTGTGTCACTTACTTACTATATCTTTATGTATATTTATGGAGTTCACACATGGGAAAAGAATACATGAAAAGAATTTGTACTTACTTGGCATATGAACTCAAAAAAAGCAAATGCATAAAAAAGTACATGGAGTAGATAGTTAATCGATTTGTGAATGTTTGCATTCAACTCCAAATATTTGCTTGAACAAAAAACATGGATGCATGCATTCCATGTATTTTTTATGCTGTCTTAAATTCACAGCAAAAAGTATTAGCAGCTAACAACCACTTCTAAGAATAACTAATTTCTATTTGTTTTTAAGGATTGCTGCCATTCATAAAGTATGTGTTGACACTTTGCTAATTTTCAGTCTCTTCCTTAAATACTTTCAAACACGTATGATCTCTATATGTTTATGTATAGTTAATGTCACCATACAAACTTGGGTTAAAAACAATTCACTGCGGGACTGGCAGTTAGTTATGTTTGCAGACTGTGTTGGGACAGAACAAACTTTTGGGAGGTATGGACCGTCTCCCTGTCAAATTTCAGCGTCAGTCAACTAACGAGTTTGAGTCAAATTTTTGTGCCATCAACAAGTGCTTTGTTTTTCTTGTCAATCACATCCTATTTGGAATGGCTGAGTAACTCTGTGCATTAGCTTGCTAACTAACTAACTAACAATTCTCTACCCCAATATTTCTGTCCTAGGACGTAAACAGTGTTGACTTGAAACAGTGACTAAAACTTATAGCTTCAATCCAAAAAAGCGCTACTGGCCATTATTACTGGTTGTGGCAGAAGGTTAACCAAATATAATAATCCAACTGACTGACTGCCAGACCTTTTCGTAGCCAACACATTCCTTTTAAATTATTCTAGTCAATCAAATGACAGTGTTTGTGCATTCAGGTAAAATATGTCATCCCCTTTTCACTGACTATTGTATGTCACCTCCATTCTTGACTTTGTCGACTAAGATAAGAATAGTTTTCCTACTTAAGTTAGTTTCCAAGTTATTGTTAAAAATTTTCCTTCACAACCAAGAAAAAGCAAGCGTATGTATATGGTTGACAGACGGGATTGATGGGAACAATGATTGTTGGCTTATGATTTTTGTGGATACCAAGTCAGTTAGTTTTGACGAGTAGGCGGAAGCTGTGGTTGACTTTCAAAGGCAATGTTGGCAAACTCTTGAGACATTCTAAGAGCCACTCAAAAGCATTATTGAGGCTTTTTAGAATGCCGAAGCTTTATAGGCGACGCTCTGTTGTTGTTAAGTCAATATTTTGAATCTCGTGTTATAATAACAGTGGAAATGGGGACTCAAAATGCTGCTAGGGCTCTACAAGCGTGTAGTTAGTTACATAGTTTGTTAATATTAGACTGAAGGGTAAAATGACAGCTAATTTAGGCCTAGACTGCTGGAATGTGTGACCAAGATTTGTAAATGGTGATAGAAAGTAATTGCCCTATATTTTGTGAGAAGGGAACTTGCATTTATGAAAAATAGAATGTTGTAAAATATTTCCAATTTTCGGTGATGTGCGTAGCGTATAATTATAAAGCTCAATGTATGTATTTCCGGTCCATAATGAAAAGTATGGTTACACAAACCACATACAGATTTTTGGGGGAATTTTCGTTTCACCTTCCCCAAAACCGCTATCACGTCCATTCAGTTTCACAGCAATTTGTAGCTAAAACTAACTAACTAGGTAAAAATAGAAACTCAAGCTGTTCACAACTATTACAACCTGTGGAGCATTTTAATTGAGCTCATTATAAGCACAAAAGCTTTCCACGATGACAAACTCAAAAGTCACTTGTTACTACATACAGCTGTACAAGCATTGTTATCAAACTCACCCTGCTGTGCTTTTGAGAAAACAATAAATTAATGTAATAAATAATTCTTGTGGGATTTTTAGGTTGCCTCCTCGAAATCCTTGTATTTATATCTCCTCCCATAATTACTTATCATCATCACATGTAAATAATTCACTAACTAACTATTGATTTAAACCTTGCCTGAGTCTACAAGACATTCATCATGAGCTGGTTAATCCTGGCAGTATTTAAAATACACTTTTCATTCCTTGTTCCAGAAACCGTCATTTTATAATACACACGTGAACATTCCCACCTAATGATAAACACCTACATAGACTAACTATACTTGCCTTGTTTCATTGACTTCTCAGCACCTTATAAATTATCTCCGTATGAGTTTCACCCATTCGTAAATCATTCACTTTACCACTCACATAGCATTACCATACATACACATTATTCAAATAGACTGGGTTCAGATCATCATTAGTTTTGTAAGCCAACGAAACCACCTTTGCTATTATTATTATGCCCTGGTGAACACAAACCTGACATTTTAGTTTTACTGCTTTGCTGTAGGGCTTGTATGCATTTTTCCTTTTTTGGGATCAAAACTATAACTCAGTGAGTTGAATTATATGCACTCTTATGGACAGAATGAGCGCAAAAAATAGGAGCGACATGCATTTATCTTCTCATTTCACCCAAGTCTAACATATTACAGAATAGAACACATGTGGTGATAATAATAAAACGTGTAGGGCAAAATTCATCGTGGGAGTTGAGTCTAAGACAGTTGGTTTCCACAAATTGTACAAAAAGTATTCTAGCCTATTCTTCATCTCGACTTTTTTTTGCTTCGGAATCAACTGTTTCTGGAGACTAAGTACAGAGAATTTACAACTCGTTGTATTACGCAGTCTGATACAGACTTAAATAGAAAAAAAGATGCACACACACTCACATATAATAGGCTTTCACTGTTCTTTTGGTGCGGCATATGGCATAAGCTACGTATAGTTAGTTAGTTAGTACAACAGGATTTCTTTTTGTGCTGACTACAAGAAAGCAAGACAAGTGAATTAGTGAATTGGAAAAACGGGGAGACCACAGAAGGACTTTATTGAATGTCTTTTGTCCCAAATGGGGTGAGAAAAAGAGTTGATCCAATTTTGCCAGTTATATAATAGGAGGAGAATAGCGGCAAAACGATAACTTTGAGAAAAAAGACGAGCAACATCTGCTTTGAAAATGGAGAGTTTTACTCCTTGCAAAGAATTGTTAAATTTTTTTCACTACTCATCAGATGAGTGCTTACTTTGCTGCAATAAGAATAGACCGGAATAATAATGTATTACATATTGCTAACTAACTAACTAACTAGCTAAGCATTAGAAAAGTCTGTGGCGTTTCTAAAAGAATTGATGTCCATAAGAGTCACCAAAGTTGGATGGATGTTTCTCAAAAACAATTTGTGGCTCACTTGGTCATATGTTGGTACAGTAATAAAGCTTGTGTACTGGTGACTATAGCCTATCATTTTCAGTGCTTGTTAGCAAGTGAGTTTGTTTGTAAAGAGACAATTATTTACTGCTTGTGCACTCTATAAAAAACGAACTAACTAACTTTAAGTGAAATAAGGATTCCATGGACAAAAGTAACTACGTGCAGGCTTAAGAAATTTTTGCGGTTAATTTCCCATGAACATTCCAAAGGGAGTGAAACGATAAATAAAAGAAGAAAGACAAGTCAAATATGGCTTAAAATTAACCCTGTGAAGCGCACTTTAGTTACAGGGAGCAAATGTGGCTCCATTGATTTCCTCACTGTTAATAGTTAGTTAGTTAGGTTTGTACGCATTTCCCAAATTATTGGTTTTCTATAAGCATGCTCCATTTTATGTATATCGTCTCGCCCTGCAATTAGCATTGTTTCAAATGATGCCACATTCTTAGTCGCTGTAAATAAACGTGTGTGTAGATATGAATTTCCTATAGTCTAACATTGAGGCCAGGCATGCATACCATATGGAAAACAAACATAGCTCTTCTATGCATGCACGGTTTCAGACTTGATTTCCGCTTTCCAATTCATAAATCTTTCTCGTTCATTATGATCCAGCTGGAAGCAATAATCATAATCATCATAATGGTTTCTAATAGTGGGTCTACAACAATGCAACTCGTCCAATAAGGACATGCCGTGATCAAATGGGAATTTTAGTGATACAGTCGCTCCCACTCCCACCATCCAAGTGTGAAGTATATGCATGGCAATCAATCAATGCAATAATAATAATAACCATAATAATAATCTACGTTTCAGTCCTAGTATTATATCCTCGTTGTCTTCTCATGTTACATTTCCATTGTCCACCATTGTCATTGAATTTGACTAGAGCTAGAGTTGGCTACATTCTGCAACTAACTAACTAGCTAACATTGATTGGGAACCTAAATGAATTTAGTATTGTATAGATTTTGACAGTTGGGGCTTTTATTCCTTTTTTGGCAAAAATCATATCTACTATTTAACCAGTAGTAGTAGTAAGTGTAGCTATATTTTCGATTATTAGAAACTTCCTGTCTATTTTAACAATGCTCATTGTAAATATAGCTAGTTCAGTTACACCAAATGATTTTAACCATATGGATATGAGGAACATATGAGTGAATGGAAAAAGCCAAAAACTTGGATTGTGGATAGTAATAATGCCGACTAGAAAGTTTTAACGCCATTTGCATCATTAAGAAGCAATAATGGAGCAGATCTATCAATTTCTGTGAGAGTGGCCCCCAAATTTGAAGAGAAATCATCATACAATAATAGCAGTAGTCATAAGTGTAACTGATGGACTACATGCTGACATTGATTTCAATATTTCCATTTCATATGTGTGTGCACTAACTAACTTACTAACTATGACTCACAATATTGGAGTGCACAGGGATTAGAACAATTCTTATTGGCATGTTCAGTTTCCATGTATGTATGTGGTCCTTTTTAGCATTCACTGAGCTCACCAACTGGAAACTAACTAAAATGTATAAACCAGTACAGAGCATTATTATGAGTAAAGCTTCTAGGCTTAATACATTTTTTTTGTGATGACAAGCACGATGGCATAAAGTGTGTAAGTAAGTAAGTTAAGTGTGCAACCCCTTTATGTTCTGGACCCATGGCGTCCGCCATATAATACACTTACTAACTGAACTGACTGACTAAAAAATAAAAAGTAACCTCTGCACATGAGTTATTTCGTTGTCCCACATGTCACAGGGAATTTAATAAAGGGCTAGTCTACATGGAGAGCCAAAAAGAGGAGGAAAAATGGGTAAAAAACGTATAAAAATTATGTAATAATTGCCCAAAAGAGTTCCTATAATGTGACCATAATGTTCTTTTCGTGTTTGTCAAATCTTTTTTTATCGCTCACTTGTTTACTCACTAACTAACGAAGGCTGGGAAATATTAGTTTTCGTCCTTTTATCGTCACCAATATTATTGACATGAGTGGGACATGAAATTTCAACCTTTCTATGATAAAGTAATATACTGAAACTTAACTAAACTATCAAGTTTACGTGAGTAGTCATAAAAAAGTAAAAATTTTAAATTTATGGCATACAATGGGGTCATTTACCACAATGTACAAAAAGCTTGTATCTGTTTTCACCGACAAGGTAAATAGTAAACAACAATGTTCATGATCGGCATATAACATTATATACAAACAAAACTAACTAACTAGTGATCATATTGCCGTCCAGGAAATCTTTCACAGTAATCACTACTATTACTAGTGAGCTGGACAAATAGCTGTTCTCTTAACAGTAACTTACTTGAATACTAAAATTCCAATGTGGAGCCCCATAATTACATGGTTTAGAAGCTAACTAACTACCCAAAGTCTGACTGCTTGACTCGTACATTACATATTATTATCCTGGTCAATATGGAAAGAATTTTGCCCAACAAAACAAACAAATTCCGGCCTTTTGTATACTTTGACCACAACAGTAATACAACTAACAAGTCTTAGTCAGTTAGTTAGTTAGTTACCAACCTACCTATGATAAATTCTCTCCACTTTTCTATTTGTATGTTTAAGCTACCATATTAAGTAACTCTCAACTTGGTAATGACTTTGGTCCTGGTTCAACAGACTACCGGCAAAAGTAATATCATGACTTTTGTGTAAGATTTTTTACGCTTTACATGGATGATGATGATCTTAATCTAGTAACTAACTAACTAACTAACTAAAGGATATACGGTACGAACCGACTGATGATATTTAAGTAAGTAAGTTGTACTCAAGTAACAAAAAGTTGTGAGCACATCAATCTTTGTCAAATACGCACAGCAGCATGCATCACTGGGCTTAATAACATGCATGTAAGGGTTGTGTTGTAGCATATGTGCAGTACATATTATACCTTTCTTTCATTTTGGACAAAATACTATAGGAATTTGGTTAGTATGTTGTAAAGCCAATAACACAGCACTTTTTACGGTGCACATGTATGCAAGTGCATTATTATTACATGGCTAGTGTGTTGACTTTCCATTTTATTATTACATTTTGGTTCCAGGGGCCAACGATAGCTTATAATCGTTTGAAATTCTCAGAGGAAATAGCTTCTCACAATCCATAATAGTTAGTAAGTAAGTAAGTTGGTAACTAAAGTGACCATTTATTTTCATGGTGCTTATGCAAAAGTACATAAAATTATTTTTACTGCTGTTTCGGTAGATAAAACAAGGCCGCTGGAGAAAATTAAAATCTCAAGGCGGTTGAGCAAGTAATCGTATGTGTTTGCCTTAAACAGCATCCCGAGCTCGTTAATGTACCGCCTGAACTGTAATTAATTGCATTTTCCGTGCATAAGACCTTGATCTTAAAGCATTCATCAATATCACAAGTTGATGACTAGAAATGGTAAGAGAGGCTTGCAGTTCGTTGTGATGATAATGATGGGAATAGATTTGGGCCTCTGATTGATTGGTGGTTTGGTTAGATAGTAGCTGCACATTTGTTTTTTCTTCACTGTGGGCTATGTTGTGTGTTATCATCAGCATGAGCAGCCGAAAAGAGATTTCATTTGGTCCTCAACTTTTTTATCACGTGTGTGTGTGGAGTGAGAAAGCCAATTAAAAGAAACACAGCAGTAGGTCCCTATAGGCATTCCATTCTAACTGGAGTTGTTGATGAGAGATGAAGACTGCAGATAATTTCACTGGGTTTGAGTTTTCCACCAATTGCAAAGCTGTGGGAAAACTTGTTGGATTATTTTGCAGTTTTTGGTGCGCAGGATTTAGTAGCAGTAACATTTGCCCGCTAACTAAAGTAAATACACTTTTTTGAGGATTTTACATTCAATAGTTATAGTAGGATTTTAATTGAATGGTAAATATTAGGATGTCATTTTGTTTAGTGCCAAGCTTTCACTAATACACAGTTAGTATAAGCCCTAGCCTGCTTATATGATAAGGACTATTGATGATCGCTGGTAGACGCTGGTTTTACAAAAAACTCCTCTTTATTCTTCTCTCCACTACTCATAAACTCCGTAAAACACAGTAAAACGCA
>Ga0210040_10004100_pt1 | contig 19239 bp, 19 predicted proteins | sample CryGeyCG12114_NA_FD_185462 | JGI IMG/M metagenome (GOLD analysis project Ga0210040, IMG submission 185462) | Groundwater microbial communities from aquifer - Crystal Geyser CG19_WC_8/21/14_NA (SPAdes) (version 2) | ecosystem: Environmental > Aquatic > Deep subsurface > Groundwater | place: USA...
CCGCGCGGCGAGCGGACGGCCGGCGGGCCTCGCGACCGTGCTGGTCGGCGAGGATCCGGCGAGCAGCGTCTACATCCGCTCCAAGATCAAGGCGACGCACGAGGCCAACATGCACGGGGTGCATCATCCCTTGCCGGCGGACACGTGCGAAGAGCAGCTGCTGGACCTCGTCGAGCAATTGAACCGCGATCCGGCGGTGGACGGCATCCTGGTGCAGCTGCCCTTGCCCGACCAGATCGACACCGCGCGGGTGATCGCGGCGGTTGACCCGGACAAGGACGTCGACGGCTTCCACGTGGTGAACGCCGGCCGGCTGGCGGTCGGCGATCCGGAAGCGCTGGTACCATGCACGCCGCTCGGCTGCCTGCATCTACTCAAGAGCCAGCTGGGCGACCTCACCGGCCTGAACGCGGTCGTGATCGGGCGCTCCAACATCGTGGGCAAGCCAATGGCGGCGCTGCTGGTCGCCGAAAGCTGCACGGTGACGGTGGCGCATAGCCGCACGCGCGACCTCGCGGAGGTGTGCCGCCGCGCGGATATCCTGGTGGCGGCGGTCGGCCGGGCCGAGATGGTGCGCGGCGAGTGGATCAAGCCGGGCGCCTGCGTGATCGATGTCGGTATCAACCGCGTCGCAGGCGGGGAGCCGGGCAAGACGCGGATCGTCGGCGACGTCGCCTTCGCCGAGGCACGCGAGGTCGCCGGCGCGATCACCCCGGTGCCGGGCGGCGTCGGGCCGATGACGATCGCCACCTTGTTGAGGAATACGCTGGTGGCGGCGCATCGCCGTGCCGGCCTGGCTATGCCGGAGGACCTATGATCATCGCCTTGCTGCTTGCCGCCGCGCCGGTCGCCACTGCCGTGGATGCCGAGCGGGCCTTTGCCGCCGATGCGCACCGGCTCGGCCAGTGGACCGCGTTTCGTAAGTGGGCCGATCCCGGCGCGGTGATGTTCACCCCGCAGGCGACCTGGGCGCAGGGCTGGCTGCGCGGGCGCCGCAATCCGCAAGAGGCGCTCGAGTGGTGGCCGGAGCAGAGCTTCGTGTCGTGCGACGGGCGGACGGCCGTGAACACCGGGCCATGGCGCCTTGCGAATGCGACCGGCTATTTCACGACCCTGTGGATCAGAGGCGCCAGGGGCTGGCGCTGGAACGTGAACGGCGGCGACGAGACCGGCAAGGCGACCATTCCGCCCAAGCTGACGGTTCGGCGCGCAGCGTGCTCGAACCGGGCGCTGCGCCTGAAGCAGATCGAAGCCGCCTACCGCGCGCCGATCAATCGTGCCCAGCCGCCGGGTGATACCGGTTACAACCAGTCCGCCGACGGCACCCTGCTGTACCAGTGGAAGGTGACTCCGAACGGCGCGCGACAGCAGCAGGCCAAGCTGTGGACCGGCCGGCGGTTCGAGCTGGTGCTCGACCAGAAGGTGGCGGCGCCGGCCAAGCGATGATCGAGCTGTTCACCTCGGCGCTGGTCACCTTTCTGGTGGTGATCGACCCGCCGGGGTGCGCGCCGATCTTCGCCTCCTTGACCAGCGGCGCGGCACCGGTCGAGCGGCGGCGGATGGCAATCCGCTCGGCGCTGATCGCCTGGGGCGTGCTGATGTTCTTCGCGCTGCTGGGCGAACCGCTGCTTCGTGCGCTCGGCATCGAACTCGCCAGTTTCCGCATTGCCGGTGGCATCATGCTGTTCGCGATCGCGCTCGACATGGTGTTCGAGAAGCGGACCGAACGGCGCGAGGAGCGGGCCAGCCAGGTGGTGCAGGAGGACGTATCGGTGTTCCCAATGGCGATCCCGATGATCGCCGGGCCGGGCTCGATCGCGTCCGCCATGCTGCTGACCGCGCGGGCCAACGGCACGGTCGAGTCGATCATCGTGCTGGCGGCGATGACGACGGTGATCCTGCTGACCATGGCCTCCCTGCTGATCGCCGGGCCGCTGATGCGGTTGATCGGCGATCGGCTGGAAGCCATGGTCACCCGTATTCTGGGCGTGATCCTGGCAGCGCTGGCGGCGCAGTTCGTGGTCGACGGCCTGAAGCAGAGCTTTCCCGCCGCCCTGGCCTGACGCCGTTAGCGGCGGCCAGCGCCCCACTGGCCGCGGGCCTGCTGGCGCTCGGCGGAGCTGAGCACGCCGTCACGGTTGCCGTCGGCGGCGTCAAAGCGGTGCAGCGCCGCTCCGGTCGCCTCCGGCAGCGTGACCTGTCCGTCGCCATTGCCGTCGGCCATGCCGAACAGCCGGCCACCCATTCCTCGCATGCCGGGGCCGCGAGCGCCCGCGTCACGAGCGCCCGACTGGGCCTGCTGGCCGCTGACCTGACCGAGCTCGGCCCGGGTGATCACGCCGTCGCGGTTGAGGTCGAGGCGCCCGAACATGGACTGCACGCGCTGCACCACCTCCGCGCGCGTCTGGACGCCATCGCGCCCGCCTTGTGGTGCCTGGGCGACGGCTGCGGTGGCAGCGATGCCGGCAAGCAGGCCGGCGGCAATCTTGAGGGTCATGGGCAAACTCCTGGTTCGTTGTTGATTGCCGCTTGGGCTGCGGCCGCTGACTGCCCCTTGAACCGCGCGTTCATCGGCTGGCTTCCCCGCGAAACCCTTGTAGGTTCGAGTGCGTGGACCGGCCGGCGGGCGCCTTGATCGAACAGCGGGAAGCCTGGGGCTGGTGGCAGTCCAGGCCGCTGGCAATCGCACTGGTGCTGCTCACCACCCTACCGTTCGCCTGGCCGGCGCTGCCGCCGCTGGTCGACTTGCCCGCGCACATGGCGCGCTATCAGGTCGCCCTGCACCTTGAGGACTCGGCCGAACTGCAGCGGTTCTTCGGCTACCATTGGCGGCTGATGGGCAACCTCGGCGTCGACTTGGCTGTGCAGCCGCTCGCCCGGCTGGTCGGCCTCGAGCTCGCGATCAAGCTGATCGTCATCGCCATTCCCGCGCTCGCCGCCGCCGGCATGCTGGCGGTTGCGCGAGTTGCACACGGTCGCCTGCCCGCGACGGCGCTGCTGGCGCTGCCTTTTGCCCTGTCGGCACCGCTGCTGTTCGGATTCGTGAACTTCGCGCTGTCCGCGGGACTCGCCCTCCTCGTGTTCGCCGCGTGGCTGCGGCGGCGATCGGCGATGCTGCTGCTGGTGGCCGGGCCGCTGTTGTTCGTGATTCACCTGTACGGCTGGGCGATGCTCGGCCTGATGGTCGTGGGGTCGGTGCTGGGCCGGGCCGTGGTCGAGCGCAGGCCGCTGCGAACGGTGCTGCCGCAACTGGCCGCCGGAACGCTGCCGCTGGCGCCTGTGCTGCTGCTGTTGTTCGGATCACCCGCAGGCGGCGGCCCGCTGGCCGAGGACTGGTTCGATCTGCCGCAGAAGCTGGGCTGGCTGATGGGCGCCTTGCGTGACCGGTGGGCGCTGCTCGACATGGTGCCGGTGATCGCGGCGCTGCTGGCGATCGCCCTTGCGCGTCTTCGCCGGCTCGGGTTCGATCCGGCGCTTGGCGGAGCGGCGGCGCTGCTCGGCTTTGCCGCGCTGCTGCTGCCGTACAAGCTGATGGGTTCGGCCTATGCCGACATGCGGCTGTTCCCCTTTGCGCTGGCGCTTGGTGTGCTGGCGATCCGGTCGGAGCGGCTGGCGCCGAAGGCAGCGACCCAGGTTGCCGCCGCGGCGCTGGCCTGTGCCGGGCTGCGCATCGGCACCGTGACGGCGAGCAACCTGACGGCGGCCAGCGAACAGGAGCGCCTGCTGACCGCGCTGACCCACCTGCCGCGGGGCGCGCGCGTTGCCATGCTCGTCGGGCAGCCGTGCGGCGAGCGCTGGGCGTTGCAGCGGAATGCGCACCTGGGAGCGATGGCGACCGTGCGCCGCTACGGTTTTTCCAACGATCAGTGGGCAGCGTCGGGATTGAACCTGCTGGAGCGGCGCTACCAGCCGCCGGGCCGGTTCGCTGCCGATCCCTCGCAACTGGTGCAGCCGGCGAATTGCACCCTCACCTGGACCGTCGACCAGGCGCTTGCGGCCTTGCCGCGTCACGCGTTCGATTACCTGTGGCTGGTCGGGACGGAGCAGCCCGATCCCCGCCTGCTGGCAGGTCTGGTGCCGGTGTGGCGCGAGGGCGGATCGACCATGTTTCGCCTGCCGCGTCGGTAACGCGCGCCGCTGGTAAACCGGAGCGACTGCGCTAGGGAGGCGAGCGATGGACTGGTTGGTCGCCTCCCCGCCGAACACGGCTGCGCTCACGCGGCCGAAACAATGGTGGGAGCGGCGCCCGTTCATCGCGCTGGTCATCCTGCTGACGATCGTTCCGCTCGTCTATCCGCCGGTGCCGCCGCTGGTCGATCTGCTTGGCCACATGGGCCGATACCGGGTCGCGCTGGACCTCGGCGACAGCTCCAGCCTTCAGCGCTATTACGCGTTCGACTGGAAGATTGCCGGCAATCTCGGCGTGGATCTGCTGGTGGTGCCGCTGGCCAAGCTGATCGGACTGGAGGCCGCAACCAAGCTGATCGTGATCGCCATTCCGCCGCTCACCGCCGGCGGGATGCTGTGGGTGGCGCGCGAGGTGCACTACCGCCTGCCCCCGACGGCGCTGTTCGCGCTGCCGTTCGTCTACGGGCACCATTTCCTGTTCGGCTTCGTCAACTTCGCGCTGTCGATGGCCTTTGCCTTCCTGGCGTTCGGCCTGTGGCTGCGGCTGGGGCGGCTCGGCAAGACGCGGCTGCGGGCGGCGCTGTTCGTGCCGATCTCCATCATCGTGTGGCTGACGCATGCGTTCGGCTGGGGGATGCTTGGCCTGCTGGCGTTTGCGTCGGAAACGGTGCGGCAGCACGACAAGGGCAAGGGCTGGCTGATGAGCGCGCCCCATGCCGCCTTCGAGTGCCTCAGCCTGGCGCCGCCGCTGCTGCTCATGATCGCCTGGCGGGAAAACTCGGGCGGCAAGACGCTCGACTGGTTCAAGTGGGAGATCAAGTGGCGCTGGATCGAGATGGCGCTGCGCGACCGCTGGCGGGTGTACGACCTCGGCTCGATGGCCGTCGCCGGCGGCATGCTGCTGCTTGCGCTGGTCCATCCGCGGCTGACCCTGTCGCGGATGCTGTTCTTCACCCTGCTGGTGCTGGCCGTGGCGTTTGCGGTGTTGCCGCGCATCATCTTCGGGTCCGCTTATGCGGACATGCGGATCGTTCCTTACCTGTGCGCGGTGGCCATGCTGGCGATCCGCTTCAAGGAGCGGACCGACCTGCGCCTGGCGCGGGTGCTGGCCGTTGCGGCACTGGCCTTTTTCCTGGTCCGGATCGGGGGCAACACGTGGAGCCTGGCGCGGGCGGCCAACGAGCAGCGCCAGCTGCTGACCGCGCTCAACCGGGTGCCGGAGGGGGCCCGGGTCGCGTCCATGGTCGGGATCAGCTGCCGCGACCGGAGCTGGCCGATGTGGCGCAACGCTCACATCGGTGGGCTGGTCGTCGTCCGCAAGCGCGGCTTTTCCAACGATCACTGGGACGTGCCGGGGGCCAAGTTGCTGACCGTGACATACGCCCCGGCCGGCCTGTTCCGCTACGATCCCTCCAACCTGGTGCGCGATCCGGATTGCCGGTTGGGCTCGGCCCATCCGATCGGACCGATGCTGCGGCTGCTGCCTCCGCAAGCGTTCGATTACCTGTGGCTGGTTGATCCGCCCGCCTATGATCCGGCGCTCGTTGCGAATTACCAGAAGGTGTGGAAGGGCCCGAACGGATCGGCCCTCTACCGCCTGCCCGGCGCAGACGCTAACAATGCACCATGATCCGCCCAGATGGACCAGCACTGTCGATCGTCGTTCCGTGCTTCAATGAGGAAGCCTGCCTGGAGTTGCTGCACGAGCGGCTGACCGGTGCGGCGCGGTCGGCCGTCGGCGACGATTACGAGATCCTTTTAGTCAACGACGGGTCGCGCGACGGCAGCTGGCCCTTGATGCAGCGGCTGAGCGCAGGCGATCCGCGGCTGGTGTGCGTGGACCTGTCGCGCAATCACGGCCACCAGTTGGCGCTGACCGCCGGGCTGGACCTGTCGCGGGGCGAGCTCATTCTGATCGTCGATGCCGACCTGCAGGACCCGCCCGAGCTGCTGCCGGACATGATCCGGACCATGAGGACGGACGGGGCCGACGTAGTTTATGGCGTTCGCCGCAGCCGCGCGGGCGAGACCCGGTTCAAGAAAGCGACCGCCGCGGCCTTTTACCGCCTGCTGGCACGGTCGACCGAGATCCATATCCCGGTGGACGCCGGCGACTTCCGCCTGATGAGCCGCCGGGCGCTGGACGTGCTGCTGGCAATGCCGGAGCAGGCGCGCTTCATCCGCGGCATGGTGGCGTGGATCGGCTTTCGCCAGGTGCCGTTCCTCTACGACCGGGCCGAGCGGGCGGCGGGCGAGACCAAATACCCGTTGTCCAAGATGCTCCGCTTCGCCTTCGACGCGCTGACCAGCTTCAGCTCGGCGCCGCTGAAGCTGGCCAGCCACGCCGGGCTGTTGCTCAGCCTGGGATCGCTGTTGATCATCTTCTACATCGCCTACGCCTTCATCAGCGGCCAGAGCATCCAGGGCTGGACGTCCTTGATGCTGGTGGTGGTGGTGCTGGGCGCGGTGCAGATGTTCGTGCTGGCGATGATGGGCGAATATATCGGCCGGCTGTACAGCCAGGCCAAGCAGCGCCCGCTGTACATCGTCCAGGAAGTGACCGGCGCGCCGCGTCAGGCGCGGGCGGGGCTCGGCCAGGTGGCGGACGGCGGAAGTCGCTCGGCCGTCGAGGCGATCGCGAACAGCGACAGCCCCGGCGGTAGCGGGACGCGGCCGATCAGCCGCGCTTCCTGAGTGAACACCTTTTCGAGCGCAATGTTCAGCGCGGCAGGCGGCAGCGTGTCGTCGCTGTCGTCCTTGCCGCGCAGCCGGCCGGCGAGGCGGGCGGCGACCGCGACCGGGAACAGCAGGCTGTTGAAGTAGCCGATGGCCTCGAGCCGCAGCGGCGAGTTGTCGATCAGCTGCTTGAGCCCGGACTTGGAATAGCGCCGCTGGTGATGGTTCACGACATCGTGCGCGGACCACATCCATTGGTGCGCGGGGACGGTCATGACGAACTTGCCGCCGGGCTTCAGCCGGGTGGCGATGCTGGCGAGGGCGGCGGCGTCGTCAGCGATATGCTCGATCACGTCGAATGAGCCGATCAGGTCGAAGTGGCGCTCCGGCACGCCGTTGAGGCCGGGTAGAGGGGCGGCGCTGACTGGCCGGCCGAGGCGCTGTTCGGCCATGCCGCGGGCGGCCTCGTCGACCTCGATCGCCTCCACCGTTCCGAACGCGCCGAGCATGGCGAGGTTGTGACCCGTGCCGCAGCCGATCTCGAGGATGCGCGCCCCGCGCGGCGGCCGGACGCACCGGCGGATCAGGGCGTCGAGCACCTCGCGGCGGGCGCGATACCACCAATGCTGTTGATCGAGCTCCGCCATGCGGTCGTAGACTTGACGTTCCATCAGGCGAACACCCACAGGCGGTTGAGGAGAAAGGTGGCAAACGGCGTCACCAGCACCGCCGGGACCAGCGGCCACCAGGTGGGCCCATGAAGCACGTCCGTGCCGATCCAGGTGAAGGCGGCGTTGAGCAGGAAGCCGAAGGTCTGCACGGCGAAGAACTGGACCTTGGTGCGGCGGTCCTCGACCTTGCCGTGGCCCTTGAAGCTCCATCGGCTGTGTCCGAAGAAGCCGGCGGTCACCGCCACGATGAACGCGATCACCACCGCGAACACCGGCCACATGACATAGGTCGCCAAGGGCCAGTAGATGGCGGCGTAGAGCAGGGTAAGGCCGATGCCGACCAGGCCGAAGCGGACGATCTGGGCCGCCGTCTCGCGGTGCTGGGGCGGGAGGGTGGACAGCATGGCTCGCCTTGCCCTTTAGAGCGGAGCGGCTAGAGCGCCAGCCACTTTATCCCGGCAAGGGTCCCGCGTGACGACCACCACCGACAAGATCCTGGGCTGGACGGCCAAGAACTGGCGCTGGCTGGTTCTGCTCTACTGGCTCGGCGCATGTGCCTGGTTCCTGTTCGACCGGTGGCGCGGGATCCAGCTGTTCCAGCTCAACGACACGGACGACAATTTGCGATTGGCCGAGGTCCGCGCGTGGATGCACGGGCAGGGCTGGTTCGACCTCAGGCAGTATCGGCTCGATCCGCCGGCCGGGGCGAATATCCACTGGTCGCGGATCGTGGACCTGCCGCTGGCAGTGCTGATCACCGTGGGGCGATGGTTCACCAGTGGACCGAACGCCGAGCGGTTCGGGGTCGCGGTGGCGCCGCTGCTGCCATATCTGCCGATCTGCGGTGCGCTGGCGCTGACGGCGCGGCGGCTGATCCATCCGGCGGCGTTCGTGGTGGCGCTGGCAGCGCTGTTCTTCGCCGGTTCGGCAAATGGGATGGTGATGCCGACGCGCATCGACCACCACGGCTGGCAGCTCGCCTGCTTGAGCGTCGCGGTGGCCGGGCTGGCCGATCCTCGGCGTGAGCGCGGCGGGCTGACGACGGGGCTGGCGACGGCGGTGTCGTTCAGCATCGGACTCGAGATGCTGATCTACCTGGCGCTGGCCGCGGCCGCGCAGGTACTGATGTGGGTCGATGAGCGCGGCCAGCGGACGCGGCTGGCGAGCTATGCGGTCAGCCTGGCCGGCGGCTGCACGATCGGATTCCTGCTGTTCGCCAGCTACGCCAACCGGGCGCCGGTGTGCGATGCCTTGTCGCCGGTGTGGCTGTCCGACGCTTTGCTGGGCGGAGCCCTGCTGTGGCTGATCACCACCGTGTCGCCCGAGCGCTGGACGGTCCGGCTGGGCATGGCAGCCGTGGCCGGCGCGATCGTCGCCGCTTTCCACGCATTGGCCTGGCCGCACTGCCTCCAGCGGCTGGAAGGAGTGTCGCCGGAGGTTGCGCAGCTGTGGCTCAACAATGTGCGCGAGGCCAAGCCGATCTACGAGCATGGCTGGCGGACGGTCGTGCAGGTGGTGACGCTGCCGGCAACGGGCCTGATCGGGTGGCTGGTGCTGGCAGCGCACAACTGGCGGGGCGAGCGCGATCGTGCGCGGCGGACGCTGGCCATCGCAGTCATCTCGGTCACGCCGTTTGCGCTGCTGTTCTGGCAGACTCGCGCCGGGCCATCGGCGCAGCTGCTTGCCTGCGTCGGCACGGCCGGACTCGTGTGGACGCTGCTGCCGCTGACCTGGCGGGCGAAGAACTGGCTGGTCGCCTCGCTCGGCACTGCGCTGCTGGTCGTGGTCGGGCTCGGCGCGGCGGTCCCGATCGCCTTCAACTTCCGGCTGGTCAAGTCGCCGCCATCGACCGTGTACGAGCGGAAGATAGCGCGGGCCAACAGCTTGTGTCCGTCGATGTGGGCGCTGCGACCGATCGCGAAGCTGCCCAAGGGCACGATCTTCACCTTCCTGGATCTTGGCCCACGGATCATCAGCGTGACCCACCATGACGCCATTGCCGGGCCCTATCACCGCAACGGCGAGGCGATCGCGGACCTGATGAAGGCGTTCCGCGGGTCGGAAGCGCAGGCGCACCAACTGGTCGCCAAACACCGGGCCGATTACCTCATGATTTGCCCGATGATGAGCCAGGCGACCATCTTCATGGCCCGGGCGCCACAAGGCTTCTACGCGCAACTGGTGCGAGGAAGGGTGCCGGCCTGGCTGCAGCCGATCCCACTGCCCGCCGACAGCCCGTTCAGGATCTGGCGCGTGAGCCCAGCGCCCGGTAGCGCACCTCCGCCTCCGCCAGATAGTCGCGGGTGAGCGGCACGGCGCGGCGATCGCGGATATACTGGACCTGGTAGTTACAGGCTGCGCCGCTTTCGAACATGACGATGCCGCCGGCGAGGTAGAACTCCCACATCCGGAAGAAGCGCTCGTCGTAGATGGCGACGATCTCCGCCCTGCGTTCCTGGCAGCGATGGAGCCAGTGACGCAGGGTGTAGCCGTAGTGGACGCGCAGGGTCTCGGTGTCGCCGACGATCAGCCGGTGCTTTTCGCTGCCGGCCTGCATCTGGCTGAGGCTGGGGATGTGGTAGCCGGGGAAGATCCACTTGTCGGTGAAAGGGTCGGGCGAGCCGGCACCGCCCAGCTTGCCGATGGTGTGGAGCAACATGACGCCATCCGCTTTCAGCAGACGGGCGCAGGTGCCGTAGAACTCGTCATAATGGGCAAGGCCGACATGTTCGAACATGCCGATCGACACGATCCGGTCGAAGGTGCCGGTGACGTGGCGATAGTCGATCAGCTCGAACTTGACGTGATCCGCCACGCCCTCCCGCTCGGCCCAGGCGCGGGCGTAGGCGAGTTGCTCGGTCGACAGGGTGACGCCCAGCACTTCCACCCCGGCGACGCGATTGAGGTAGATGGCTAGGCCGCCCCAGCCGCAGCCGATGTCGAGCACGCGTTGCCCAGGTCGCAAGTCGAGCTTGGCCGCAATGTGCGCGAGTTTGTCGAGCTGCGCCTGTTCCAGGCTGTTCGCCGGATCGGTGAAATAGGCGCAGCTGTATTGCCGCATCGGGTCGAGGAACAGGTCGTAGAGCCGGTCATCAAGGTCGTAATGGTGAGCGACGTTGCGGCGCGACTTGGGCGCCTGATTGCGGCGGAAGATTGCCTTCAGGTCGTTGAAGCGACCCTTGCTCATCGCCGTCTTGCCGCGCTTGCCGCCTTGCTCCCACGGGTTGGAACCGACCACGATCTCCAGCAAGTCGAGGATCGTGCCGCGCTCGATCACCAGCCGGCCGTCCATGTACAGCTCGCCGATCGAAAGGCGCGGCTTGCGGACCAGCTGCCGCAGCGCCTTGGCGTCGGTGACGCGGAGCGCCACCTCCTTGCCGCCGCCCGGCCCGAGCGTCTCGCGGCGGCCGCCCGGCAGCTCCACCTCGATGCGGCCGCGCTTGACGAGGCTACCCGCCAGTCTGGTGATCAACGACATTGGTAGAACCCCACGAGCGTTTCGCGCCTCCCTAGCGCGGAGACAGCGCCCAACGCAAAGTGGAGGCGAGGCCGAAGGTGGCGGCGCCCACCACCGGCGCGCCGACGCCCGACGAGCGCAGGCCGTGCAGGCGGCGGGCCCAGGGCGGTAGCAGGTCGGTCGCCGACTGCATCAGCAAGGCCTGAAGCGGCAGAGTGCGAAGTTTGTCAGGCGGCGCGTGCAAGATGATGTCGCGGACCCGGCGGCTGCGTTCGTCGGCCTTGAGTTCGGCAATGAAGCCGGTCAGCAGCGCCTGCGCGTCCGCGTCCTTTTCCGGCACCGGATCGGCCCCGAGCAAGCGGGCGATCGGCGCCACCTCGGCCCAGTAAAGGTCGCGGTCGGCCGCGCTCATGCCAGGCTCGCCGAAGCGCCGCCAGCCGGCGAGGAACATGGCGGAGCCCGCCAAGTGGACGAAGGCCAGCAGCCGGGGATCGTTGGCGTCGTACGGATTACCATCGGGCAGGGTGCCGTTCACATGGTCGTGGATCCGCCGCACGCGCGCCACCGCCGCCTCGGCATCGGCGGCGTCGCCGTAAGTGGTGACGGCAATGAACCGGGCGGTGTTGCGCAGTCGGCCGTGCATGTTGCGCTGGAAGTCGCTGTGGTCCCAGACGCCCGCCAGCGCCTCCGGGTGCAGCATTTGCAGCAGCAGCGCGGCGATGCCGCCGACCATCATGCCGGTGACGTCGCCATGCACTCGCCACGCGACGCCGCCCGGCGGACAAAGCGAACGGTCGCTGCGGACGATTGGCGTCTGATTGCGGGAGGGGTCGTTGAAAAAGGAGACAACTTCGCCGGCGATGCGGCGGCGGAGTGCTTCGGTGGGTGCGAGAGAGGCCATCAGCGGGGTCAACGCCCCGCTTAGGCCGCCTGCTCCCGGTCGATGTCCGCGCGGCGCTTCTTTTCTGCGGCGGTCTTCAGCTGCCCGCAGGCAGCGTCGATGTCGCGGCCGCGGGGCGTGCGGACGGGGGCGCTGATGCCGCCTTCAAACACGATGTTCGAAAAGGCGCGGATGCGCTCGGGCGTCGAGCAGTCGTATTCGGCGCCCGGCCAGGGGTTGAACGGGATCAGGTTGACCTTGGCCGGCAGGCGATAGTGACGGATCAGGCGGACCAGCTCGCGCGCATGCTCATCACTGTCGTTCTTGTCCTTGAGCATGACATATTCGAACGTGATGCGGCGGGCGTTGTTGGCGCCGGGGTAGTCGGCGCAGGCCTGCAGCAGCTCCTCGATCCCGTACTTGCGGTTCAACGGCACGATCTCGTCGCGGATTTCCTTGGTGACCGCGTGCAGCGAGACGGCAAGGTTGACGCCGATCTCCTCGCCCGCGCGGGCCATCATCGGCACCACGCCGGAGGTGCTGAGCGTGATGCGCCGCTTGGACAGGCCCAACCCGTCGCCATCCATGACGATCTTGAGCGCGTCGCGAACGTTGTCGAAATTGTAGAGCGGCTCGCCCATTCCCATCATGACGATGTTGGTCAGCATGCGGCCCTCGGGCTGGCTCGGCCATTCGCCCAAGGCGTCGCGCGCGAGCATGACCTGGCCGACGATTTCGTGCGGTTCCAGGTTGCGGACCAGGCGCATGGTCCCGGTATGGCAGAAGCGGCAGTTGAGGGTGCAGCCCACCTGGCTCGACACGCACAGGGTGCCGCGGTCCGCGTCGGGGATGAACACCATCTCGAAGTCGTGGCCGTCGGCGGTCTTCAAGAGCCACTTGCGGGTGCCGTCGGTCGACACCTGCGCCTCGACCACGCCCGGACGGTCGATCGAAAAGCGCTCGGCCAGCCACGGCTGCTGCGTCTTCGCGATGTCGGTCATCAGCGCGAAGTCGGTGACCCCGCGATTGTAAATCCAGTGCCACAGCTGCTTGCTCCGCAGCTTGGCCTGACGGGACTCGAGCCCGGCGCCTTCGAGCGCGGCCCGGATCTGCTCGCGGGACAGGCCGACCAGCTCGACGCGGCCGTCGGCGCGCGCCGGAGCGGCCCGGGGAACAGGCACAGGATCGATCGGGCCGGGGATCGGCATCAGGGTGGTGTCGGCGCTCATGGGAAGCCGCCATGTAGCGACGAATGCGACCTTTTTCTAGCGGGCGCCCGAACAGGCGGCGGCCGCGGCGTCGATGGCGGTCGGCGCGCCGGGCAGCAGGTAGCGGTCGGTGTGCGCTCCGTCGGCGCTGCGGAAGCGCAGGCGCATGTCGCCCGCGGCCCGCATGGCAGCGATGATCGCGCTCTCCTGCGGCGGACCGCTGCTCCACGCGTCCGCGCCGCGCGTCACCAGCTGGAACCCCGCGTTCCCGACCTGGAGCAGGGCGGCGGTGCCGGTCGGCGCGGGGCGACTGAGCCGCAGGTGCAGCTCGCCATGACGCTGGCCCGGGCGGCGGTCGAAGCTGATCATCGCATGGGCCTGATCCCGGCCGGGCGACGCCGCGACTTCCGACCGCGCAACGGCGGCGCAGGTGGTGCCTCGATCAAAGGCGGCCCAATAGGGGCTGGCGAACAGCAAGCGCGCCGAATGCGGCTGAGGCGCCAGCGGGCTCGCGGCGAGACTGGCCGCAGCAAGGATGGCGACGGGCGCGCGGCGGCTGCCTTTGCTCCTGACCGTGTGGCATAGCATTGAAGGCAAAGCGGTCCGCGCCATGCCGTGACCCTGCCACCGGGATCATCGGGGCCGCAAGGGCAAGCGGCGTGGCCGGCAAGCTCGTCCGTGGCCGAGAAGCCACGCTTTCCCGATCATTCCGGACCCGTGTTGCTTCGCAACGGAGTTGATGCCAGACGACGGCTGCTCGGTTGTCACATTAGGGGGTGTGGTGACTCCGGGGCGTATTCCCGCATTGTCGCTCGGTTGCGTGCCGACGTGAGCCTGGCCTGGCTGATTCAGCGGGCGGCCGCCGAACTGTCGCTGTTCGCGGCGGCGGGCTTCCTGTTGTTCGCGCTCGACGACTTGGCGCTCGACTTCATCTACTTCGCGCGGCGTGGCTGGCGTGCAGCAACCGTCTACCGCCGCCATCCGCGCGCCGACGCCCGAGTGCTGGCCGACGATCCCGCCGCCGGGTGGATCGTGGTGTTCATTCCCGCGTGGGATGAAGCAGCGGTGATCGGGCAGATGCTGCGGGCGACCCTGGAGCGGTTCGATTATCCCAATTATTCCCTGTTTGTCGGCCATTACCGCAACGACCCGGCGACCGCCGCCGCGATCCGGAGCGTCGCGGACGCGCGGGTGGTCGCAGTGGACATCGGCGTCGATGGTCCCACGACCAAGGCCGATTGTCTCAACCGGCTGTATACGGCGCTGGTCCGCACCGAGACGCAGCAGGAGCGGCGGGCCAAGGCGGTGGTGCTGCACGATGCCGAGGACCTGGTTCATCCGCAGGAGCTGCGGCTGTTCAACCGGCTGATCGGGCGGGCTGGGGTGGTGCAATTGCCGGTGGTGCCGCTGATCGACCCCGCGAGCCCGTGGATCGGAGGCCATTATTGCGACGAGTTCGCCGAGAGCCACGGCCGCGACCTGGTGGTGCGGGAGGCGGTTGGTGCCTCGATCCCGCTGGCGGGCGTGGGCTGCGCGATCGGGCGGGAAGCAATGGGCCGGCTCGCCGTGATGGAGGACGGGCGTCCGTTCGCCGGCAGCAGCATGACCGAGGATTATGAGATGGGGTTGCGCCTCGGTGCGCTGGGCGAGCGGACATTGTTCGTGCGCTTGCCGGTGCTGCACGGCCAGCATGGGGTGGTCGCCAGCCGCGGGCACTTTCCGGCGACGCTCTCGACCGCTGTGCGGCAGAAGGCGCGCTGGTTGGGCGGCATCGCTTTCTCCGGCTGGGATAGGTTGGGCTGGGGCGGGCACTGGGGCGAGCGCTGGTTCCGGATGCGCGACCGGCGCGGCCCATTGGCGGCGTTACTGCTGGTGGCGGGGTACCTTGCCGCGCTGCTGTGGGGACAGCTGTGGCTGGCCGAGCAGCTCGGCGCTCCGGCTACGTCACTACCCTCGGGTCTCTCCCTGCTGCTGAAGGTCACCGCCGCCCTGCTGGTCTGGCGGGTGATACTTCGCGCCGGCTTCACCGCCTCGGCATACGGCTGGAGCGAAGGGCTGATGAGCCTGCCGCGAATGTTCGTCGGCAACGCCGTCGCCATCCTCGCCGCGCGCCGTGCCCTTGCCATTCATCTTAGCGGAGGCCCCAAGACGTGGGACAAGACCGACCACATGTTCCCGGCGGAAGCGGCGCTATGAGCGCGCCGACGCGCTTCCTCGCCGTGGCGGTCGCCGGGTGGGTGACGTTCCGGGCGGCGGCCAGCATGCTGCCGCTGCCCGCACTGGCACTGCCGGAGGTGGCTCCGGCTGCGCCTGCGCAAGGCACCGAGGCGCGGACGAACGGCGGAGCGCCGCTGGGCTACGCTCCGCTTACGCCAGCGGCCGATGGCCCGATGTACCCCGGCGCCTATGCCGCGCAAGCTGGCTATCCGGCCGGTCCGGGCTGGCCAGGGCAGGCCTATCCGGCGGCCATTGCGTACCCGATGGTTCGTTCGTTCCCCGTCGCCATGCCGGTCTATTATCCGGCCGCGCCCGTGCCGGCCGAAATGGGGTCCGAGCGGCAGTCCCGGTGGCTCGAGTCGCCCGCGAACGGCGTCGACTTCTCCGGCATGCCGCAGGCGGAGGAAGCGCCGATGTCGCGCCTGGCTGCGGTGTCGTTGCCGCTCGCGCGGGTCGGCCATTCCGGCACCTTGCCCAGCTTCGCGCCGAGTGGTCCGCCCCGGCTGGACCGCTGGAGCCTGACCAGCTGGGCGCTGATGCGGCAGGAGCAGGCCACAATTGGTGAAGCGACGGCCACCGGACCGGCGCTCGCTGCTGGGGGGCAGCTTGGCGGCAGCCAGGCCGGCGTCAGGCTTGGTTATCGCTTCAACCCGCACCTCGGCGTCAACCTGCGCTTCTCCGCGCCGATCCCCGCTCCAGGCGCGGCGCAGACGCGGATCAATGGTGAGGCGGCGCTTGGCGTCGCGTGGCAGCCGCTGTCCGCCCTGCCGGTGCGGCTGATGGCCGAGCGCCGCCAGCGCGTCGGCGGCTTGGAAGGCGGGCGCAATGCCTTTGCGTTCCTGGCCGAGGGCGGCGTTTACGGTCGCGCACTGCCGCTCGGCTTCAAGCTTGACGGCTACGGCCAGAGCGGCCTCGTCTCGCTGCGCCAGCGCGACTGGTTCGTGGATGGCGCGCTGACCGCCAGCCGGCCGCTGCTCGGGCGCTATTCGGTCGGGGTGGGCGCCTGGGGCGGTGCGCAGCGCGGTCTCGCCCGGCTGGACATCGGGCCGCGCGTTTCGATGCGGCTGCTGCCGGGCATCAAGGCGCATGTCGACTACCGCTGGCAAGCGCTGGGCAAGGCGCGGCCGGGGAGCGGCTATGCGCTGACGGTGGCAGGCGACTTCTAGCAGCCTCTGCATTTCTGCAGAACGGTGGCGCAACATCGTTGCTCCCGCGCCCATGCTATGAGGTTCATAAGGCTGCCCTGTCCGCCGACAGGGAGAAGCGTCATGAGCATTCGTTCCGCACTTGCCGCCGCGTCCGTCAGCCTGGTTGGGGCCGCTGCGGCGCTCACCCTGGCGCTGCCCGCACCGGCGCACGCCGCAATGCCGGGCTCCGTCGAGATCGCGACGGTGGCGATCGCCGACCTGGACCTCGCGACCAGCCAAGGACAGTCGGTGCTCAAGTCGCGGCTGCAGCGCGCCGCGGCGGACGTTTGCGGCGAAGCCTCCTCGGTCGACCCCGCTGGCCGCCGCTGGGTCAAGAACTGCCGGGCGGAGACGTTCGGCAAGGCGTGGAACAGGGCGCAGGCGCGGCTCGCCACGCCTGAGCGGCTGGTGTCGCGCTGAGTGGCTTGAACTTGATGCTGAGGGCCGCTTGCGCCAGTCGCGTCCGTCATGAGCGAGCCCGACTATCTGGAGCTGGCGGACGGCCGCCGCCTAGCCACCCGAGTGCGGGAGGGCGGCGGGCCCGTCACCCTGCTGTTCCTGCCCGGCTATGCGTCCGACATGGAGGGCAGCAAGGCGCTGGCGCTGGATGCGTGGGCGGCGGAGCGTGGGCTCGGGCTGGTGCGATTCGATTACAGCGGTACCGGCGCGTCATCCGGACGCTTCGAGGACGCCACGCTTGAAGGCTGGTTTGAGGACGTGCTGGCAGTGGTCGACCGGCTGACGGACGGTCCACTGATCGCCGTCGGCTCGTCGATGGGCGGCTGGCTAGCGCTCCTGCTCGCTCTGCACCGGCCGGAGCGGGTGCGCGGTTTGCTCGGCGTCGCCGCCGCACCCGATTTCACCGACTGGAGCTATGACGCGGCGGATCGCCGCACCTTGGCCGAGACCGGCCGGCTGGAGCGGCCCAATCCTTTTGGGGGCGATGCGGAGCTGACCACCCGCGCCTTCTGGGAGTCAGGCCAGCGCCTGCTGCTCGGTGAGGCGATCGCGGTCCACTGCCCGGTGCGGCTGGTCCATGGCGACGCGGACGGCGAGGTGCCGCTGGACGTGGCACTCAGGACCAAGGACGCACTTCAGTCGTCGGACGTTCAGCTGTGGGTGATCAAGGACGGCGGCCACCGGCTGTCGAGCCCGGATGAGATCCGGACGATACTGCGGGCGGCGGCCGACCTGGTTGAGCTTGCCGGCTAGCGGTGGCCTTGCTGGCGCAGGCGGCAGCGCCCAAGTGAGTGCCATGCGCTATCTTCACACCATGATCCGGGTGACGGACCCGGAAGCCACCGTCCGCTTCTTCAACCTGCTGGGGCTCGAAGAGCGGCGGCGGATGGACAATCAGGCGGGCCGCTTCACGCTCATCTTCCTCGGTGTGCCGGGGGATGAGGGCGAGGTCGAGCTGACCCACAACTGGGATCCGGAGAGCTACAGCGGCGGGCGCAACTTCGGGCACCTCGCCTATGAGGTGGACGACGTTTATGCGACCTGCCGGCGCCTGATGGACGCGGGCGTGCTGGTCAACCGTCCGCCGCGCGACGGCCGGATGGCGTTCGTCCGCACGCCGGATAACATTTCGGTCGAGCTGCTGCAGAAAGGCGCGGCGCAGGCACCGGCCGAGCCATGGGCGTCCATGCCGAACACGGGCGAATGGTGATGGAGGCCGCGCCGGAGATCGTCGCCGTTCCGGCGTTCAGTGACAATTACATCTGGCTGCTGCACGACCCCGCATCGGGCCACACGGCGGTGGTCGACCCCGGCGACGGCGCGGCGGCGCTGGCCGGGGCGGATGCGCGGGGCTGGCACATCGACCAGGTGCTGATCACGCACTGGCACCTCGACCACACCGGCGGCATCGCCAAGGTGGTTGAAGCCACCGGCGCGCCGGTGTGGGGACCGGAGGCGGAGCGAAGCAAGTTCGCCGGGCTCGATCACGGGCTTTCCGATGGCGACCGGGTCGAGGTCGGACCGTGGACCGCCGAGGTCTGGCATGCGCCGGGCCATACGCTCGGCCACATCGCCTATGTCCTATCAGAGGCTGGCGTGGCGTTCGTCGGCGACACGCTGTTCGCCGGTGGCTGTGGCCGACTGTTCGAAGGGACGCCCGAGCAGATGTTCGCCTCGCTTCGGCGCCTCGCGACCTTGCCCGACGAGACCGTGGTCTATCCCGCGCACGAATATACGCTCGGCAACTATCGCTTTGCAGCGCACGCCATTGGTGGCGATCAGGCAATCGCCGAGAGGTTGGCGGAGGTCGAGCGACTGCGCAGCGCGGGTGCTATGACCCTGCCGACCACCATCGCCGCCGAGCGGGTGACCAACCCGTTCCTGCGCGCGCGGGATGCAGCCGAGTTCGCCTCATTGCGCCAGGGTAAGGACAGCTTCCGTTAAGCGGGGAGCAAGCAAGGTTGAACGGCGTTGAACCAGTTTGACTCGCTCAAGAGGTCCGCCATGCGCCGCTTCGTCGCCCTTGCCCTTACCGCCGCCACCCTGTCCGGCTGCGCTTACGACACCCAGCCCCGCGCCCGCTCGCCGCGAGCCGCGCAGGAACTCGATCGCTATCTGGCGGGCCGGGTCGCGGGCCGGCCGCAAGCCTGCCTGCCGAGCTACCGGTCGCAGGACATGATCGTGGTCGACGAGAACACCATTCTGTTCCGCGACGGCAGCAATCGTTACTGGCGCACCGACCTGCAGGGTGGGTGCAACGGCCTCGGCACGCCGGGCCGGGCGCTGGTCACCAAGACGGTCGGGACTGCGCAGCTGTGCCGCGGCGACATCGCCCAGGTGATCGACACTGCGGCGG
>Ga0210040_10004102_pt1 | contig 19221 bp, 19 predicted proteins | sample CryGeyCG12114_NA_FD_185462 | JGI IMG/M metagenome (GOLD analysis project Ga0210040, IMG submission 185462) | Groundwater microbial communities from aquifer - Crystal Geyser CG19_WC_8/21/14_NA (SPAdes) (version 2) | ecosystem: Environmental > Aquatic > Deep subsurface > Groundwater | place: USA...
CTTAACGGGCACACAGGCAAATGAAGATGGGAAAGTTGTGCAAACAGCTTTACTAAAATAAAAAAGGTCTTTTGTTGTAAATTTAGCAACAAAAGACCATGCAAAAAAAAGAGAATCAAACTTACCAATTTCTGCTGAGATTAGAATCAGGGGCAGGTATTGATGTTCACAAAGAATTCTTTCAGGTAGCTGTATGCCGGGAAAAATCGCCACCTGTTGAAAAGCAGTTTGGAACTTTTACCAAAGACTTGTTAGCTCTTCGGGATTTTTTCATTGAGCATCAAATCAAGGATGTAATTATGGAAAGCACGGGTGTATACTGGATGCCTTTATATCAGGTGCTTTCAGAAGCGGGGATAAATGTCAGGGTTGCCAATCCACTAAAGGTTAAGCAAATACCCATGGAAAAGACAGATAAGAAAGACGCTGTGTGGTTAGCCAAACTTTTAATGAATGATATGGTAAAGCCCAGCTTTATTCCTGATGAGCAACAGCAGGCAATGCGCTCCTTTAGCCGGCTTCGCACAAAATATACCCAGCAAACGACAAGAGTAAAAAACCAGGTGGTTAAAATGCTGGAAACATGCAATTTCAAAATAAGAAGCATTGTTTCAGATATCAGCACTAAAACAGCTGCAAAACTGGTAGAGGCGATAAGTAAAGGAGAAACAAATACAGAGAAGCTGATTGAACTGTGTCATAAATCAGTTCGCAAACGGCAGGGAGATGAACGACTTGCTTTAGCACTTGAGGGAAGGCTGACAAATCAAAGTCAGCAACTGCTCATTATGCTTCTTAAAGACCTTGCCTACTTTGAGGGGCAAAAGAAAGAGGCAGATGCGCAGGTAAAGAAGCTGATGAACGAACAACAGCAAAAGATGATTAATTTACTTGATGAAGTTGAAGGAACATCTGTAGAACAAGGTGAAATAGTTATGTCAGAAATTGGTGCCGGTATTCAATCCTTTGCATATGCTGATAAAGCAGCGAAATATGCAGGATTAACATCGGGTCAAGCCACATCTGCTGATAATAAAAAACCTGTAAGAGCTGTTCCCGGTAACAAGCATCTTCGCACCGTAATGGTACAAATAGCATGGAGTGCTGTAAAAGTTAAAGACGGATATTGGGTGGCAGAATACCAAACACTTAAAAAAAGAATAGGCGCAAAAAAGGCCATACTTGCAACTGCTAGAAAAATATTCAAAGCGATGTATAAAATATTAAGTACCGGGTATAAATATGAAAAATGGGACGCGAAGAAATATTTCGATAACCCGATAAAAACAATGGCGTATAAAACAGCTTTGAAAAAGGCTGTTTAAAATACAAAGGGCCGACACACTTATAATAAGACTTGACGTACAATCTGCCATACTACTCTCATGAGTACACAGGCATAAGCAACTCACTCCTAAAAGGTGATTTGGCTTGCAGAGGAAGAATCAATTTTTTTAAAATCTGAATATCCATTTACTGCTATTTTCCTGTTCCTTAAAAAATTGATATTTTTTGAGATGGTCTTTTTTTGCTGTTACCTTTGGTTTTGACAGGCTAAAGCCTGCCAAAACCACCAATCTTCAGAGGAAGTGTGCGACGCAACGCTGCTTACTGGAATTCCTGGTGTTGGTTACAAAAAAATCTTTGGACCTATTTAATTAAATATACTAAATTTTTTTAGCCATGCTCTGTTGGCTGTTAATGGTAATAATGCCTTTTATCCTATTAAAACGAGGGATATTACTATATTATAAATAAGGCAAGTAACTTCGATAACCAAATAACTTTACACCTTATGAAATCATTGACACGAATGTTGCTGTTGCTTTTTATTACTGCAGCTTTGGTTACTTCCTGCAAAAAGGGGGCACCAAAACAAACAAAGCACATTCCTAAAAACGCTGTCTTTGTCGCTACCATTAATACAAAATCAATTAAAAGTAAATTGATGAAGAGCCAGGCAACGCTTGAGAACATTATCAAATCAGTTGCAGGTGATGATACTGCTGGCAGCAAGAGCGAGCAGGAATGGAAAGACCTGAAAGAAGCAGGAGTAGATCTGGATGATAATTTTTACCTGGCATTTGTACAAAAAGGTGAAGGTTTGAATGGTAGAGAAGGAACAGGAGTAACTACAGGTTTCGGAACACTTAATGACGAAAAAAAACTGGAAGGTTTTATAAAAAAGAAACAACCTGAAGGCGGGATTAAAAAAGAAAAAAACTATAGTTACACGGTTTTTCAAGGCGATAAAATAGTGGCATGGAGAGACGACCTGGTAATAATGATGTCTTACCAAAAAAACGTTAACGACCAGGTGCAATATGATAGTGAAAGCCGCTCTTTTAATTTTAAAAATCCGGTTAATGCGGAGAATGAAATGAAGATGGAGATGGAAGCCTACTTCAATCTTAAGGAGGAGGGATCTGTTGCTGCAATACCGGAATTCAGAGAGTTATTGCAGGAGAAATCAGATGGTAACTTTTGGATTAACGCAAGTGGCAGTCTTGATAATATCGCTCTACCATTACCACGGTTAAAAGAACTGATGACGAATTGTTTCACTGCCGCAACAGTTAATTTTGAAGATGGCAGAATTGCTGTAAATAGTAAATCTTACTTCAGCAATGAACTAAAAGATGTTCTTAAAAAATATACAGGAGCTACGGCAGATGTAACTGCAATTGAAAATTATCCATCAGACAATATCAATGGCTTCATTGCATTTGCTTTTAATCCTGAATTTTTTCAAGGGTTGGTAAATTTTATGGAAGTCGGAGCAATTGTCGATAGTTATCTCACAAAAATGATGGGCAGCAATTTTACGTTAACAGATGCGGTGAAAACAGTAAAAGGAGATTTTAGTTTGGTTGTATCAGATTTTCGGAAAGAACCAGGAATGTCAATAGGTAATAATATCTTAGCTTTAGTCGCACCTGCAAAAATGATAGCTGATATACCAATTGGTGATAAAACACAAATGAACCGGGTAATGGATAAGCTTGTAGAAAATCAAATGATGGTAAAAACACCACAAGGCTACAGACTAAATGAGCTAATGAGGAAATTAGGATTCGCGGTGGTTGCAGATGATAAAAATCTGCTGATTGCGAAAGATGAAGCACTGTTAAATGGGTACAAATCAAAAGCAACAAAAGCAAAATTGCCTGATGAAATAATAAATGACTTTAAAGGAAAATCAGGTGTAATGTATGTAAACATTGAAAGCATTCTAAATGGATTTCCCATGCAGAATAAGCAAAACGATAGTACCTTAATAAAAGCCAAAGGAACATTTAAAGATATAAAGGGATACCTGAAAAATTTCAACGGTAAGATTATAGAAGGACATTACGAATTGAGGTTTAAAGATGAGAAATTAAACAGCCTTACTTCTTTGCTTGCATTTATGGAAACAGCAAGTAAAAATAAAAGCATCAGAAGTTTTAATGCATCAGAAGAAGACTCTATTCCTATGGCTTTGCCAAATTTGGGGGAGTAATGTACCTTGTATTATAAAAAAAGGTTGCTGTTAAAAAAGTAACCTTTTTTAATTTTATTAGGAGGGTATTTTTAAGATCAGTATACAATATGCAAATACAAATACAGAACGTTGTACCGGTTCCTTTAAAGGATAAGTTCAGCAAGAGAGCTTCTGATGTCTGGAATAAACAAGTATCTTTTTCTAAAGGAGAATGGATAAAAATAGTTGCACCAAGTGGCACCGGCAAAACAACTTTAATGAGCATTCTTTATAAACAACGTCATGATTATGAAGGTGCTGTAAAATGGGAGAATATAGATCTGAAGAATATAACCGGCGATGATTTAGCCAGTTTAAGACAACATAAGGTTAGCGTAATCTTTCAGGATTTAAGACTTTTTGAAAACCTGACAGCAAGAGAAAACATAGAGCTAAACAGGGTTTTACAAAAACCTTTTTATGAAGCCGGTAAAATAGATGATATGACAGAAGCATTAGGCATCACACATGTACTAAACCAAAGAGCAGGTGTTTGCAGTTATGGAGAGCAACAACGAATAGCTATCCTACGTGCACTGGTTCAACCGTTTGAATGGCTGATAATGGATGAGCCCTTTAGTCATTTAGACATTGCAAATACTAATAAAGCAGCGGCTTTGATAGCGGAAGAATGTAAAAAAAGAAATGCAGGTTTTGTGTTGACAGATCTTGATGAAGACAATCTTTTCCCTTACACCAAAACTTACAGATTGTAACAGGTAATGCTAAATCAACTACTAAAAAAAATCATTAGAACGGGCGTAGGACCAGGAAGGTTTATTATGGCTGCAACGGGATTAACAATAGCGATGCTATTAATATTATCTGCGGTGCAAATACAGATCAATTACAATGAGTTGCTTTACGGAAAAAATAACCAGGACAGTATTGCCAATTTTCTTGTTGTTAATAAAGTAATCGATGGTAACAAAAGAGAAAATGTATTAAGCAAAGAAGACCTGGACAAGCTAAAAAAACAGCCATTTATTGAAAAAGTGGGATTACTTACAGCAAGCCGGTTTAAAGTTTCTGCACAAAGTCCGAGTGACAATTTTCCTTTCTATACAGACCTTTTTTTTGAAAGCGTCCCAGATGAGTTTATAGATGTAACAAGCACAGATTGGAAATGGGAAGCAGGCTCAACAACTATTCCACTTATTATACCTAACCAATTTCTTGACTTATACAATTTTGGATTTGCACCCTCACAAAATCTTGCGCAGTTAACGCAAAGTATGGTAATGACGCTACCAATTGTCTTAAACGTAACTTTTCAAGGGCAACCAATCAGGTTTACAGGTAAAGTAGTTGGTTTTAGTGACCGGATTTCTTCTGTACTTGTTCCGCAGAACTTTTTAAAGATGGCCAATAAGCAGTTTGGTTCACAGCAGGGCGAGATGAAACCGTCAAGGATTGTGATAAGAACAAATGACCCGGGAAACCCGGAACTGGTAAAATACCTTAAAGACAATGAAATGGTGACAGATGCTGATAAAACAAGGTTTAGTCAGTATCGTAAAATTGTAAATACTGTTGTAAGCGCGTCGTGGGTTACCGGTGCAGTTATGCTACTATTTGCTTTGCTCGTGTTCTCTTTGTTTATTCAGTTAACCATTGCTTCCACCAAAAACGAAATTAATCTATTAATTACTATTGGAACATCTCCAGGCCAACTACAGCGTTTTTTAATGAAGCAATTTCTCCCTGCAAATATTGTTATCACTTTTGTTTGCCTGGCTATTGTTGCAGTTTTACAGTTTTTGTTACAGGCATTTTTCCAGAAACAAAACATGTATGTAGACAGGATTGTTTCACCTTATACCCTTGCTGCGGCAATAATTATATTGGTTGTATTATGGATAGTTAATTATACTACCATTAAAAAGTATATCAGGCAGACAGAAAAATAAACTTAAAGAGATGCCCCGCTTTGCGGGGCATCTCTTTAAGTTTATTTTTCTCCTTCCTCTGCTGGTGGAGGTGTCTCTTTTTGAGGTGGCCTCTGTTGCGGTGGTTGTGATTGATTTCGGGGTTGCTGCTCTCCCGGCTTCGGCTGCGGGGGTCTTTGCTGCTGCGGCTTTTGCTGCGGCCGGTTTTGCTGGTTGCTTCCTTGTTGAGCAGGTTTATTTTGTGCATTACCTTGCTGTTGGGCAGGTGGTCTGCTTTGTTGCCCATCTCCTTGCTGAGCAGGACGGTTTTGTGGCGCATTTTGCTGGCTTGGCCGCCCCTGCGGTTGCTGACCCTGTTGCGGCTTTCCTTGTTGAGGAGATCCGGCCGGTTTGTTAGTATTACGCTGCTGATTTTGGTTGGGGGCTTGTCTTTGCTGGTTACCTTGTTGCGGCCCTGCATTTTTGGGCTGGTTCTGTGGTTGTGCAACACGGTTTTGCGGTCCGCCGGTTTGAGGACCTGCTTTCTGTTGCAAATCTCGTCTGTCACCTCCTCTTTGATCCCTGCCCGGTTGAGCGTCTCTGCCTTGTTGCTCTTTATCTTTTCGACGACGGCTGTTTCTTTCAAGACTGCGAAGGCTTATCTGACCTACTACATCTACAAACTCCGGCTCCACCTCTTTAGGTTTAGAGCTGACTAATTCTACAGGCTCCAGTTCATCAGGCTTTTGACCCAGCGCATTCATTTTCTGAATTTCCTTTACCCTGGTAATCGTAAGCGGATAATGCTTATTGCTATCCGGCAAAGTATACCACATCAGGTTTTTAAAGATGTCTTTCTTTACAAGATATGCCGGACTACGGGTTACGTGTATTATATCTGCATTATCCGGAAAATGCTGTAATGCATCGAGATAAGTATCTAACTCGTAGTTAAGACAACATTTAAGACGTCCACATTGACCACTTAATTTTGTCTGGTTAATAGACAGGTTCTGGTATCTGGCTGCAGTCGTATTTACACTTTTAAAATCTGTAAGCCAGGTGGAGCAACACAATTCACGTCCGCAACTTGAGATACCACCTACCTTACCTGCTTCCTGGCGTGCACCAATCTGGCGCATTTCAACTTTTACTCTAAACTCACCGGCATACAACCTGATGAGTTCTCTAAAATCAACCCGGTCATCTGCAGTATAATAAAAAGTTGCTTTTTTACCATCTGCCTGTATCTCAACTTCGGCAAGTTTCATATCAAGATTCAGCGTTCTTGCCATTGCACGGCTTCTCACAAGGGCTTCTTTCTCACGTGCTTTATTTTCCTGCCACTTGCTTATTTCTGCTTCTGTACTACGACGCAGTATTTTTTTGATTTCGGGGCTAAATTCATCTACACCCTTTTTGCGCATTTGTATTCTCACCAGCTCCCCGCTTAGGCTTACTTCACCTACGTCAAAACCACTCACACCTTCTACCGTTACCAGATCACCTTTTTCAAAATACTGCAGCGTTGCATTTCTATAAAAATCTTTACGGCTGCCCTGGTTAAAGCTTAACTCTACTATTTTACAATTACTTTCCGGGTCGCTAAAAGGCAAGTTCATCAGCCAATCGTGCACATTCATTCTGTTACAGCCACCTGTGCTGCAACCGCCGTTGCTCTTACAACCGCCCGGTTTTCCGCCAGTAGCGGTTCCACAACTATCACATCCCATATCTTAAATTCACTAAAAAGATTAAAAAATAAATTACCGGAATTTTTGGAGAGAGATTTTGGTGACGGGCATGGTACTCCTTTCGACTTCCGTTGCGACGCTCCCTTGTACTGAAGTAGGTTGTTTCAGCTTTGAACCTGATATGGCTAAAATCGTTGTTTTTCTCCTGATTTTTTTAAATCTACAGCGAAAAATATAACTTTATAATTTATAATTCAATCTCACGATTCAAATTTCTTAGCAATACACCTTCTTCAACAATTGCCTTCGCTCACACAATCTCTCCAAAAAAAGCCTATAATGCCTAAGCTTTACAAGCTCACCCAACTTCAAAAATAATGATTAATACAGAATTTAGGTTACAAAGGTTGGAATAGCAGTTATAATTAGCATTCTCTGTTCGTTTTTGCAGCGGCAGAAAATAAACTAGTATTGAGCAAATGCCTTTTGGTGAGAAGTTTTTATTTCATTGATCAACCTATCCGGCTTCAGCACTTTCATATTGTCGCCAAAAGACAGCAACTCCATAACCAGATCGTGTGTTACGCACAACTTCAATCGTATCTGCAATTCATCGTCGTTATCGACCAAGACCTGTTGAGTCTCGTGAAGTGGTAAACTCTGAATGTATTTACCCTGGAAAGGATCAAAAGACAAAATTAACTCCTGCGGCTCTTCATTATTTGGGCTGATAATGCCAAAACAATAACGAAAGCTTTCTTCTATGTTGTAATTAGCCGGAAATTTAAAAGGGTTATTGGTGATTTCAAGATTTGTGAAACGATCAAGGGCAAAAGTTTTAATGTTGCCATCTTTGCTATTTTTTGCAATAAGGTACCACCTGTTTTTAAATTCTTTCAAGGCATAAGGTTCGACTTTTCGATGACTACTCTCCTCTTCCCAGAATTTTTGGTAAGAGAATTTGACTTGGAACTTATTTTTAATGGCATGGAGCAATCCATATAAGTTTTCAGTTCCCTGCGGCTTCCGTTTTTCGACATGAATAAAAGGTGCAAGGTCTTGCGCAAGATTCAAAGAATTAAAAATATCAAACTCCTCAATCATTCTTTGAAAATTCATACTGCTTATTTCATTTTGGCTAATAAAATATCCTTTGTTAGGTTTTGAATACTCAATGTCAATTCCAAAAAGATTTTTTATCTCCTTAAAGTCTCTTTGAAGGGTTCGCTTTGAAATGCCAATGTTCAAAGTATCGTCCTGCATTTGCATGTTGTCAAATTGGCTCTCCAGAAAACGCTGCAACTCGTCATAAGTAGAGTAACGCTTTGCCTTTAGCTTTTTTAGGATTAGAAGGTAACGGGATATGTAGCCGCGCTTGGACATTAGATTACATTATATCGTTGTTGCCAAAATTTTTATCCACTTTTCATTAAATTCTTTGGTAGTTAATAAACTATTGATACATCTTACTAACTGCAATATTTTCTCTTTAATTATACCAGGCATCTCTGCTTGAAATTCACTCCATCCATATTGGTTATTCCATTCGTGAAATTCAATATACCATAACCAATTTTCATCATTAAATCCTTCTGCAAATGGTAAAAATCCTTTATACAATATAGGTATTAAGTCTTGGTCTTTTGTATCTGTATTATTAACTAAATCAACACCAATTTTCATAGCATCTAATTCTGCTGAAAAACAAAAATAAATGCAGTATTTCCAATCATCTTTAAAAAACCAAAATCCCGAATCGTAGTTACCTAAAACTGGATAATCCTCCCAAGTATCAAAGACAACTCTAAGATTTAAATCTTCGCCGATTTTAATAATAGGTTTTATTAATCGATTTACTATTTCAAATTTAGCTTTAACCCAATTCTCTGCAACTTTTTCAGCAGCTTCAACATTATCAGAGTTTTTTAATATTGCATCAATGATTTCACTTTCATTTTGTTCATTCATAGTTTGTTTAGTTAGGATTTTTATTATATTAATATATTGTGTTAGTGTCTCTCTAAGCATTGGATGCATTGATGCTGCTTTTCGACACTCTAGTAGCCAACTTAATACATCTACTTTATAAGACCTATTATAAAACTCTTTACTCTTCAAGAGTTGAATTCCTTCTGTTGTTTTGATACTATATTCAGAAGGGTCAGTTCCAAACAAGGTTAGATATATTAGGTGACAATTATTATAACGTTCTCTATATCTTACTAATTGTTGGGGTTGGTCTGAGGCATAAATTTTATTTTCAATTACTATTGCATTACCATTATAATCCCTTACTACAATATCAATTCTCCCAAATTCTGATAGTTCTTCAACTTTTACTATAATGTCAGTTGTAACAATATTCTTAAATTCCTTAATTTCAAACTGCTTAATAAACGCTTTCAAAAAAACATCCTTTTGTCCATGACTACCGCGTGGATTTAACAATTCTGCAATCATTGCTGAATGTGTTTTCACCTCATTTGTTTCCATTTTGAGTATTTTAAAAACATTGAATTTTTCACCTGTAATTGCTTCGATGTTTTCATACTTCTTATTAATCGCTGTAATATGTTGAAGTAAATTGTCTATGTTTATCTGATCCATTGTTTCAATGTGATTTTTATTTTTAAGAATACCTTATTCCCTCATAGTAACTTGATTAAGATTTAAACCCAATCATATTCCTGCCCTTATTTTCCTGAAAATCTCTCTCCCCCTGATTATAAATTGCTGTCAATGTCACAGGCCTATCAAACCTTCCATCAAACCCTAACTTCCTCGAAAGTCCATTTGCTTTATCAACTTCCAACTCTTTGAATTCATATTTTGCAATCAATCTTCCCTTTCTCATTAAAGCACTATCTACCTTAGCGATGTCTGTATTAAACGAACAAATGATTTGAATATTGAGACAATCTGAAAGTAATCCGTCAGCAATGTTTAGCAAGGCTGAAATAGGCGAGTTACTATGTCTTTCCCTGTCTATAATGATATTCTCTGCGTCTTCAATTACAAGTATAGAATTAGGATGATTTATCAGCAAAGCGATAAAACCAGGATCGGCAATTGACCCGGCCATGTTTGGGGGCAGGAATATTACAGGTTTTTTCGCAGAGTTGATAAGGTAGCGTATATATGAAGTTTTACCTGTACCCGGCTTACCATGTAACAGCACTAAGCCTTTATCGTTTTTCTTCGAAAGCCTTTTTTGTATAATTAAGTGAACTTCAATAAAATTATCATTATAGTTGTCTTTGATTCTAAGCTTGGGGCGAGTTATTTCTAAGGATATAGTATCAATTTGTCCATTTCTTATAGCCAGCAACGAAAGTGTTGGTTTCAGCTTATAACTCTTCTTTCTAAATTCCTGCAAAGCAGTTCTTATCTCATCTAACTTTGAAAAAGCTTCCTCTATAAAAAGTAACCTTACCATTGAATTACCTGTTTCAAAATAAGCTAGGATACCATTGCTCAAAACACAATATAGATCATCATATTCAGTTGCTGATCTATAACTGTAGTATAGTTTTGAGTAATAAAAAGATTGGATATCGTTTCTATAATTTTCAAGAAACCATTTATTTGCTTTCCGGCAGTCAATATCATATTCGTGAACGTAGTGGGGAATGTTTCTAAATATGGCGAAAAACAAAGCAAACTCATCAAGATATCCTCCCCTTATATCCTTAAAAATATCTCTACTACTTGTTTTAGCTATAATTTTTACAATATCTAGTGTATTAGCGGGAAGATTTGTAAGATTAATTTCTTTTGACTTCATTATGATTAAATTAGAAGTCTAAGGTAGAATCGTACTACGCCAAAAGGTGTCGCTGTAAAATAAATTAAAAAATTATAGATTTATTTGCAAAAGCGTTTATAAATCTTATGTCGAAGGGGCGAGCCACAGTAGAGCTCTTTTTTACACTACACTCACCACGACCTTATCCTTTACAATATGCAACATTTTTGTCGTTAACGCATGAAAAAAGCCTTTTATTAAATTTTCATCGTAACAAATGAAAATAGTTTCCCAATTGGTTTGCCGTACAAGTAGTGAGACAACCGGGGATAAGTAAAGAACTAATGTTGGCATAAAAAAACAATTCACCGGCCTGTTTATCGTGAAAGTTCATTTTAATATATTTGTTTTATGAAAGCCTTAGTTATTACTCCAAAAAACCACCGCAAATTCAAATTTCTTACTGAACTGCTCAAAAAGCCGGGCATTTCTTCTTCCGCATTAAACGAAGAAGAGCTTGAAGATATAGGTATGTCTAAACTAATGCAGGAGGTAGATAAGACCTAAAAGGTAAGTAGGAATGAAATAATGCAAAAGTTATCGAACTGATGCAGGCTGAATTTTTAAAGAAGTTCTCTAAAGCACTTGATGATTTGAAAGTAAAATCATCAATAATTATTATGTGGGGGCAGACTGTAAAAATTTGTTTCAGGCCAAGTCATTGTTGCTTTAAGGAATAAATCTTCGAAAAGGCAGCAAGGGCAGGTATTGTTTAGAAAATTGGCATTCTATATATAGTAGCAATAAGTTTCATACAACCACGCAGGGAAAAACTATTTTAAACTTATTATTAAAATTCTACTGAACGCAACTTGAATTTTATTATTGCAGTTAAGAATTTTCAAAACGCTTGAATAAGGGTACCATGAGAAAAAATATTCAAATAGTATTTTTAAATTAAAAAAAATTAGTATGTTAGTATTCTAACTAAACCTTTATACCATGAAAGTAAAAAAAATTCTACTAACTTTTCTTCTTTCTTTTGTTCTCGCATTTTCAGCTTTTGCTGCATATTGCTCCTGCTCCACCCAAATGGCACTTACAGACGGGTATGCTGTTTATGGCTATGCAGATGTGACGTGGCATTATATGACTAGTGGTGATTGTTCCGGGCCTGCATATAATTTTGGGTCAGCTGATATCTATTATGGAGGGGAAATGGTTGGATATATATATATGGACTCCGGCTTTTCAAATCCTTGCTCCGGTTCTATTTAATAACTTTAAATAAATCAAAATGAAAACAATATTATTTTTTTTAATACTAACCACTATAATTAGTTGTAGCCAAACTAAAGATATCCAGTCTGACGAAAAAATAAAGCAAGAAGAATTTATTTCATCTGCTAAAATGTATCAACGGAATGATCTACCGTTTCAACAGTTTAATCCTTCCATACAATTTTTGACTCCAAAGGAAATGCCGGGCAAAACCATGGAAGAATTGATTAATGAACAACAAGAATTTAATAAAAGTTCAGGTCTTCCGGATAATACAAATTTTCATGAATGGTCGGCTTCTCATACTTTAAATGATGCACTTATTCTTTATAAGACGTATTCTCTAAATAATTCCCGGCATGTTTACATTAATACTTTTAAACAATATGGAGGGTGGTTAATACTTACTAAGATGAATTTATTAAGTAACGGTACGAATGAAAATATTGCTTTAGTGGTAAAAAATTTAATTGATGCGAGATATAAAGGATATGGGCTTCTTTATTACACGTTAAACCAATTGCATGAGAATAATTACGATGAAAATAAGATCTCTTCGTGGGCACACGAAATAGTAGCCAATGTGGTAGAGGATGATAATTTACAAAATTTAGATGTGAATAAACTTCAGATAAAAAACGCGCCTGTAATAGCCAAGGATCAAATGGAAAAACTTTTTAAAAATTTTATTGAAAATAAAAGAAGAGAAAAAAATATTTATCTTGAAAAAATAAAAGGTTTTATAGCCGCTAAATAAAAGACAATATAGAGTAGAAAATAATTCCAAAAGGCTGCCTCAATCAGATGTAGCCTTTTATTTTTGATCTTGGTTTTAGAAACATTTGTCTTTTCAGGTTTTCTTCACCTGCAACTAGTACATGTTTAATTAACCTGATCTTTCTGGAGGTATTACTAACTTTCGTGTTATGCTTTTTAGCGAACATTTTCTGATTTTACTGTTGCTACTTTATATGAAACATTTGCTTAAAAACGTGTCATGTAAAGTGAACCCTCAAAAGAAGGCTAACTTCCCAATTTTAATCAAATTCACTATGCAACACTCACCACAACCTTATCCTTTATTATATGCAACATCTTTATTGTCAAAGCATGAAAAAGCATTTTGCCATTTGCGTTGCGCTCAATATAGTATGCGGCATTGTCAAGCTCTTCTATGATTGCCTGTTGTTGGGTAACGCTGGCAATCTTATTTAGCCTTTGTGCAAAATCTGTTTCATTTTCGGATAACGAAAGATTTGCGGGACCTAAGATGCGTAAACGAACGCATTGTTCCAGCATATGATTGTAGTACCTAAGAAACTGCTTTTGCTTTTCGCGACCTAATTTTGAGATTTCATCAACCCATTTTACCTGTGCCGGCAAATTGTTTTTTAGTGTTGCATTCATCCAGTCACGAAGCAGGCCCAACCAATCCTCCTCGGCATGCTGCAATAATTGCAGGGCCTCATGATAATTTCCCTGTGCTATCCCGGCTACCAATCTTGCCTGTTCTGCAGGTGTGTGATTTCGCTCAATTAGGGCCTGTTCTACTTCAGCATCTTCCAGCAGCGGTATTTTTATCAGTTGTGTTCTTGATAATATTGTCTGTAATATCTGCTCTTCGCTTTCTGCTACCAGTACAAATAGCGTATTTGGTGGTGGTTCTTCTATCAGCTTAAGCAGTTTGTTGCCTTCTTTGCCAAGATACTCGGGCATCCACATGATTAAGAGCTTGTATTCGCTTTCGAAACTTTTTAAACTTAACTGCCTTATTATATCATTACATTCTTCAGCAGTAATATTGCCCTGCTTGTTTTCGGCTCCGATAAACTGCAGCCATTCGTACACGTTGCCGTATGGGTTTTGTTGCATAAACTCGCGCCATTCTGCAATATAATCAGTAGATTTTGGCTTATCGCCACCTTTTTTAGGGATAACCGGGTACGAAAAATGTATGTCCGGATGCACCATTTGCTTTGCTTTGATGCATGCAGCACATTCTCCGCAAGCATCAAAGTATGGCCCGGTTGAAACAGCCGGTTGATCAAAGCCAAATAAGGAGGTGCCCTGGTTAGAAAAAGTAGCTTTGCCATTTACTTTTTCACAAACAACAAATTGTGCAAAAGCTAAGGCAAGTGGTAATGCACCGCTACCTTCTTTGCCTAAAAACAACAAAGCATGGCTAAGCCTGTTTTGTTGTACCATTTCAGCTAAATGTAGCTTTACATCACCCTGCCCGATTACATCTTTAAACTGCATGAGGCGAAGTTAATTGGTTAGATGTTTTTAGAAAATGAAAAGTTTGTAAATCTGACAAAGCTAATAAGTTGTGTTACTTGTAAAAGTATTTGTTTTGATAAAAGTCACTAATGGTATATGACTAGAAATAAAAAGTGCATACAAAGTTTAAATTGTAACAAATTAAAAAACAGTACTATTTGATACTTTTTAATTACGAAAGTGAATAGTATAGTTTTACTACCAAAAAAAATAAATGTATTAAAACCCATAGGTTATTATGCTGACAATTTAAATGGTCTTTGCTGTAGATTGCCATAAGATTCTTTCTTCTTTTTAAGAACTTTATAAGCATTTAGGAACATTAAAAATGGAAACTGAAGTTAAGAAAGCGAAATGTTGTTGAAAGGAGCGTCGCAACAACTGCTTCAGCTATCTTCAAATGCCGGCTACCAAAAAAGTTTTCATTTTTACTTCACACATTTATAGTCATATTTGTTATTGCAGTGCAGATCATGGCTAAACGAAAATCAAAGAAAAAGAATTCAGGGAACAAATGGTTGTTGATAATTCCTGTTGTAATTGCTGCTTTGATAGTCTTGATCTATTTTTTGTATAAGGCAGAAAATATAAGGAAGGCGAAGTTTGTCAGATATCCTGCCTTTGGAATTGACATACCTGAAAGCTACGAAATACACGGCATAGATGTAAGCCGTTTTCAAAGTTATATAGACTGGCCTTCTGTAAAAGAAATGAAGGTACAGGATGTACGTATCGGTTTTGCTTTTATAAAAGCAACCGAAGGACTGGGCAATGTAGATAAACAATTTAAACGTAACTGGAAAAAGGCAGAGGAGGCAGGTGTAACAAGAGGCGCCTACCACTTTTTTTTACCCACAAAAAACGGAAAGACGCAGGCGCAAAATTTTATAAAAACAGTTAAGCTGGAGCCGGGAGATTTGCCGCCCGTTTTAGATATAGAGCAATTATACGGAGTCAGGCCCGAAAAGATGCGAAAAGAAGTGCAGGACTGGCTAACAATTGTTGAAGATTACTACGGTGTGAAGCCGATCATCTACACATATGTCAACTTCTATACCCGCTTTTTAAGCGGCAAGTTTGATAGTTATCCTTTGTGGGCTGCCCATTATCTTGAAAAAGACAGACCAAGAATAAACAGGCCCTGGATTTTTTGGCAGCACAATGAACGGGGAAGGGTCAACGGCATCAGGCATCCGGTTGACTTCAACGTTTTCAACGGAGACAGCGACGATTTTGAAAAGCTGTTGATCAAGTAGTTTACCTTTATGAGGTAACTTCATTAGTACTTTTTTTAAAGGTCAAATAAATAAGTAAGAGATGGAACCTGAAATGGTGGCATTTTTAAAGCGTATAGTTAACAGCATTTTTATTGCTTTGGCATGGCTTGGCATTACTTCCATAATTGCAATAAAGAACGATAATGCATTTGTTGGAGATCATATTACTATAGCTAACATTTTATGTTATACCTGGTTTATTGTGAGCATTGTTATGCTTGTTTGGATTTATAAAAAAATGTGGGCAAAAAGGTGATTTGTTAAGACACTAACTGCTGTGGTCAGCTATTATGACCCAGCTATTTTTTATTTTTCTAAAAAGTAAGGTAAAATGTCCTTCCAAATCTCCGGCTGTTCTTTGTAAATGCCATTTTCCTATCACGAAGTAATATTCAGATGAAAGCCTTTTCATTTGTAGCAAATCAAACTTTAATTTGCCCATGGCCGCAGTATCCGGATAACTTTTTTTATAGTTTTCAAGCGTAGTTTTATAGCCATATTTAGGTCCGCTCTTGCCAATGAATACAAGGCTATCACTTTGCCAATAACCATGCATGAAAGAGTCTGTGTTACCCTTATTCCAAGCTTCGGTTTGTTTAGAAAGCAATTGTCTTACAGCTCTTTCGTCTGCTGTTTGAGCTCTGGCTTTGTTTGTGTTTGCGATTGTAATTATTAATATTATAACTCCGGTAAAAATGGATTTTAAATTTTTCATCATGGTTATTTTAATTGCTGCTTGAGCAAGAGTTTAAAAATAATAAATTAAGTTGGAAGCCTTTTGTGCTTAATATCGATATTGTTTTAATTTCATATTTTTAGTAAATGGAATACCTGCAACACCTGCAAAAAGATAAGAAGCTTGCTGCCATAATAAAAGAGCCGTTACCTCCACTACAAATGCGTCAAAATATTCCATTACGGTTAATGGCTAGTATAATGGGTCAGCAGTTGAGTACCAAAGTAGCAAAAGTTATTTACAAACGTTTCCTTAAAATATTTGGAGGAGAGGAGCCGGAACCACAACAGGTTCTTGCTACCCCTTTTGAAACTTTACGTGGTATCGGGTTATCTAATGCTAAGGTGCAGTATGTGCAGAATGTAGCTCAATTCTGCTTAGATCATAATATAAATGACACCACACTTCTTCAATTGCCAAATGAAGAAATAATCAATTTGCTTACGCAAATAAAAGGTGTAGGAAAATGGACCGTAGAAATGTTGCTAATGTTTTCACTGGGGCGTGAAGATGTATTTGCGGTGGATGATCTGGGAATACAACAAGCCATGATAAAAGCCTACAAGATACCAGATGACGATAAAAAGCTGCTGAAAGAGAAAATGATAAAGCTCTCAAACAAATGGAAACCATACAGGACTTATGCATGTTTGCATCTCTGGCGGTGGAAAGACAATGAAGTGGAATAACGGGAATCACGCTATTAATAAATGGAATTGAATCAACAGACTGGCTCAATGATTACGCAGCAAGCGCTGAAGTAGAAAAGGGTTATTCAATCTGCAAGTAAAACTTTTATAAATCTAAGAATCGATAGAAAGAATTTAGTGATCCGAACAGAAGAAAGTAAGATTTAAGGCACTTTGGGGAGTATTGTTTCCAGCATAAATTCACTTATCTTTTCCGTATAATTTTTTACAACTATGATTACAACAACAACCTCTGCCATTGAAGGAAGACCTGTACAGCAATATTTGGGTATTGTAAGTGCCGAGTCTATAATCGGAGCAAATATTTTTAAAGACCTGTTTGCAGGACTGAGAGATATTGTTGGCGGCCGAAGTGCGACCTACGAAAAAGTGATTGATGAGGCAAGAACAAATGCCATGAATGAACTTATTCAAAAAGCACAAACAATCGGCGCTAATGCAATAATCGGAATAGACCTTGATTTTGAAACAGTAGGCACTGGTGGAAGTATGCTAATGGTATTGGCAACAGGCACGGCAGTGCGGGTATAGTTGTTGAAAGCTTACTCCGACTTATATAAAGATTTCATGAAAAAATTATTGTGCCCATTCTTAATTGTGCTGACTTTAATGGGTTGTAAGAATGGAGAAGATAGCAAGAGTGGAAATACTTTGCAAATTGGATCTAACCGGGGTTCAAATGAAACAGAGCAAAATATATACAGATCGGGCGATAGTATGCTGGCAGCTTTTAAAAGAAAAGACTGGATAAATTTTGTGAAGTACAATCATCCTGCTATGGTAAAAAGGATGGGTGGTACTGAAGCCTTTGCCTCATTTATAAATCAACAAATGAGACAGATACCAGATTCTGCTATTCAAAGCCTAGCGTTGGGCAAGATATTGCAGATAGTCAAAACGCCACACGATCAACAATGCTTAGTTGAGCAAAATATGAAGATGATGATGGAAGGGGTAGATCTTAGCCGCACCACTTATTTAATAGGAGAATCTCTTGATAATGGTGTTACATGGACTTTCTTAGATGCAACAGCTAACTCAGGACTACCGCCAAAAGCCATAAAGCCTGATTTGAGTGATGAATTAAAAATACCTGTTACAAAAAAATAACCTTAATAAAAAGAGTGTTCATTCGAAGACTCTTTTTATCAGGGTTTATGAATGCTTAAATGGGTTTATTAAGAATATTCCAAAGCATGTCTTTTAATTCTGTAAGTCCTTTTTGCATCACTGATGATATAAAAATATTTGGAATATCTTCAGGTAATTCCTGCTTTATTGCCTCTTTTAGTTCTTCATCGAGCATATCACTTTTACTTATAGCAATAATGAAGTCTTTTTGAAGTAACTCCGGGTTATATTCTTCAAGTTCGTTGTAAAGTATATCGAACTCTTTCTTATGGTCTTTACTGTCAGCCGGTATTAAAAACAAGAGACAAGAGTTACGTTCTATGTGCCTTAGAAAACGATGACCAAGTCCTTTGCCCTCGGCTGCTCCTTCTATTATCCCTGGTAAGTCAGCTATACAAAAGCTTTTGCTGTCACGGTATTCAACAATACCAAGTTGTGGTGTTAATGTGGTAAATGCATAATCAGCAATCTTTGGTTTTGCTGCAGTGATAACAGACAATAGTGTTGACTTACCCGCATTGGGAAAGCCAACTAATCCAACGTCCGCTAAGACTTTCAGTTCAATAACTTTCCACCCTTCTTCTCCTTCTTCCCCGGGTTGATAATGTTCGGGAGCCTGGTTAGTAGGTGTAGCAAAGTTAGCGTTTCCCAAACCTCCCCGGCCTCCTTTCATAAGGATAATTTCTTGCCCATCTTCTAATATCTCTGCGACAATTTCACCTGTCTCTTCATCCCTTGCTACAGTACCTAACGGCACTTCTATAACTATATCTTTACCTTCCCTGCCTGTACATTTATTCTTGCTGCCATTTTCTCCATCCTCTGCAAGTACATTTTTGTAATATCGTAAATGTAATAAAGTCCATAACTGCTCATTTCCCCGTAAAATAATATGTCCACCGCGACCCCCGTCACCACCATCGGGTCCACCTAAAGCTGTTAATTTATTTCGCAAAAAATGCCTGCTACCTGAACC
>Ga0210040_10004103_pt1 | contig 19218 bp, 19 predicted proteins | sample CryGeyCG12114_NA_FD_185462 | JGI IMG/M metagenome (GOLD analysis project Ga0210040, IMG submission 185462) | Groundwater microbial communities from aquifer - Crystal Geyser CG19_WC_8/21/14_NA (SPAdes) (version 2) | ecosystem: Environmental > Aquatic > Deep subsurface > Groundwater | place: USA...
AGGAAGCGGCGGCCGTCTTCCCCGGGCGGCTGCCGGTGATGACGGTGCGCCTGCCCGTGCCGGTGTCGCCGGGCAAGCCGGATCCCGCGAATGCGCCGGCCGTGCTCGGATCCATCGAGCGCGCGGCGGCGCTCGCGCGCGAAGGGCGGGTGGGCGGGGTCGTCACCAACCCCATCAGCAAGGCGACGCTTTACCGCACCGGCTTCGCCTTTCCGGGGCACACCGAGTTCCTGGGCGCGCTCACCGGCACCGCCGAGCCGCCGGTGATGCTGCTCGCCTCCCCGATGCTGCGGGTGGTGCCGGTGACCATCCATGTCTCGCTGCGCCGGGCGCTGGACACGCTGACCACGGCGGAGATCATCCGCACTGGACTGGCGCTGGACCGGGGCCTGCGGGAGGGTTTCGGCATCGCGGCGCCCCGGATCGCGGTGGCGGGGCTGAACCCCCATGCCGGGGAGGAGGGCGCCATGGGCGACGAGGAGCCGCGCCTGGTGGTGCCGGCCATCGAGGCCCTGCGTGCCCGCGGCGTGGACGCCTTCGGGCCCCTGCCGCCCGACACCATGTTCACCGCCCGCGCCCGCACCACCTATGACGCCGCCCTCTGCCTCTACCACGACCAGGCGCTGATCCCGATCAAGACGCTGGACATGGATGGCGGGGTGAACGTGACGCTCGGGCTGCCGATCGTGCGGACCTCGCCCGACCACGGCACCGCCTTCGGCATCGCCGGCCAGGGCGTTGCCGATCCGTCCAGCCTGATCGCCGCCCTCCGCCTCGCGGCCGAGATGGCCGTGCGGCGCAACCCGGAGCCTGCCGCATGACCCCGATCCGGCTCGGCGTGAACGTCGATCACGTCGCCACCCTCCGCAATGCCCGGGGAGGCGCGCATCCGGACCCCCTGGCCGCGGCCCGGCTGGCGCTCGCGCATGGCGCCGACAGCATCACGATCCATCTGCGCGAGGACCGCCGCCACATCCGCGACGCCGATTGCCGGGCGATGCGGGATGCGCTGTCCGCGCCGATCAACCTGGAAATGGCCGCCACCGCGGAGATGCAGGCCATCGCGCTGGGGCTGCGCCCTCATGCCTGCTGCATCGTCCCCGAGCGCCGCGCCGAGGTGACCACCGAGGGCGGGCTGGACGCTGCCGGGGGCGCGGAGGCGCTCGCGCCCATCGTGGCCGCGCTGGGCGGCGCGGGCATCCGCGTGTCCCTTTTCCTTGATCCCGATCCGGCCCAGGTGGAAGCGGCCGCCCGGCTCGGGGCGCGCGCGGTGGAGCTTCACACGGGCCGCTTCTGCGACACCCCGCCTGGTGCCGCGCGGGACCGGGAGCTGGCGCGGCTGAGGGAGGCCGCCCGGCAGGTCGCGTCGCTGGGGCTGGAATGCCATGCCGGGCATGGCCTGGACTTCGTGACAGCCCCCATCCTGGCCGCGATCCCGGAGGTGGCGGAGCTGAACATCGGTCACTTCCTGATGGGCCAGGCGCTGTTCGAGGGCCTGCCCGCCGTTGTGTCGCGCATGCGGCAGGTGATGCTGGCGGCGCGGGCGTGATCGGCCTTCCCGCCGCCATCGCCGCGAACGGCTATGTTTCCCTGGCGGGAGGCGAGGCGCGTACCGCCTTCGACATCACGGGCAAGGCCCTGGCCGGGGCGGAATGGGACCGCTTCGCCGCGAGCTGGGACGACCTCCGTCCCGATGCCTTCATGGCCGATGGCGGACGCTACCGCCTGCGGCGCCACGCGACCTTCGCCGCGGAAGCAGGCGGCGCCATCACCCGCGCGGCGCACCGGCCGCATTTCCAGGCCGTGGCGCACAACCCCCTGAACGGCGGCGTCGAGCGCTGGTTCGAGCCGGTGGAGCCCGCCGTGGGGGAGGGGCTGGCCCTGTCCGCCCTGCTGGCCGGGGCTCGGTCGGTGTTCGACCAGCTTTCCCCCGAAACGGCCTGGCACATCGAGGCGCACCAGTTCCGCATCGAGGCCCGCCCGGAGGAGGCAGGACAGCCCACCCCCGAGGGCATGCACCGCGACGGCGTGGATTACGTCCTGGTCATGCTGGTGGAGCGGGACAACGTGGAGGGCGGCGTAACCGGCATCGAGATCGACGGGCGGGAGGAGGCGAGCTTCACCCTCTCGAACGCCGCCGATGCCGTGCTGCTGGACGACCGCCGGGTGAAGCATGGGGTTACGCCCATCCGCCCCATCGACCCCGCGCGCCCCGGCCACCGGGACGTGCTGGTGCTGACCTTCGCGGCCCGCCCGGCCTAGTCCCGGATATCGAAGAGAACCGGCGCGTGGTCGGAGGGGGTTTCCTCCGAGCGCGCGACCACGTCCACCGTCGCGCCCTCCAGGCGCTCCGCGAGGTCGGCGCTCAGCAGGGCGTGGTCGATGCGCAGGCCTCGGTTCGACTCGAAGGCGGGACCGTAGTCCCAGTAGGTCCAGGGCGCGTCGGCCGGGTGCAGGGCGCGCATGGCCTCGGTCATGCCCAGGTGGGTGATGGCGCGGAAGGCGGCACGGGTTTCCGGGCGGACCAGGGCGTCGGTGGGGGGCAGGGCACCTGGGGACATGTCCTCGTCCGTGGGGCAGACGTTGAAGTCGCCGAGCACCGCATAAGGGGTGAAGCCGTCCAGCCGGGCGGCCACGCGGGCGCGCAGGTGCTCCATCCAGCGCAGCTTGTAGGCATAGCCTTCCGCGCCGCCGGAATTGCCGTTGGGCAGGTAGATGCCGGCCAGGTGGGCACCGGCGGCCCGCACCTCCACGAAGCGGGCATGGGTGTCGTCCTCCATGCCGGGCAGGGCTTCGTCCACCACCTCGAAGGGGATGCGCGACACCACGGCGACGCCGTTCCGCCCGCCGGGCTGGCCGACGGCGTGGCAGCGGTAGCCGAGGTCGGCCACCTCCATGGCCGGGAACTCCTCCGTCCGGCACTTCAGCTCCTGAAGGAAGACGATATCGGGCGCGTGGCGCTCCAGCAGGCGCCGGAGATGCGGCATCCGCTTGCGCGCGGAGTTCACGTTGAAGGTGCAGAGGCGCATGGGGGTCAGCCGACCGAGAAGGACACCCCGCAGCCGCAGCCCGAGACCGCCACGGGGTTCCGGACCTTGAAGTGGGCGCCGATCAGTTCCTCCGCCCAGTCGAGCTGGGCGCCCTGGAGCAGGTCGAGGGAGACGGGATCCACGAAGACGCGGCCCTCCACCACGAAGTCGTCGGGCTCGGGCGCGTCGGCCAGGTCGAACTTGTACTGGAAGCCGGAGCAGCCGCCGGCCTCCACCGCCAGGCGGAGCCCGGCTTCCGGGCGGCCCTGCGTGGCCGCGATCTCCGCCACCTGCGCCAGGGCGGAGGGCGTCGCGGAGAAGGGGGCGGGAAGGGGGCTGCCATCGGGCATGGGGAAACCTCGGGCTGGTTCGGGTGCGGCCGGCGGTGCGGGCCGCGGTTGCCCCCAAGATAGTGCGGCGCCCCCGCTTCTCCAAAGGGCAGCAGCCTTGCCGCTGCGGCGGGCCGGGTGCTACGGCCCGCCCACGCCATGGATGATCCCTCCGCCCCCGCCGACGCCCGAGGCCCGGTTGCCGGAAGCCCGGCCGCCGAGAGCCCGGCCGCCGAGAGCCCGGTGCGCGCCATGGCGCGCGCCCCGCACGGGCTGGCGCCCTGGGCGGTGCAGCCGGAGGCTTCCCGCGGGCGGCTTTACCCCGAGGATGCCGGCAGCGGGCGGTCCCCCTATCAGCGGGACCGGGACCGGATCATCCATTCCACCGCTTTCCGCCGCCTCCAGTACAAGACCCAGGTCTTCGTCTTCCACGAGGGCGATGCCTTCCGCACGCGGCTGACCCACTCGATCGAGGTGGCGCAGATCGCCCGTTCCATCGCCCGCCAGCTCCGGCTCGACGAGGACCTGGCGGAGGCGCTGGCGCTGGCGCACGACCTCGGCCACCCGCCCTTCGGACATGCCGGGGAGGAGGCGCTGAACGGCGTGATGCGGAGCTGGGGCGGCTATGACCACAACGCCCAGTCGCTGAAGGCGGTGACGCTGCTGGAGCACCGGTACGCCGGCTTCGACGGGCTGAACCTGACCTGGGAGACGCTGGAGGGCCTGGCCAAGCACAACGGGCCGCTGCGCCGCCCGCCGCCCTACATCGCCGAGTATTCCGCGGTCCATGACCTGGAGCTGCACTGCCACGCCAGCGCCGAGGCCCAGGCCGCCGCCATCGCCGACGACATCGCCTACAACAACCACGACCTGGATGACGGCCTGCGCGCCGGGCTCTTCACGCTGGAGGAGGCCTGCGCCCTGCCGCTGGTGGCGGCCGCGCGGGACCTGGCGATGCGCAGCATCCCGCCCGACGCACCGGCCGAGCGCGTTTCGGCCGAGATCATCCGCCGCGTGATCAACCTGATGATCAACGACGTGGTGGACGAGGCGCGCCGCCGCATCGCGCTGCTGAACCCACGCGACGTCACGGACATCCGCGCGGCCCCCCAGCCCGTCGTTTTCTTCTCCGAGCGCATGCGGGCGCTGAACCAGGAAACGCGCACCTTCCTGTTCGACCGCATGTACCGCCACTGGCGCGTGAACCGCACGGCGCTGAAGTCCAAGCGCGCGCTGCAGGTGATGTTCTCCCTTCTGCACGGGCAGCCCGACATGCTGCCCCCGGCCTGGGCGAAGCGGGCGGGGGAGGCGGGTTCGCCCGACGCCGCCCGCACCGTCTGCGACTGGTTGGCGGGCATGACCGACAAGTTCGCCCTCGAAGAGCACCGTCGCCTGACGGACCCCAACATTCCCGGCTGATTGCACCCCATGACCTCCGACATCTTCCGCACGATCCGCGACGCGGTCGTGTTCGAACTCCGCGCGCTGCTGCCCGACCTGCCGGAGGAGCTTCTCGCCCGCGTGCTGGTGGAGCCGCCGCGCGACGCCTCGCACGGGGACATGGCGACCAACGCCGCGCTGGTCGTGGCCAAGGCCGCGCGCCAGGCGCCGCAGAAGGTGGCGCAGGGCCTGTCGGAGCGGCTGCTGGCGCATCCCGGCATCGCCGCCGCCGCGCCGGCGGGCCCCGGTTTCGTGAACCTGCGCCTCGAGGAGGGAATGCTCCGCGACCAGCTTCCCGTCATGCTCCGCGCCGGCATCGCCTATGGCGACGGCGGCACGGGCGGCGGGCGCAAGGTGGACGTGGAATATGTCTCGGCCAATCCGACGGGGCCGATGCATGTGGGCCATTGCCGCGGCGCGGTGGTGGGGGATGCCCTGGCCAACCTGCTGCTCAAGGCCGGCTGGGCGGTGACAAAGGAATACTACATCAACGATGCCGGGGCGCAGGTGCAGGCGCTCGCCTGGGCAGCCTACTGGCGTTATCTCCAGGCGCTGGGCACCGCGCTGTCCGAGGAGGAGTTCGCCCAGTCCATCCCGGGCGGGCTGCAGTACCGCGGCGAATACCTGGTGCCGGTGGGCGAGGCGCTGCGCGCGCGGTTCGGCGACAGCCTGGCGCCGGGCGCCACCCCGGCCGATCCCTCGCTCTGGCTCAACACGGTGCGCGCCTTCACCGTGGACGCCATGATGGCGGAGATCCGCTCGGACCTTGCGGCGCTCGGGGTCACGCACGACGTCTTCATCAGCGAGGCGGCGCTGGTGGCGAGCGGGGCGGCCGACGCGGCCATCGCGGACCTCGCCGCCCGCGGGCTGGTTTATGAGGGCGTGCTGGCACCGCCCAAGGGCAAGCTGCCGGACGACTGGGAGGCGCGCGAGCAGACGCTGTTCCGCTCCACCGAGTTCGGCGACGACGTGGACCGCCCGCTGCGCAAGAGCGACGGCACCAACACCTATTTCGCCAACGACATCGGCAACCACGCCGACAAGATCCGCCGCGGCTTCGACGAGCTGGTGCAGGTCTGGGGCGCGGACCACGGCGGCTACGTGCCGCGCATGAAGGCGGCGGTGGCGGCCCTCACGGCGGATCGCCCGGTGCCGCTGGACGTGGTGCTGTGCCAAATCGTGAAGGTGGTGAAGGGCGGGCAGCCCGTGCGCATGTCCAAGCGCGCCGGCACCTACGTGACCCTGGCCGACCTGATCGAGGAGGTCGGGCGCGACGCCGTGCGCTTCACCATGCTGACGCGCAAGTCCGACGCCCAGATGGAGTTCGACCTGGACGCCGTGGTGCAGCAGTCGCGCGACAATCCGGTGTTCTACGTGCAGTACGCCCATGCCCGCTGCCGGAGCGTCCTGCGGCAGGCCGGGGAGCCGGACGCGGAGTCGCTTGCCTCCGCCCCGCTCGAGTCCCTCGCCGATCCCGCTGAAATGGCGCTGATCCGCCGCCTGACGGCCTGGCCGCGCACCGTGGAAGCGGCGGCGCTGGCGCGGGAACCACACCGGATCGCGTTCTTTCTCCATGACTTGGCCGCCGACTTTCATCTACTCTGGAACCGGGGGCGCGAGGATGCCACGCTGCGATTCATCCGGGATGGGGAACCGGATGCGACGCGGGCGCGGCTTGCACTTGTGGCGGCGACGGCCGCAGTGATTCGCTCGGGCCTCGCGGTGATGGGGGTGACACCCGTCGAGGAGATGCGGTGAGCGATTTGACGGTTCCAAGCTATCGGGTCCGCCCGCAGCGGGTGGGCTTCCAGATTCCCTGGCGCGTGGTGGCCATCGCGGGCGCCGTGCTCGGCGCGGGCGCCGTGGGGGGCGCGGTTGTCTGGGGCGTCTCGCGCGCCGTGAACAGCACGGTGCCGACCATCGAGGCCGACACCCGCCCGATCCGGGTGAAGCCCAGCGATCCCGGCGGCATGCGGGTCGCGAATCAGGACGAGCGGATCTTCGAGAGCCAGCGGCGGGGCCAGGGCGGCGGCGCCGTGCAGCCGCGGCTTTCGCCGGAGCCGGAGCGGCCGGATGTTGCCGCGCTCCGCCAGGCGGCCGCCCGCCAGCCGCCGGCGCCTCCCGTTTCCAGCGCGCCGGCCGCGGCCGGCCCCGCGGCGCCGGTGGCCGAGCCCGTCCGCCCGCCGCTGCTCAACCCGAGCCTCGGCCCGCAGGCGGCCGCGCGCATCGCCGATCCCTCGGCCGCCGCGCTGGCCCCGCAGCCGCCGGCCGCCATACTGGCGCCGGAGCCGGTTCCGGCCCAGCCCGCCGCGCCATCCGCGCCGCTGGGGGCGCCGGCCGCCGCCACGCCGCAGGGCGAGCAGGTTCCTGCCATCACGCCGCCGCCCTTGCCGGCCAATGCCGCGGCGCTCCGCACCGGCCGCACCGTGGTCCAGCTCGGCGCTGTCGCCAGCGAGGAAGCGGCGCGCGCGGAATGGGCGCGCCTGCAGGGCCGCCTGCCGGAGCTTGCCGGGCGCCAGCCGCAGATCACCCGGGTGGACCGGGGCGACCTGCCGCCGCTCTGGCGCATCCGCGCCACCAACATGCCGGATGTCGCGGTCGCCCGCGCCCTCTGTGCCACCGCCAAGACCAGGAACATCCCCTGCGCCGTGATCGGCGGATGAGCGTGCGCGCCGCCATCACCGGCCTTTCCGGCCTCGCCCTGACGGCCGGCGAGGCGGCGGTGCTCCGCGCCACGCCGCCCGCGGGCATCATCCTGTTCCGCCGCAACGTGGAGAGCCCCGCGCAGCTGCGCGCCCTGACCTCGGCCATCCGTGAGGAACTGGGGGAGGACGCCCCGATCCTGGTGGACCAGGAGGGCGGGCGCGTGGCGCGGCTCCGGCCGCCGGAATGGCCGCTCTTTCCGCCCGCCTGCGTCTTCGAGGGGGGCAGCGAGGCCGCCGCCGCTGCCAATGCCGCGCTGCTGGGCGCCCAATGCACCGCGACAGGGCTGGACGTGGTCTGCGCCCCGGTGCTGGACCTGCGGCTGCCCGGCGCGCACGACGTGATCGGCGACCGCGCCTTCTCCGCCGATCCGGCGGAGGTCGCGCGGCTTGGCCAGGCCTGGATCGAGGGGCTGATGGCCGCCGGCTGCATTCCCGTGATCAAGCACATCCCCGGGCACGGCCGCGCCACGGCCGACAGCCATCTTTCCCTGCCCAGGGTGGAGGCCGATGCCGCGACCCTGGCCGCGGACATCGCGCCCTTTGCGGCGGTTTGCGCACGGGACGCCGGGCGGCACCTCTGGGCCATGACCGCGCACATCACCTATGCCGCGCTGGACCCGGACCGGCCCGCGACCCTTTCCCCCCACCTTATCCGCCGCACGATCCGCGGCGAGATCGGCTTCGACGGCGTGCTGGTTTCGGACGACCTGACCATGGGCGCGCTGGCCGGGCTTTCGAACAGCCTGGCCGCCGATTCGCTGGCGGCGGGCTGCGACCTCGTGCTGCACTGCAACGGGGTGCTGGAGGATACCGCGGCCTTGCTGCGGGAATGCCCGGCGCTGGGGGATGCCGCCGCCCGCCGCATGGCCACGGCCCGCGCCCTGGTCCAGGCCAGCCGCCCGGCCGCCGTCGCGGCTCGCGCGGCGAGCCCGGTGGCCCTTGCCCCCCACGCGCTGACCGACGCCTGACGCCGCGATGGACTGGCTTCCCGATTTCGCGGCCGCGGCGCTCGCGGCCATCTTCGCGATCACCCTGCACGAGGCCGCCCACGGCTATGCGGCCCGCGCGCTGGGCGACGACACGGCGGCGCGGATGGGCCGCCTTTCGCTGAACCCGCTGCGCCATGTCGATCCCGTGGGCACGCTGATGGTGCCGGGGCTTCTGCTGATCTCCCAGCTTCTGGTTTCGGGCCGGGTGGACGTGATGTTCGGCTGGGCCAAGCCCGTGCCGGTGGACATCATGCGCCTGCGCAACCCGCGTTTCGGCATGGTGCTGGTGGCCGCCGCCGGGCCGGCCATCAACATCTGCCTCGCCGTGCTGGCCGCCGTGCTGCTGCACCCGCTGCAGGGGCCGGGGCGGGACAACCTGCTGGACTGGCTCGAATCCTTCCTGGTCCTTTCCCTGATCGGCAACCTCGTGCTGGCGGCCTTCAACCTCCTGCCGATCCCGCCGCTGGATGGCGGCCGGATCGTCGGCGGGCTGCTGCCGCCCGCCATCGGCATTCCTTTCCTGCGGCTGGAGCGGGTGGGGCTGTTCATCGTGCTGGGCCTGCTGTTCCTGCTTCCCATGGCGCTTCCGGGCACTGACCCGCTCCGCTGGCTGGTGCGGGCCGTGGTGCTGCCCACCGCGCAGGTCATCCTGAACCTCACCGGCCATGGGGCATGAGCGAGCCGGGCCCCGCCCTGCACCTGACGCTGGAGGGGTTCGAGGGGCCGCTGGACCTGCTGCTGGACCTCGCGCGGGCGCAGAAGGTGGACATCGCCCGCATCTCCATCCTTTCGCTGGTGGACCAGTACATCGCGGTGATCGAGGGCGCGCGCCGGGTGCGGCTGGAGATCGCGGCGGACTGGCTGGTGATGGCGGCCTGGCTCGCCTGGCTGAAGTCCCGCCTCCTGCTTCCGGACGACCCCGAGGCGGAGGAGGATGCCGAGGCGCTGGCCGAAGCCCTGGCGGACCGGCTGCGGGAGCTGGAGCGCATGCGCGAGGCCGCCGCCTGGCTGGCGGCGCGACCCTTCCTCGGGCGGGACGTGATGGCGCGGGGGCGGCCGGAAACGCTGGTTCTGGAGGACCGCTCGGCGCTGGCGGCCGACCTGCCGGGCCTGCTGCGCGCCTATACGGATGTGCTTCGCCGGGCCGCGGCCCGCAGGCCCTACCGCCCCCGCCCGCGCCGGGTCTGGACCGTGCAGGACGCGCTGGAACGCCTGCGCAGCCTGGTCGGCACCGTGCCCGGCTGGGCGGAGCTCTCGGGCTTTCTGCCGGAATCCGAGATGGACCCGGTCGAGCGCCGCGCCGCCCTGGCCAGCACCCTCGTCGCGGGGCTGGAGATGGCCAAGATCGGGGCGGCGGAGCTGCACCAGGACGCCCCCTTCAGCCCGATCCTGCTGCGCCCTCCGCGCGGCACCGGGATGGCCAAGGACCGCGAAGCCGATGCCGCCTGATCCCGACATGCCCGACGGGGAGAGGCCCGGCCCCGGGATCACCGGCGAACCCTCCGCAGCGGAGCCCCTGCCGGCCCCGGCCGGGGGGGACGCGGGTTTGGACGCCGAGTCGCCTGCGGAGGGCGGCGCCGCGCCCCTGCCGCCATCTTCCGAAGCCCTGCGCATCGCGGAGGCCCTGGTCTTCGCCTCCGCCACCCCCGTCACCGCCGCCCGGCTCCAGCCCCTGCTGCCCGCCGGGCAGGGGGCCGTGGAGACGCTTTCCGCGCTGGCCGGGGCCTATGAGGGACGGGGGGTGAACCTCGTCCCGGTTGCCGGCGGCTATGCCTTCCGCACCGCCCCCGACCTCGCGCCCACGCTCACCCGGGTGGTGGAGGTGCCGCGCCGCCTGCCGCGCGTGGCCATGGAGGCGCTGGCCATCATCGCCTGGCACCAGCCCGTCACCCGCGCGGAAATCGAGGAGATCCGGGGCACGGCGCTCTCCCAGGCGACGCTTGAAACCCTTCTGGAGAACGGGCTGGTGGCACCGCGCGGCCGGAAGGAGGCACCGGGGCGCCCCACGCTCTGGGCCACCACCCCGCGCTTCCTGGAGCAGTTCGGCCTTTCGGGCTTGCGCGACCTGCCGCGCCGCGAGGAGCTTCTGCCCGAGCCGGGCCTTCCCCTCGCGGCGCCCGCGGCGGGCAGCGCGTAGCCGCGGCTTCCATCGCGCGCCGCCCCGCACCATCTTCGGTGCGCCCCATTTGTCGTGCGGGCGAGTTCTGCTAACGGAAGCGGCCCCGCGAGGGACCGGTGCGCGCCGCAGGCGCGGGCCGGCCGCCCGGCACGGGTGATCGGAGAAACATGTTCGACCTCGCCTGGTCCGAGATCGCGTTGATCGCCGTCGTTGCGGTGGTGGTGATCGGCCCCAAGGACCTTCCGGACGCCGTCCGCGGCGTCGCCCGCGGTATCCAGAAGCTGCGCCGCATGGCCGGCGAGTTCCAGGGACACCTGGACGAGGTGGTGCGCGAGGCGAAGCTGGAGGACGTGCGCGACCAGATCCGCGACATCCGCAACTTCGACCTGAAGTCCACCATCGAGAAGGCCGTGGACGAGGACGGGACGCTGACGCGCACCATGCGCGAGGACCCCTTCCGTGCGCCCCCGCCGCCCACCTCCGACGCGGCGCCCGCCGCCGGCACCGAGGCCGCGCTGCCTGACGGCGCCCCGCCGGTTGACGCGACCACCCCGGCCGGGGAGGTGGAGGTGGCCTCCGTGCCCGAGCCGGTGCCGCCCGCCGCGGAGGCGCCCGCCTGGCGGCCGGACCCCGTGCCGGTGGCGACCGCCGAGGCCGTGCCGCCCCCCGCCGCCCCACCCGTGACCACGCCGGCGGCTGAAGCCCCGGCGCGGCCCGCGCCCCACACAGCCTGACGAAGAAGCCCCAGCACCAGTGTCCCGCGACCCCGACGACACGATCGACGACAAGCCCATGCCGTTGATCGACCACCTGCTGGAGCTGCGCACGCGCCTCCTGTGGTCGATCGGCGCCTTCGGGATCGCCTTCGCGCTCTGCTACTACTTCTCCACGGCCATCTACGGCTTCCTCGCGCGCCCGCTGGCCGAGATCCTGATGCAGCAGGGCGGCGGCGAGCGGCGGATGATCTTCACCGCGCTGTATGAAGCCTTCTTCACCTACCTGAAGGTGGCCTTCTTCGGAGCGGTGTTCTTCTCCTTCCCGATGTGGGCGACCCAGCTCTGGCTGTTCATCGCGCCCGGGCTCTACAAGTCCGAGAAGAAGGTGATCACGCCGTTTCTGGTGGCCTCCCCCGTGCTGTTCGTGATGGGGGCGGCGCTGGCCTATTATTTCATCTTCCCGCTCGCCTGGAAGTTCTTCATCTCCTTCGAGACGCCGACCGGCGGCGGCGGGCTGCCCGTGCAGCTCGAGGCCAAGGTGTCGGAATACCTCTCGCTCGTCATGCACATGATCCTGGCCTTCGGCGTCGCCTTCCAGATGCCCGTGGCGATCACGCTGATGGCGCGCGTGGGCATCGTGAGCGTGGAGCAGCTCCGGCGCGGCCGGCGCTACGCGATCGTCGGGATGTTCGTGGCGGCCGCGATCCTCACGCCCCCCGACATCATCAGTCAGGTCGGGCTCGCGGTGCCGCTGCTCGCGCTCTACGAGCTGTCCATCCTGGCCGCCGTCTGGATGACGCCGAAACCCAAACCCCCGACGACCTGAGGCCAGCTCATGCACGACATCCGGGCCGTTCGCGCCGATCCGGCCGCGTTCGACGCCGCGCTGGCGCGCCGGGGCCTTCCCCCGGTCTCGGCCGAGCTCCTGGCGCTGGACAGCACCCGCCGCGCCGCCCAGACCACGGCGCAGGAGGCCCAGGCCCGCCGCAACGCCCTGGCGCGGGAGATCGGCCAGGGCAAGAAGGCCGGCGCCGACACCGCGGCGCTGGAAGGCGAGGCGACGGCGCTGCGCGCCCGGATGGAGAGCCTGGACGCCGAGGCCGCCTCCGCCGAGGCGGCGCAGACCCGCATCCTCGAAGCCCTGCCCAACCTGCTGGACCAGGATGTGCCGGAGGGCCGGGACGAGACGGCCAATGTGGTTCTCCGGCAGCATGGCGACATCCCGAACCTGCCCTTCGCCCCCAGGCAGCATTTCGAGCTGGGCGAGGCGCTGGGGGGCATGGACTTCGCCACCGCCGTGAAGCTGTCCGGCAGCCGCTTCACCGTGCTGCGCGGCCCGCTCGCGCGGCTGGAGCGCGCGATCGGCCAATGGATGCTGAACCTCCAGGTGGACGAGCACGGCTACACCGAGACGGCCGTGCCGCTGCTGGTGAACGACGCTTCCATGCACGGCACCGGCCAGTTGCCGAAATTCGCCGAGGACCTGTTCCAGACCACCGACCAACGCTGGCTGATCCCGACTGCCGAGGTGCCGCTGACCAACACGGTCCGGGGCGAGATCGTGCCGGAGGCGGCACTTCCCATCCGCCTGGCCGCCCTGTCGCCCTGCTTCCGCTCCGAGGCCGGCTCGGCCGGGCGGGACACGCGGGGCATGATCCGGCAGCACCAGTTCTCCAAGGTGGAGATGGTTTCGATCACCGCGCCCGACCAATCGGCCGAGGAGCACGAGCGGATGACCGGCTGTGCCGAGCGGGTGTTGACCGAGCTCGGGCTGGCCTGGCGGCGGGTCCTGCTCTGTGCCGGGGATACCGGCTTTGGCGCCTCCAAGACCTATGACCTGGAGGTGTGGCTGCCGGGGCAGGGGGCCTGGCGGGAGATTTCCTCCTGTTCCAACTGCCGGGACTTCCAGGCACGGCGCATGAACGCCCGCATGAAGCCGCGGGAGGGAAAGGGGAACCAGTTCCTTCACACCCTCAACGGCTCGGGCGTGGCGGTGGGACGGGCGCTGGTGGCGGTGCTGGAGACGCACCAGCGGGAGGACGGCTCGATCGCGATTCCGACGGTTCTCAGGCCGTTCATGGGTGGGCTGGAGGCGATCCCGGCGGCCTCGTGAGGCGCACCCATTGCGCCCGGGGCGATGCGCCCATAGGTTCGCGCGGTCTCACGGGGTGTGGCGCAGCCTGGTAGCGCGCCTGTTTTGGGTACAGGAGGCCGTGGGTTCGAATCCCGCCGCCCCGAATTTGAGACCTTTCGCCGGAGTTCCGCTGATGAGTGATCCCCGATGAGCATCGCCCGAATCCACTCGCCCGCCCGCAACGCCATGCAGTCCGGCCAGGGACGCACCGACGAGTGGATCTTCGAATGGGCCCCGTCCGAGCCCAAGCGGATCGACCCGCTGACGGGCTGGTACGGCTCGGGCGACACCAACCGGCAGGTGCAGCTGCGCTTCGACACGCTGGAGCAGGCCGAGGCCTACGCGAAGTCCAAGGGCATTCCCTACGAGGTGGAGCGCCGCCGCCAGGTGCCGGCGCTGCGGCCCAAGTCCTATGCCGACAACTTCCGCACGGACCGCCTGGTGAACTGGACCCACTGAGGCGGCCCTGCTTTCGCACCCTTAGCTCAACTGGATAGAGCAACCGGCTTCTACCCGGTTGGTTGGGGGTTCAAGTCCCTCAGGGTGCGCCAGTTTCCCCGGCCTCAGCGACCAGCCGGGGCCCGCAGCCAGGTGGAGGTGACGTGGGCGCAGGGTTTCTCCTCGCCCGCCGCGCGCATCCAGACCTCGGCGTAGAGGCTTGTTCGGCCCTGGCGGACGATGCGGACCTCCGCCACCACGCCGCGGTTTCCGGCCGGGCGCAGGAACGCGACCTGAAGCTGGGCCGTGCGCGTGTCGTCCGCGCCGCCGGTGGCCACCAGCAGCGGAACCCAGATGGCCACGTCGGCCAGCGTCATCAGCGCGGGGCCCGAGGCGGTGCCGCCCGGGCGCAGGGACAGCGCGGATGGCGGCAGCCGGACCTCGGCGGAGGTGGCGTCCGCCCGCAGCACCTCGATCCCGAGCGCGCCCGCCAGCGGCACCCCTTCCCGAACCCGCGCCGTCAGTTCCGCAAGCAGCACGCCCTGTCCTCCCCTGGTCCGCCGGTTTCGGCGGGGATAGAACCATCGCGCCGCAAGGAAGGGGAGCCGCCCGCATGAAGACCCGCGCCGCCGTCGCCTGGGAGGCCAACAAGCCGCTGACGGTCGAGACCGTGGACCTGGAGGGCCCCAAGCCCGGCGAGGTGCTGGTGGAGATCATGGCGACGGGCGTCTGCCACACCGACGCCTACACGCTCTCAGGCCTGGACAGCGAAGGCAAGTTCCCCTGCATCCTCGGGCATGAGGGCGCGGGCGTCGTGCGAGAGGTGGGCGCGGGCGTGACCGCGGTGAAGCCCGGCGACCACGTGATCCCGCTCTACACGCCCGAATGCCGGCAGTGCAAAACCTGCCTCTCCCAGCGCAGCAACCTCTGCACGGCCATCCGCTCCACCCAGGGGCAGGGGATCATGCCGGATGGGACGAGCCGCTTCTCCTGCGAGAACCCCAACAAGCCCCTCTGGCACTACATGGGCTGCTCCACCTTCTCGAACTTCACGGTGCTGCCCGAGATCGCGGTGGCCAAGGTCCGGGAGGACGCGCCCTTCGACAAGATCTGCTACATCGGCTGCGGCGTGACCACCGGCCTCGGCGCCGTGGTCTACACGGCCAAGGTCTGGGCGGGCGCCAACGTGGTGGTCTTCGGCCTGGGCGGCATCGGGCTGAACGTGATCCAGGGCGCGCGCATGGTGGGCGCCGACCGGATCATCGGCGTCGACCTGAACCCGGGCAAGGTCGAGATGGCCCGGAAGTTCGGCATGACCCATTTCGTGAATCCGGACGAGGTCGGGCGCGACAAGGTGGTGCAGGCAATCCAGGACCTGACCGACGGCGGGGCGGACTTCTCCTTCGAATGCGTGGGCAGCACGGCCACGATGCGCCAGGCGCTGGAATGTACCCATCGCGGCTGGGGAACCTCCATCATCATCGGCGTGGCGCCGAGCGGGCAGGAGATCTCCACCCGTCCCTTCCAGCTCGTCACCGGGCGCAACTGGCGGGGCTCGGCCTTCGGCGGCGCGCGCGGGCGCACCGACGTGCCGAAGATCGTGGACTGGTACATGGACGGGAAGATCGACATCGACAGCCTGATCACCCACACCATGCCGCTCGACGAGATCAACCACGCCTTCGACCTGATGCACGAGGGCAAGTCGATCCGCTCCGTCGTGACCTTCTGATCAGCCGCCGGGGATCATCCCCGGTGGCAGGGCGGCCGCGTGGTCGAAGACGGCGCCGGCGGTGGTGATCCAGACCGCCTCCCGCCGGGCCGCCACATGGGCGAGCGCCCGGCGCAGGGCCCGCATGCGGTAGGGCTGGCCGATGATGTAGGGGTGCAGCGCGATCCCCATCACCTGCGCCACCCCGTCCCGCACCTGGCGCAGCCGTTCCTCGAAATCCTCGACGATCATCTCGGCGAACTGCGCCGCGCCGTCCTTGCGGGCGATGATGGCGGGGATGTCGTTCACCTCCTGGGGGTAGGGGATGGCCATCAGCGGGCCGTGCCGGGTCGCGTGCCAGACGGGCTGGTCGTCGCTGCACCAGTTCAGGGTGTAGCGGTAGCCGGCCTCGGCCAGCAGGTCCGGCGTGGCCCGGCTTTCCGCGATCCAGGGCGAAAGCCAGCCGCGCGGCGGGGTGCCCTCCTGGCGGGCGATGGCGGCGGAGGATTCGGCGATCAGGCGACGCTCCTCCGCCTCGGGCAGGGTGGACTGGCGCTCGGAGTTGGTGCGGCCGTGGCCGGCGACCTCGTCGCCGCGGGCGCGGTGCGCGGCCATGAGTTCGGGCGCGTGGTCGTACATCGCCGAGTTCGCCAGCACGGTCGCGGGCAGGGACAGCTCGTCCAGCGTCTCGAGCAGCCGCCAGGCGCCCACGCGGTTGCCGTAGTCGCGCCAGGCATGGTTCAGCACGTCCGGCTGCGGCCCGCCCCCGCTGTTGGCCCCGGGCGCCAGCTCCGCCCCCAATCCTTCCCCGAAGGCGAAGTGCTCGAGGTTGACGCCGAGATAGACCGCCAGCCGCGCCCCGCCCGGCCAGTTCCATCGCGGGCGGCCCCGCCAGGGGTGGTAGCCGTGGCGGCCGTGGGTGGGGAGCATGGGGAACCTCGAAACGGAACGGGACTCGGCGCGGCCCGGATGGGGGCGGGACAGCTATGCCGCATTCCGCCGCGCGCGGGATTGTCCTAGAACCGGGCGATCATGTCCCGACGTGCTGGCCGAGATCCCGCCCGTGCCCTCCTTTCCGCCGCCGCGCGGGAAGGGCGCGCGGCCCTGTTGGTGCCGATCCTGCTCGGCCTGGCCGCCGCGGCGGCCGGGATCGCGCAGGCCTGGCTTGTGGCCGGGCTTCTCACGGCCCTGCTCGGCTACGGCCCGGCCGCGGGCGGCGCGCTGGTGGGCGCGGCCGCGCTCGCCCTGCTGCAGGTGGCGCTGGTCGTCGCGCAGGAGACGGCGTCCGCCCGAGCCGGGGAGGCGGCGCGCTCCACCCTCCGCCGCCGCCTCTTCTCCCGCCTGCTGGCCGAAACCCCTTCGAGCCGCCCGGCGGGCGAGGGTGCGGCGCTGGCGGTGGACCGCGTGGAGGCGATGGACGGCTATTTCGCCCGCTGGATCCCCGCGGCCGCCCTCGCGGTGGTGGCGCCGCTCATGGTCGCCTTCGCGGCCGGCGCGGCGGATGCGCTCAGCGGCATGATCCTGATCGCGGCCGGGCTGCTGGTGCCCGTTGGCATGGCCCTGTCCGGCATCGGCGCGGCGGTGGCCAGCCGCCGGCAGTTCGACGCCCTTCAGCGCCTCTCGGGCCGCTTCCTGGACCGGATGCGCGGCCTGCCCACCCTGGTTCTGTTCCGGCGGCAGGAGGATGAGGCGCGGGCGCTGGACGCGGCGGCGCAGGAGCTGCGGGTGCGCACCATGCGGGTTCTGCGCCTTGCCTTCCTGTCCACCGGCGTGCTGGAGCTGATCGCGGCGGCGGTGCTGGGCTGTCTGGCCTGGCGCCACGGCATCCTGGCCGCCGAGGGGCACCCCGCGCCCGAGGCGGCGCTGTTCTGCCTGCTGCTGGTGCCCGCCTTCTTCGCCCCTTTGCGCGCCTTCTCCACCGCCTATCACGAGCGTGTCTCGGCCCAGGGCGCCGCGGCGGCGCTTTCACCCATCCTGGACGCCCCCGTGCCCGCCGGCCTGCTGTTGGAGGAGGTGCCGCCCAGCGTCACGCTGGTGGTGGAGCACCTGTCCCACCAGCCCGACCCGGCGCGCCCGCTGGCGGTCGAGGACGTCTCCTTCCGCGTCACGCCGGGTGAGGCGCTGGTGCTTTCCGGCCCCAGCGGTTCCGGCAAGTCCACGATCCTGAAGCTGCTCGCCGGCTTCTCGCGCCCGGATGCCGGGCGGATCGCGCTGAACGGCCGCGACGCCCTGGCCCTGGCGCCGGCCGAGCTGCGGCGGCTGGTGGCCTACCTGCCCCAGCGCCCGGTGCTTCTCCGCGCCTCCATTCGCGAGAACATCCGGCTCGCACGGCCGGATGCCGAGGACGCCGCCGTCGAGGCCGCCGCCCGCGCCGCCCAGGTCAGCGCCTTCACGGCCGAGCTGCCGGACGGGCTGGACACGGTGGTGGGGGAGGGCGGGCACGGGCTCTCGGGTGGGCAGCGCCTTCGCGTGGCGCTCGCCCGCGCCTTCCTGCGGGACGCGCCGCTGGTTCTGCTGGACGAGCCCACCGCGCATCTGGACCCCGCGACGGAAGCCCAGGTGATCGAGAGCCTCCGCCGGCTCTGCACGGGGCGGACCGCCGTGATCGCCAGCCACTCCGCGGCGCTGCGCGCCCGCTTCCCCAAGGTGCTGGAGATGAGCGAGGGGCGGGTGGTCGCCCAGCGCCGGGCGGTGGCGACGTGACCGCCGCGCGCGACCTGCTGCGGATCCTCGGCCTGTGGCGCCCGCGGGGGCTGTGGCTGTTCTTCGGCGCGGCCACGGCCTGCGCCTCGGCGCTGGCGGGGGTGGCGTTGCTGGCGCTGGCGGGCGGCGGCGTGGCGCAGGGGCTGGCCACCGGCACGCTGGCGGCCGGGGCGGGGTTGCTCGTGTTCCTCCGCCCGCTGATCTTTCTCCGTCCCTTCCTGCGCTGGGCCGAGCGCATGACGACCCATGCCGCCACCTTCCGCGCCCTGGCGGATACCCGCACCTGGTTCTTCCGCCGCCTGTCGCAGCGCCTTTCCGCGGGCCCCGGCATGACCCGCTCGGGCGACCTGCTGGGCCGGCTGGTCACGGATGTGGAGGCGCTGGACGGGCTCTATCTCCGCGCTCTCGTGCCCATGGCGGCGGCCGCCGCCGTGGTGCTGGCCGTGGCGGTGATCCTGGGCGGGCTTTCGCCGGTGCTGACCGCCATCGTGGCCCTGCCGCTGGCGCTGGCGCTGCTGCTGCCGCTTGCGATCGCCCCCTTCGCCGCCCGCGCGGCCTCGCGCACCGCCGCTGCCACCGGCGCGCTGCGGGCCGAGGCGGTGGAGCCCCTGACGGCCATGGAGGACATCCTGGCGGCCAATGCCGAAGGCCGCGCCATGGACCGGGTGCAGGCCGCGGCCGAGGGGATGGACCGGGAGCGCCGCCGGCTGACCCGGGCCGGCTCCCTCGGCGGCGCGGCCGGCACGGTGCTGACCCAGGGCGCGCTGCTCGGCGCCCTGGCCTGGGGCGTGTCCGGCGGGGGCGCGGCGGCCTCGGTGGTGGTTGCCCTGTTCCTGGTGCTGGCGGCGGCGGACGCGCTGGGCGCCCTGCCGCGCGCGGGTGCCGCCCTTGCCCTGGCCGCCGCC
>Ga0210040_10004104_pt1 | contig 19215 bp, 15 predicted proteins | sample CryGeyCG12114_NA_FD_185462 | JGI IMG/M metagenome (GOLD analysis project Ga0210040, IMG submission 185462) | Groundwater microbial communities from aquifer - Crystal Geyser CG19_WC_8/21/14_NA (SPAdes) (version 2) | ecosystem: Environmental > Aquatic > Deep subsurface > Groundwater | place: USA...
CAAAACTTGTGAAGAAAGTATTTTTATCCATAGAGATCATGCGTTCATTAATATGTACCTTGCACAATATGCACAGTGAGCTTAATGTGAACGTAATTAATTTTACTTCTTAAAACCCATGATTCCAACAGCAAGTGCAACCGTGGTACCAGCCATCACTAACTCCGTACTGCTTCGCCTCACATTCCCATTGGAAGGCATTACATGATTTTGGTAAATGCTATTCATTTCTGGATCCATCTTTTCATCCTCACAAGGTTTTTCTTCTATTTTTGGTGGAACAGGCATTGGAACTTTCTCCTCGTCTTCTTCTGGTGGAGCAAACTTTTTAGCAATGTCTTTCGAAATGGCGTAAATGGCTCTATTTGCATACGACCCAGCTGTATTAGCAGCAGTGGCTGAAGCTGATCCTAGTTTGTTAGATGTTTTCTCTGCCACATCTGCAGCTACAGTGCCCACTCGACCGGCAATATTCACAGCTAAAGAACTAGCTCCAACAGCTGCTTTGGCCAAAATTTCTTTCACTTTGGCCAATTGTTGAGTTACAAACGTAGGAGATTCCTCATCCAACTCTTCTGCTGGTTTCGGCCAAGGTTTCGGTTCTGCATCTGGACAGATTCTGAAAAAATTACAAAAAAATGTTTTTTCTCGTAATTTTTGGTTTTTACTCTTATAAAGCTCTTACACTTGTTCTTCGTCTTTTGCTCCCGAATTTTCTGGGGCAGACGAAGCTGTAGGCTTCACAATGGTAGTTGTGGCTATGTGATTTTTAGGGGTAGTAGTTGTAGTGCTAACACTAGAGGAGTGAATTGGTCGAATATCAGAGCTAGAGGTGGAATGGTTTATTGGGCTGCCGTTAGAGAGCATAGTGCTCTCTTTGTTGCTTTCTTCACGTTGTGTAATCAATTCAGTTAGTTCTGTATGAGGGTTTTGGGCAGTAGTAGTAGTACGTTTCGGTTTCGTCGGATTCATCATCCTGAGAAAAATAATGAGCAATGAATGGTATGCTAACAATTTTAATACAACTTACTTTGCTTTCGAATATTCAAGAAAGCTAAAAGCTGAATCCATTTCAGTGTTAATTTCAGAGGTTTAAAAATAAAAATTGACTTATACCACCAGGAATAAAGCACAGGTTTTTTCTTTGGAACATTTGGTATTCCTCGATGAGTCCGATTTGAATCAACATACGAACTATTGTTTAAAAAACTATAGGTGCTCAATACACTGTGGGCATTTACGTTTTCTCCTTTCTGTTCAATCTTTTTGCCCGACGTATCCAATGCAGTCCTAGAAAAATAATTTTCCAGGTGTAAATCGAAAACTACGGGTTTGGAGTACAGTGGGGATGTGAATATCAATATGCACAGAGCTATTGATGGAATTTGCACAGACATGTCGAGATTCTTACATACCATTCACTACAATGATAGTGAGGGTCCAACTTTATTTAGCATGGTCTTTATTTTCTTAAGTACGTGACATTACAGCCTTTGTGAAAGTTTCGTGACAAATTGACAATGTACACAATCAAATTGCAGTAAATTGTTCTTGACCCCAAATCTTACTTTTGAACGGCAACTTAATTAGGATCAAGACACAGGCATTGTTTCATGTTTTACAAAATTATCTTTCAATAAGGAGTCGACAATTCAATTGTCTAACTAACCAGCTATACAGACTCACTAGACTGTGAATCAAGGAAGGAAAAAATAAGGTATCGTTATCGTATAACATGACCTCCTATAACTTTGAACCAAGTTTTTACCTTTGATCTTGGTTGGCTTTTATTCCTAACTTCTTTCACCAATTCAGGTATAATGAAGCTTTACTTTTATCAACTTTGCTATCACTGTCTGGAGTGAGCCAAAACGTACACTCAGCCGTAAATGATGCAACAATCCCTTTCTCCAGAAAAAAATAGTCATCAAACTTATCCTTCTGTAAACACAGAAGGGCATTTGCTGCAGCTATTTTCCGAGTTAGTAAATAAGAGTAAGGAAAATCTTAAACTTTTAGAAGTGAGCTTTTATTAAGAACTGACAGATCATTCATCCGGGCCAGAATAAAGATTTATGGACTGAATGAAGTGAATATAAGAGAAGGACTCTTGCACATATAGCAGTGGGTAAGTGGGTATAGTTAATCCATCGTTTGGTGACATACCCATGAGACCTTTGTTATAGCCCACCGTGTCCAAAATAATTTACGACGAGCCAACAACCAGAAACGGAAATCGATTCACACAATGTGGTTCCGAGAGAAACTCTGTCAGATAGCCTGTTATGGTGAAAATTCTAGACTTGACTTCTCTTGGTTTTCCGCAATAATAGCTAACCGCATACCAGTCGTAAAGTATGGAAACATATAAGGATGAAAGTGAGCTGTAAGAGCCAATTCTTGAGTCATTTCCAAAGCTCTTGAAATAAATATCACGAACTGGTAAAGACGGCTTCTGTTCATGATGACAATGATGTTTCTGTCTATAGCTGAGCATTCTAAAGGAGGAGCAAACAATACAATTAAACCGGGGAGGAATTCATAGAGTTGGAAAAAACATCTGGGACCACTTGACTGGAGATGGAGACCAGACGTCGAAAATGAATTCCCATTCACTTGGTTTCGGTACGACAGATTACAGAGTACGGGCCATTCAAAAGCGATTCACAATAATATAAGTACAAGAGGAAAACTGTTGTCGAATTGCGGACGTCATTTCCTCTTCTTTAGTTAGTAATTAGTTAGTCAGTAGTGCAGTTAGTCAGGTAGTGTCAGTATCCTGTTTCGAAACAAATAATAATTAGAAGGATACTGGTCGTTGTAAAACTGCCAAAGATAGGACAACCTACTTCTCCGCCCCACAACAAATTTTGAAGATACAGTTGGAGTGTCTTCTGAAGGGTGGACCGGATCGTTTCTTTTATTTTTTCCCCGAGCAAACTACAAGAATCAAAAAGGTTGGAAACAATAAATCAAACGATGGAATGCTACTAACTAATGCCACACAGCAGCAAATCACACATGGATGTCTGTGTTGGACCAAAACTCTACCGTCAGTCAGTCAGTACTAAAACTCAATCGATTTCCAAACAGAGCACCGCTCTATTTAGAAATCGATTGAGTGGTCACAAATATTTTCCTTTTATCACAATAACGGATAGGGAGGAAAAAGGGAAATGACAAAAGTGATTAGAAAACTTTTCAGTAAACACTTTTTCCGTAAAGCTAATAGCTCAGCCATAGTTACTTACTACTAGTGAGTTGACAGCAGAAACCCACCCACCTGCTTTTCAAAGGTATGCCAAAAATGTGTACAAAACAAAAGATATAGTAGCATAGTTGAACAATTAGTCAAAATAGTATACAAGCCTGTCACTCACTCACTTTCTCAAGTCTAAATTATTTCGGTGAAGTTGTAAACCAAGTACTCTCATTTCATTCCTTTCCCTCGTTTTATCGCTTCACTTATTATCTTCACCACCACCATTACCGGCAGCAATAATAGGATGCTTTATAAAGCTACAACAATAAACCTTAGAGTCAATCATGGCTTTCAATTGAGCCAGTACAAAGTCGGATTTTGTTTTCATTTGTAAAAAGATGTGTGATTCAATTTTGAAACCAAATTAAGTTGTTTTTCCGACGTTTACGGATATCAATTTATTTTGAAAGTTGACTTGGCTTCTAGCATCACTACGAATTTTTTTCCCACCGTTTTAGGGGGCTTAAATGCGATTGCGCGCAGGATTCTGCAAAACAAAAGTCCTTTGGTTTCTACTCCAAACTGCGTTCACCTTGTGTAAAAACTATTTTTAAGTGTTTAGTTGTGTATTTGGGGATTTTCCTTCGACTTTCTCAATAGTAATTTAGGTTAAATACTTTTCTCTGTTACCAACTCATTAAATAACTACAACGAATGACGATTGTTACAAGCTCCACAGTGAAATCAATATGCTGCTAAAGACGCAAAGAGTGAAAAGAAGTAGTATTTAATACGAAGAGGATAAAATATATTAGGCTCTAAGGACCATGAGAGCTAGCAGGGATATATGAGAGAGTTGTGTAAAGATAACACTCTCCTAATAATGGACCTTTCGTGTATCAGTTATAATGCTCAAGAGATAAACAACGGTCGGTCCTGGTACATATTGCTATTATGATTGTTATTATTATTGCTTGCTTCCCTGTAAGATCTTGTCGTTATACGGTAATGTAGATGTCGTATATAGTCCGACTATACTACTCCACGGTATCTCCCTTTTCAAGTGTTTCTTCAAATTTTTCCTTTTAAGAGCGTTAGTGTTACTACTTTACTAGGCTTTTAGACATTTTTCACACAACATGCCGCACTCTGGAGCTTAAGTTAGTTGAGGAGGGAAAAAAATGTCACCAAAAGAAGAGATGAGCTACCAAGGATTTTGAAAGCATCTTCTTTCTCATGCACGACCGTCAGTTTATCTCTGGCTAGCTATTATTGATGATGTGTATGACTGTTGTAAACAGTGTGGGATAATGGAATGTGTAGAGAGAGAAAAAAATCTTTCATGATCATGGATTTTTATAATGCTACCTCACTCAGCCCCATTTCCTTTCTTGGTCTGTATATCAGATATGTAGCTTCTTTCGAGAGAAAAAAAGAGTTACCGGGATCCATCCAAAAGTCTTTTAATTTTCCCGTCTTCTCAGACTTGCTCTTGCACTTTTTTCCTCCACTAGATTTATTTCAATCTCCTCGAAGGAAATACAATATCGATGAGAAAATTATCCCCACCTCATAGGTACAAACATGACCTTTAAATACGTATACTCTGCTCCAGCAATCTAGCAAACTGAAGCCATAAAATTTAATCATCCAAACCCAATTAAATAGAGAATTAGCGGTCTCCTGATCATAATGGCACCATTGAAAATGCATGTGAAGCGAAACGAATCCTTTGTTTGTTTACTATGAAGCTGGAACCCTAATGCAACAACCAAACTCGGCATTGTTAACTTGTGTGTTGAAGAGTCCATTGAAAATCCATTATGAGCGGATGGACCCAGCATATAATGATGAGACAATAAATAACACATTATTATTATTATTTTTCTTCTCCTTGAGTCCGCCACACATCTTTTGGTTGGGTGGTCTTGAAAACTTGAAAATATCATCTCTTGACGATGTCAATACGACCTGGAAGTGATGCATTACCATTAGCGCGTTGTTGGCCATTCATATACAATTCACCGTAACTCCAACTCTATAACATAGGCAATTAAGTACGTAAGGGATGAAGAGCGTATTCCCTTTTTCAAATCCCCGTCCTGTCTAAGCAGATACTTTTTGTTTTGTGAGAGCGACAAGCGGATAAGATATAGAACAGCATGATGATGAGTACACAATAATGGAAGCCAAACAGTTTGATTTGCTGCGTACCCGGAGAGTAAACAAAACACACACACACACCGACAGTCCATTATAAGAGACAGTGAATGAATGAGCGAGAGAATAAAATATCTAGTTTACTTCCATTGTTGTGATAATTGACTGGGACTTATTTTCCCCTGTACTCTTTTCTGGTTCTCCGGTCCAGGCATTATAAAAGAACTAAATCATCACAAAGCTCGTCGTCATTCACTCCCTAGTATACTAACCAACTAACTACACAATGAAAAATTGACGGACTGACTGAACTGGAGTGAGATGAGAAGTGTATTGTTGCTACAAGTTCACTCGAGTAGTTATAGTTGCTATTATGTGCTTTATTACTTTACGAGCAGTTCTCACTTGGCCTTTTCACAGGAAAACCAGTATCATCATTGCTGTGCTGTTAGTAATAATAGTGTAGTGTGAGTTAGTCAGGTAGTTAGTAATGATGAGCCCTGAAGTCGGTCACAAAAAGAAAATAGTCATTGGCAACTTGAAATTTTCACGAAAGCTGGATCTTCGTATTATTATTAACTTTTGGATTTTTGTCTGTCCTGTGTACGATATTGTACTTACCTACTGACTGCTTTGAATAGTTTGAAAGCTGGATAGCTGAATTAGTATTGGGATATGCCATTTAATGAAATTGAAATGAATGCATACGTGCTAATCACCTATTAGAAATATCTTCATTTTTTCCCACTCTCTATTGGTACCCCCAGCGCTGTAATATTTACCGAATTTTTTACGGTATAAAATTGAGTTGCACTGAAACGGCGTTTAAGCAACACATAATGTATCTATGATTTAGTATGGTATAGTATATACCAACAGAATATTAAATCCGAAGCAATGCTAAATCATGACAATCATGAGTTGACAATCCCTTATTTTAGTTCTCATGATGCTCTTGTCCATAATTATTAAGTCGTACAGCTAAATTCAGTTGTTTTTGCCTTCTTTACTCACTACACAGCTATGTTCATCCTTCTTGGTGGTCCTTCGAAAATGATGATGAGGTTGTTCCCCATTTTCACAACCTATATGAATCATGCAGGGCACTTTGAGTTCCTACACACACACAGGTAAATTTGAGATAAACTAATGCTCCCCTTACAACTCACTTATAAGCTTTGTTTTTGTTACATACGATGACTTGGTCATGCTGGACTATTTCAACAACATAGTTGTGAGTTACCGCTCACTGGGATCTTTTCCACGGGATGCCGTCAGACCGGATAATTGGGAAATATAGCTCTATTTATACTTTTCATGCCAGAAAATGCATAAATGAAAGTTTACTCAGTGGTTCAAATGCCAAAAACCATATTGCTGTATAATTAACTGAAAAAAAGATTTTCAACATCAGGGAATGCCATGTGCCATGAATTGTTTGTAAGCAATCATAAGCAGAAACCTGCTTTCTACAATTTCTTTTTCTTACTGTATTTTACTGACCCATTGCCAAACTGTATTCTCACTGTCCAGAGTCCAGGCTATAAGTTAAAGCAGTTTGATGATTAAAAAATCTACAATATCCGTTGCACACTTGGTCCACTCATCGCCCGTACAGAACAATGGACTAGGTTGTCAAGAACCGGGCTTCAAACTGGAAAAACCGTGCGCCCAATCATACTCATAATGATGCACGTAAAATAATGGAACATGATCATAATAATATGTATATTCTGTATTGTTGTTGGTGAGTACTGATAGAAGAACAACTGTGAGCTAACAAGGGTCTTCACACAGCGTGAGTGAACTGGACTTTTGAAACCTCACAGAGATTCTAAACACACAGAGGAAGAAAAAAACACACAGAAAACAAATAATGATAGTTCTTCTCTAAATATTCTTACATGGTGGTCTTTTCTCTCTCTCTCTCTCTCCCTCTCTTTCATCATCCTCATTATTATCTCTGGTTTACTTCCAGAGTTGGTTGGTTAGTTTCAGTGTTCTCTATATGATTCGAAAGGCCAAATTGCTTGGGTTTGCATCGCATGGGAAAAATTAGTTGGTTAGCAACTATATTTTACCCACTTTGCAGTAGCAACTATGAAGTATGTATGTGGGAAAAAAGCTGTGCAAGTTCAGATTTAATATGATTAGGTGAGAAAAGTAGTAAAGACGAACCAAACAAGATTTTTTCCATTAATTGATTCATTATTTTTATTTCCTTCTAAAAACACGAGTTTCATCAACTCTGCTTTCATTTTTCATACATTTCCACTCCACAATAATAATAGCATTCATATACACTCGTACAAAACATCAGGAGCATAATTACAGTAATTTCTCATATAAATACTGATTAGGGTGTGTGTAAAATCTTGTGCATGCAGACTACATCTACAATTTAAATTTTATCACAATCATTGGTCAACAGTAGAGGGAATTGGGATACAGTACAGTGACATGAATTAGCTGGATTCAAAATGAATGCAAAACATGCTTTTTTTATTTTTGCTTTGATAAACAACCAATGCAAATGAAATGCACACCATATTTGCACCCAAAACCTCTACGTTTTTTTTCACTTTTTCATTCAAATTAGTTATTAAAATACAAGCATATTTTGTCAACAATCTTAAAGGAAATTTAACTAAGGAATAAAAGAAACTCACTTATACTGTCTGTACATGGAACATGATACAACAAAAACAAATACAACGGTCAAGAAAACACATATTTCGTCATGCCTTACATTAATTAGTAAATGCTAATATGAACGATGAGCAAACGGACTTTTTCCACTAGTAGTTATAGCCTCTCTACAAAAAATCCTGAATTCTTGATTGCATGCAGCAATAATGCATGCGCGTCACCTTTTAATAATGGCTGACAGAATGGCATTTTAACTTTACAGAATGCCAATCCAACAAATCCACGATAACAAATAAAAACGACAACCGGGTCATAACTCACAAAATGTACAAAAAAATTGCACATTAAAACTATCATTAATTATAAATATTAGTTCAAAGCATTACAAATACTATTAAATAAAAGGTACAGCATAAAATGATTCGTGGGCAATGTATCAATATTATTGTTTGGTACTTTTCTTTTCCGGATACACTGCCCATGTCAAAAAATCGGAGTCAATTTTTTTTCCTTGGATCCAAAATCTACAATCATGATATCACACTGCTTTCCACTCAATAATTCACCTTATTGAAACTTGAGTACGATTCAAACGGGAATATATTTAAATGGGAGCAGAATGACTTTTACAATTAGTAGCTAACTACTATCTATACATTATATCCATCCTAACGATCTAACTATAGAATCAACTAACCGCTACTAATGACTTTGGAAACATATTACACCTAGAAATTTATTCATGGTCAAATTATCTATACTTAAATCTATAGAATGTTCTAATTCTAAAGCTTACAACTATGTACCTTAAATCTATAAAATGACTAAATGGCAAAATTGGTGCATTCTTTCAAGTTCCCTTTTGGACAGCTCAGCAGACTTGAACAGTTAGTTAAAAAAATAGTCATCAATCTTGCTATATATCTTAACATTAACGAAAGCTTTATGTTTGACAAAAGACCAGCACACAGAATTCCAGTATTGCAGAAAATTTTTGTCACCAAGATATAGTATTTAAAAGAAAAAGTATGTGTTTCACCATTACACAGTGCCAATACAAGTTATAGTGAATCCATAATTGAACATATGCACAGGCAAAAACATACATGGTATCAGCATAGGAGGCAAAGGAGAATATGATCATGATGCAAACAAAAAAAAAATTGGCAAATGTTGCACACACGCAAAAAAAAATCTTTGGATGTACAGCCCAATACAAAAGTTCTCACTGTACCCCCACCGTACCATGAACTAGATGATGAACTACTACCAATTAACTAACTGCAGCCGCAGCTGTCCACAACCATTTCATTATAGTTCTTGAGGACTATTTTATCTGAGCTGTCCGTGTAAAGTAAGCTGAGGCTGGAGTACTTGTTGGGAACACAACATGGGGCTGGAACTGTGCCTTTCATGGAATGCACTAGAGCTTGGATCACCGCATGGTTTGTGGCATTCAAATGATTTGCCATGGGGAAGGGACACTCACCACCACAGAAGAATGCTTTGTAGCCTGCAAAGTCACAAGAAAACAACGGCATTATTCTTCTGTCACACTTCACACAAGCCATAGAGCCATTCTCAAATTAGTACAGCTTCTGCAACCAGGCTAAATACTAAAATATAGCATTTCAGCTGCCAGTAGCAAAAATGGCTTTATCATCGCGTTGAAAATGTAAAAGCTTGATGATATAATGTAGCTTAAGTAATGAACTTTAAAGCCATTAGTTTACCTGGAGGAGCAACGATCCAATCATTCCAACCTACATCTCCAAAATCGACAAACATTTCATGTCGGCTGCAAAGATCTTTGCGTCGATTCTTGTTCCTATGCTTCCTTCTTCTTCTGCGTTTCTCTTGTTTCGCATTTCGGTAATGCCTCGACATAGTTTTAGCATCCCTAGTCTTCCTCGAGTGTACACCATCATCAGAGTAAGCAAACAATGTTGGCACCGTCATGTCTAACTCCGCAGCTCTGAAATACAACAAGTTTTTTGTCATTAGTTAAGACACACCTAGAAAACTTTTTTCTTAATAATATATATACATTCTCTAAACTTTAAACCTAAAATCTACACACCCTACACACACTGACTGACTGAATCTGGAAACATTTCAAGTATGGAACACACTTGGGATTCTCATGGTCAGTTTCCACGAATTTAGAAAATTCCATTCCTCTAATCATTCAAACTATATACTACTATACAACATCAAGTCAGCTTGTACAATCTAGTGCTAATTGCACTCACTTTATAAGTTCAAAAACAAGTTTTTGGGAAGCAAAAAAAACGTAAAAACTGAAGACAAAAAAGTACACATTATGTAGTACATGCCATGCACCTGTGTAGGAATTGTAGCTATATAGGCAACCTTTTTCTTCAAATAGATGAAAGATGAAACCACGAAAATCATTTCCTTTCAGGTTACTTCTTCATGCACGTAATGTAACATTTTTTGTCAATCATTATTACTGGATAAAATGGTTGTCTAACAAACCTGTGATTTACTTGTACAAGATGGATGCATCATGAGCTCCACAAGGGGAAAAAATATACTGTATTCTAGTATACACTATTACCTTTCGTTTGTTTTCTCCTTTGGTCGTGAATGCATTTTATGTGTAATTATATAGCAGTAAAGTGAATGACGATGGTCCTACCCAATTTTCCACTGGGCCTAGCCTTTCTCATGCATAATGTAAAAGAATGCATTCAACACGACTTTATTAGCTGCTCTTGTCCCCTGTCTGCCACAATACTATCTTTACCTTAAAAGAGTGAATATGCAGAGCATAACATTATTTTACTTAGCACACATGAACACCTGTGTGCTCCCTATAGTTTATGAACTGGACTTGTGTTTGAGGCAAGTAAAGCACGTCGTACGTACGCATAATAGAATTTCTTGGCCCATCAAATAACACTAACAAAGGGAATGGGGAAAAGTAGTCATTCATTAACTATACAGTTCAGTTGTATGCATAGCATTCTAACTAGCTAACCAAAATGCTGCATAGTTTCCTAACTCAGTCATCAATTTTGAACTTGGGTGAACTTATACAGAAAACTTTGGTAAAAAAAGACAAAACATAGGAAGAAAATTATTTTAAAGGCAGGTGTCCACTATAGTACTGTAGTACGGTTGATAACACACCGTATGTCAAATATATATGGAAAACAAAACTATTATATGGTTTCTGAACATGAATCTCAAAGCTAGTTTGCTTGTATTCTCCATGGTATATTAAACGAGCCTGATCACGGGAACACTGTACTCATGCATATGCTAAATGCCACATTTGACTTAAACGTAAGCAATTAACTAACTTATCGGCATACGTAATGCACGTATAATGGAGGAAGACAAAAGGCAGATTTCACATCATTTTTGGAGCTTTGTGTTTCCAACAGTCGATAGACAAAGTAAAAGAGCCAAAGTAAGCCCGGCTCAACAATCTATGATAGATTAATGTACAGCTACAAAGAGAAATAATATAGTTCAGGCCTAACTTACTAACTAACAGTACCTATCTAGTCCATTACTTAGTTTGGACTAACTAATATGCACTTGACAAAATATGTGTTCTGTCAGTGTGTAGCAGCTACACGATGATTTAAAAAAATGTGGCTTGAGAAAAAGGTTTATGGCATGCAACATAGATTATCTTTCAGAAAGCTGGATGAATGTGGTGCTGCTGCTACTAGACTATGAGTCTATAGCTAATGAAAAAGTGAATGAAGGAATGTCCTGTGTTTTTCAGATGAACGTGACAATCAAGCCGCAAAGTTAATAATTTTCCTAGAAATTATTCTTTCATGTCGGTAAAATTGAGGCAGAAAGGCAGAGGGAATGAGACTAAATTTTTTTCTCTACTTGATCAAATCAACTGGAGAATATCTTTTTCTTTGCTTACTCATTTTGCAGGACCGCTGCCTCTCCCACTTCCGCTCCTTTCTTCTGAGGTAATGATGAAGTGGACGGTAATGATGATGATGACCGAGATAATGATGCGGTTTTAGATGATGATGACTCATCAGTATCCCTTTTAACCCGCAAATTATGAGACTGGACTGCAACTTGTTGGGCTACTTGAACCCCTTTATGGTTCAGGCCTGTGATTTCCAACAAGAGTCCATAATTCTTTTTGGGACTGTTCATCCATCGGTTTACAGCGGGAAAGACATCAAATGTCAACCAAAAAGTGGTGGTTCCATTTCGTCTCTTGGACAGGTCAACGATTTTTGTATCAATGGGGTAGGTGATAGGCTCCTGCAAATGGAGATGAGCGGGTTTCTTGGAGTTTGAATTAGTAGCAGGTTTCACCACATCATGCAGTAGCACTCGCACTTTTTTCACCTGGTTATCATGATGACTACTACTACTGTCACTATTGTCACTGGTGTGATCATCACTGTCCACTGTCACTGTGAACGGAATGCGAAGTTCGGAACCAGTTACAAGTTCCTTGAGAGGGACGGAGTTTAGGTCAAAATACAAATGATTTTCCGAATTTCCAACTTTTACGGCTTTTGCTACAAAAGAAAAATGCCATAATAAAGTCATTACCCTTCACATATGAACTGAACAGAGTGCTTCTAGTTAAGCTCCATTGTGGAGCAACAATAAGAGATGTAAAAATAACCTTGTTCATAAGTAATCTTATTTTATCTAGCAAAGCATGTACTCGTTAAGTATTTTTGGTTTTTGGTACCTTTCTGCTGTTGGTGGTAGAATGTTCTCACAGTATTGGCTGTACGTGTATGTCTACCGGGCAAATTAAGGTTTGATGTGGGCAAATCATTCCCTGTTTGACGTTTGTACAGCTGGACCAAGTATTTTGGAATTTTTATCCGCTTCTTCTTTGCAGGCCTCTGCTTCATTCCAAAAAGTTTCAAGAACTGAGATTCTAATCTTTGAAGCACTTGAGGTTCTACGGTACGAGATATCTCTACATCTTCTTCATCTCCTTCATCTTCCAAAACTAATCTATCTCCTCCAAAAGTCACAGGTTCTACACAAAAAGCAAAAGAATCAAGGATTAATTTACACTGTTCTCATGGACCGTACAATAATAGTCCTGTAGGTAAAAAGGTCAAAAGTGTCATAAATTCTACCAAAAAGAATACCATGCTCACCTGCAAAACTAAATTTTATGTTGCTCACACTCCCTTCCGGGTAGATATTATTTGATTTCAAACTAAAACTAGACACATCTTGCACGAGCCCACTAACTAAACTGGAACTACTACTTCTACTACTCGAGGATATTAACTGCAATGTTGACAGCACAATATTGTCACTATTGTTCAAAGACAACAAAAAGATAAAAGTCAGAGTCACAATTCGCTGCATGTTTAAACTCACGTTTTCCACTGTATTTGTCAACAACATTTTGCAGCAAGTGTCGGTACAGAATAAATTCTGCACCCTCTACTCCCGGGCAAAAAATTCAAATGACGCCAATTGCGTGCTGCAAACTATGTAGTGCCACATGCGCACTACAAATCCAACAAAACAAAAGAAAAATCCTTGGTTGCAACAAACACAAAATATTTTGCAATCATTGTCAATAATCCCATTGCCGGCTCACAAGCGCAGTTTATCAAAAATCCATTGGTCACCAACAAATATTATTATTTCCTTGGTCAATTAAGTTTCCACATGTGTACTTAGCTTAGTTGGTTAGTACAGCCACGTTTTCTTTATTTCGCAACAAGTACGTAATTAGCAAACAAAGTTCAAAGTGTGGTGTCCTTCAAACCACGTAGTGTCTAATAAACTGTTTTTTTTTCTCTTCTAGTAAAAGTGGGAACGTCCAACTGAAAGATGAGGATTGCCACAGTACAAGACACGTTGTCTTTTTTCTCTACTAGAATTGGATAGCTCAGACAGACTGACTGCAGTCATGGTGAATCCGCTCAACAATATGGATTTGTCTTCGCCTTTCAGGTGGAAGTCAACAGAATGGGGAAAATCTAATGGCGCAGTGCATTATTCCCACTGTACAGATAGATAGATGGGTAATGTATGTATAAAGAAGACACACACTAACTAACTAACCATAGTTGGTCCACAACTACTACTATTGCTACTAACTAACTACACTACTCGGCTATGGACAATAGATAGGATGGACCACAGGTGAATTGCTCTAAGGTACTTTTTCACTCACTAGTCCGTCAGTGCATACTTCATAATATATATAGTTGTACAAGAAACTCACAAACATTATAAAAGGCATTAGGATCATCCTATATGTACAGGGAGTGAGTTATAGTTAGTTAGTTGTGCACCAGGTAATGCAGTTAAGTTATAGTTAGTTATTAGTCATGTGTCTTATTTCTCCCGTACCCAAAAATGTATCCCAAAACGGAATACCTGGCCAACAGATAGAGGACAAAAACTATCTAACATCCTCGTAATCATAATGACGCTATGTGGAGCTCATGCATGCCATTATTATTATTATGATTGTTAATACCAGCACTGATTTGTGTTAGCAGACTTAATGGTTTCATCAGCTAATAGGGAAAGGTAGAGAATGATTGATAATATTTAAACCGATGGTTTGGTTAGTTAGGCATGGTTGGTGTTTAGTTTATATAGTTAAGTCAGTTGAAGGATTCTATGCATATTGTTAGTAGTTATTTGGCTATTAATGGCAAGGGAAGGAGCTAGGGTGAACAGCTAGTGTAATAAAGATTCTTTTGAGCGACCAAAAGTCTTCTTCTCTTTGTTTGTTGGGGCCAAGCTGTCTAGTTGGAACAAAACAGAGAGAACAAGGTAGGGTCTTGTCCATCTTCGCCTTTTAATAATAAGCTTGTGTGTGTGTGCTCAGTGTATACAAACACACAAACTCACATATCAAGTTTTATACATATGTGGACGCGTAGGTAGTCAGTTAATGCTTGTGCACATGTTTTTTTTTATAACCTGTGAGCATTTGGACATTTTTTGTCCTCCTTAGAAGCTTCAACTTACATTTGTTGGGTTGGATTTTAATCTTGTCATGAAATGTCGTCAAAGTTTAAATTTGAATTCCATTCAAATGCACCTCTTAGGGCAGTCACAAAGGTCCTATCTAATTTACTTACCTGCTCCTAACCAACTGCCTTAGCTATCGGCTTGTTGCATGTATGTACATTTATAGTACACTTTACTTTTATACACATATTTTTCCATACTTTATCATTGTAGGTTGACATATACTCCAGAAAAAAAAAAGTATCATCACTTGACTTTACATATGAAACGAGATGGACAAGCAAAGGAGGATTATAATTTTTGTTGACAAGAATAAATGGTAAATGGCAACAAAAGTCTTGTCAATCTCAAAAAGATGCCAGGAGTAGGAGGCATTCTTCCAGTACAATACGTAAATAAATAGTTGTGAAGGGACTGAATGTTGAACTACTTGTCAACTCTTCACTGTCCCATCCGTCACTCGTGTTGCATTCCCTGTTAATTTTTTTTTGTTCGCAATGTAAATAAATGGCTTTTCTTTGGACAAGCTCTTTTTTTCCCATTATTGACTAACTGACTACTTACTAACCAGGGCTGCGGTAGCATGGGAGTAACAACTCTCCACTGGTTGCAAGAATAAAACAGCAGGGAGGACTGGAAACATGCTTTGTTGGCATTCTCTCACTGTAATAATAGCAGTCAAAGGTTACTTGATCTCCACATCTTGTCCGTTCATCGCCCACAGTAATAATCCGTAGATGATGATATAATACTAACAAACTGACTTACTAATAATTGTGAGTACTCTCCATCCATCCATGCGTCTTCTCCAAACTAAGCCCACAAATTTTGTCAACATAGCATGAGTCCTGTGAGAAAGGCACCTCAAGCCAAATAAATAAGTCTGTGAGCCTTCATTACTCGTTTTGGAGGGGGTGGGCCCTTTCTCTTCTTGTGGCATTTCAGTTTCACAAAAGTTTAAAGGTTCTTCTGCTCTGATTAATGGTTACAGAGATGCATTTACTGTGGTACGTGAGCCCTTGTCTCTGAAGCATTCCTTCTTATGCTCCAGTGCATTGTTTTCCATAACTGTGTGCTAGTGGGTTACATGCATGCAATCCTACGGTATGTACGACTATCTAATATACGGGAAGTTGAAGAAACATTTGTCCGTCCGTGTGTATTTATTATTAGTTTGTGGAAATCGTTTTTCTAAGGATGCATACACACACACACACGGACGGACACAGAAACAACAGATGATATAATAGTAAGTAACTGACTTACTATTACTAACTAACTAACATTTATCTCTCCCTTATATATTATAAACTTGTGCATGATTCTAACTTCAGTGAATACCCTAAAAAAATAAAAGTTGGTTGGTTTCGTAGTATAGTGAGTGAAGCTATGGATGCGTGCGGTTCTCAAGGGTCTCACTCTTTTAGTCAGTCAGCATGTCCTCCCTTGTTATTACGATTTCATAATAATAGTTTGGAACGCAGGGAACAGGCTTTCACACAGGTATTTCGTGTGACTTTTGGAAGTGAAACAATGCTCACCAGTGAGATAGATATGTCGGTAAGGTGACAGTGATGATGTAGTACGCATGTAAAAATGAATATTATATAGTTGGTGAGCTAGTATGGTTCTATATAGTTGGCTTATTTAGTCTACTGTGGTACTTACTAACTACCTCTTATTTTTTTATCTAGAAAAGTTGCTATTACGAAAATAGGGAACAAGATAGATATGTAGTATGCTAGTTATGGATAGATGGTACTTTTTTGGTACATTCACTCACTCACTTGAACAAGGTAATGGACTGTGTGTATGTGCGTAAAGTTGGGAAATGGATGAAGATGATAAGGACTTGAAAGTTTTTGGACTTTTGAAAAGTTTTTTTCTCGTAGGGACCCAGGCCACCCAGCAGTGTTGCTTGCTTTTGACTTGGAGCGTTTTATTGCACAACAATAAAAACAAGAGAAAATTTGAAGGATTTGTTTTCCTTTGCCAGAGTGCGGTATGAAGAAACCAAAGTGAAAAAAATCATTACCGCTTTGTATAGTTGGTTAGTTAGTAGTATGTATTTTTTTGGTCATAAATGAATATGTATGTAGTTAGTTAGTTCATACTAGTGGTATAGCATATTATGGGTTGTTTGCATGGCATGAAGGCATGTGTAAGCCTCCATTAGTGTATGACAGCGAGTTTTCACAACTTACTGCAAGAATCACCAACAAATGATCAAAACAAGGGGTAACTTCTGCAACCTACGTTATTTGTTTTATTAGTTTTTGAGGAAAATTCCTAATGCTTGACTATATCTACTACGCACGACATAAGATAGAGATGAATCGAGTTAACTAAACTTGTTGTGTGTGAACAATTCATTGAAGGAATTTGTAAAGCAATCGCGTCTAAAGTTAGTGAATGGGCACATTATTAAAAGTTGAGCATGTGGATATGATTGGGGAGCTAACCATGTGTGTGCAGTTGTGCAGTCTACATGTTGTATGTGTGTGTAGTACATTCATGCCTAATTGCCTTGGGTGTGAAAAGGTTTATTATCCTGTGTGCATGAATACAATAGAATTTCTTTTATTCTTGGTACGTCTATTACTATTTTCAGCTACATGGGAACAATGAAAGTTCAAGTTAGACTAGACAGCTTGGCCCCAGTGTACAATAAAAATGAACAAACCTTTGCTCATGTGTTTGACTAAAAAAAAACTTTGTAAAATCAATTCGTATTGTTTTGCTAAGAGGTACGAATATTTGCTGGAGATTTTTTTCCAACACTTGAACGCACAGAGTGGTGAACAATGGACGACAAGCCTTGAATCACAATAACTTTTAAGGTTAGGCTAAAAATCATCCGTCCACCTGCACATTCAATTAACTACCATAGGCTTATAAGTTTTTCTTCGCTCATGCCTTTTTTATTTAAACATGTAAATTTTTTCAAAACTACTTAACTAACTTTTATCATAACTCAAGTGGTTGGCTTGTTCGTTGCAAACTTAGCTTCACCAATCTGCGTTGTATAACTCACCCAGTGGATGCACCAAGGGGGCACAAAAAGTGCATTAGTTGACGAGTGGAAAGCTTTCAGCCTTAATCACTATCCACTAACTAACTAACTAACCAACTAATCGACTGCGAATATAATAAAAGAAATGCACTTGTCAACATCCTACCCATGTGTTTATAAAAGCTTGTCGTCATCATTAATCCATTAATTTCTTCACCTGGTCACCACTACCACACCTTTGTACACTCTAGGGATCATTCACAATGTTCACCAGGTCTGGGTGGTACGAGAATGTTAAAGTTTGGCTAACTAACGTAAAGTTAATTAGTTAGTTAGTTCTGGTGGTATATTGTTTTAACTATACATGTACCCCGCTCGATGCAGTGTTTTATTCCATACCAGATGAATCTAGACTCGCCAGGTGCATTCATTGAATTTCATACATAGTTAGATTGGCTTATGCTAATTATTACTTGTAATAAACGGAGGTGGGAAAATAATCAGGGGAGTTGACCGTGGGACCATATACTGCCAATACTTACAATACAGTGAAGAGAAGAACTTTACTTATTTGACTTGCAAGATTATATAGCTTACAAAAAGGTGCCGTAAAATTTTATTCAGAATCCGAAATATTAGCTCCCAATGCCTCCAAATACTCTCACAGTATTTCAAAGCATTGTTTAAAATTAACATGGGCAGGATGAGCGTGAGGTGTAAATTTCTGAATTTTTCCCATGTTATTTCCCAATAAGTAATTTTTTAAATCGATTCTCGATTTTTTATGAAAATTTTACTTTGCGTGAATTGCTGTAACTTCTATATCAGTGGCAAATATTTGGATTCCTAATGAAGAGTTTAAAGTGCATCTTTTAAGCTAAAGCTACATTACTAAACTTTTGGCCGTAAAAAAATTTCACCAAGGCATTGTTAGCTGGTTTGAAACCGCAATTCTCGGAATATGATGTCATGATGTGAATGGGCCTATACCATATTGAGATAAGGAAAAAACACGAGTCATAGCATAGCCCCTGGATTCATGCCAGCAGTAAAAAAATGTAACAGCGTTGTAAAATGCGGTGTCTCTGAATAAAAATATTTCAGGGAGTTAATAAATACTAATAAAATGTAAATCACATGAGTAAAATGATACGGAAAAGGTTTTAGAACCTAAAGATGTGTTGAACTTCACGTAGGCAGTCAA
>Ga0210040_10004105_pt1 | contig 19210 bp, 16 predicted proteins | sample CryGeyCG12114_NA_FD_185462 | JGI IMG/M metagenome (GOLD analysis project Ga0210040, IMG submission 185462) | Groundwater microbial communities from aquifer - Crystal Geyser CG19_WC_8/21/14_NA (SPAdes) (version 2) | ecosystem: Environmental > Aquatic > Deep subsurface > Groundwater | place: USA...
CACGAACTTGGTAGCGATTGTCCACTCTGAAGGATCGCGGATGTTGAGCGCCTTGATATCGGCCCAGAACGCTTCGGTATAATGGCGCGCGATGTCCCAGATGGATTGCGCACGCTCGACGCGCCCGGCTTCCGCGGCGGCCTTCTCCAGCTTGTCCTCGCCCGCATCAGCATCGTCGGTCAGGTGGCCGACGTCCGTTATGTTGATGACGTGGGTAAGCTTGTACCCTTTCCAGCTCAGCGCACGGCCCAGCACGTCTGCAAAGACATAGGCGCGCATGTTGCCGATATGGGGGTAGTTGTAGACTGTGGGCCCGCACGAATAGACTCGCGCCTCGCCAGGATGCACGGGCTCGAAGGTCTCCAGCTCACGAGTGAGCGAGTTGAACAGGCGCAAGGATGAATCTGCCATGGCCGGTGGGCTTACGCGCGGAGGTGCGTGGGTCAAGCTGGTGCTGAGTTGAGCCAGCGCGGCATAGCTCCGTCCCCAACTGTGCCGGTCATCCCCAATACGACTTGAAGGCCGCGCTGGAAGAAGGCAACCGCACCTCCAAGCAATGCAATGGGCGCAGCGCATCGACAATGCCGTGCAGCAGGCGGGTGACGGACAGGTAGGCGAAAACCCGATTCTGGATGCGCATTATGAGGTGAGCCGTCGTATTCGCCAGGAAGCACCCGATGATAATACGCGCGATCTCGGCATCATCGCCAGCGGGCAGCTTGCGCTGCACTATTGGATCGCCGCCTTGGGAACCATGGCCAACTACTTGAAAAAACTGGGCATGGAGGACGCGGCGCGGGACATGAAGACCTCTGCCGACCAAGCGAAGCAGGCCGATGAGAAGCAAACGCAACTGGCCGAGCAATTGCTGCAAGGATGAGGCGAGGACGGAGGCGGCCCTGCGCCAGGCCCGCCTCACTCTCGCAAGGTCGAGCTATTCGACCTCGAACAATCCCGCCAGCTGCTCGACAATGGTGCCGCCCAGCTGTTCGACATCCATGATCGTCACCGCGCGACGGTAATAACGATTGACGTCGTGGCCGATGCCGATCGCCACCAGTTGCACCGGCGAAGATTTCTCGATCCACGCGATGACCTTGCGCAGATGAGTCTCCAGGTACCCGGCCGCGTTCACGCTCAGCGTGGAATCATCCACCGGCGCACCGTCCGAGATCACCATCAGGATGCGGCGATCCTCGGTTCGGGCGAGCAGCCGGTCATGCGCCCACAGCAGCGCCTCCCCGTCGATATTCTCCTTGAGCAATCCTTCGCGCATCATCAGCCCGAGGTTCTTGCGCGCGCGGCGCATCGGCTCGTCCGCCTTCTTGTAGATGATGTGCCTGAGATCGTTGAGCCGGCCGGGGCCCGCAGGTTTGCCGCCGTTGAGCCACTTCTCCCGGCTCTGCCCGCCCTTCCAGGCCCGCGTGGTGAAGCCGAGGATCTCAACCTTCACCCCGCACCGCTCGAGCGTGCGCGCCATGATGTCTGCGCTGATCGCGGCGATGGAGATGGGCCGCCCGCGCATCGAACCCGAATTGTCGATCAGCAGCGTGACGACGGTGTCCTTGAACTCCTGCTCGCGCTCGATCTTGTAGCTGAGCGAATGGCCGGGGCTCACCACGACCCGCGCGAGGCGCGCGGCATCGAGCAGGCCCTCCTCCTGGTCGAAGTCCCAGGAGCGGTTCTGCTGTGCCATCAGCCGCCGCTGCAGCCGGTTGGCAAGCCGCGTGACCACGCCGGCGAGCCCTGTCAGCTGACTGTCGAGGTAAGCGCGGAGGCGGTCCAGTTCCTCGTAATCGCACAGGTCCTGCGCTTCGACTACCTCGTCGAACTCGCGGGTGAAGACCGCATAGTCGAAGCTATCGGGCAAGTCCTGCCAGGGCGCGTTCCGGCGCTGGGGGAGCAGTCCTTCCTCGCCCTCGTCGCCGATGTCGCCTTCAGACATCTCCTGTTCCTGGTGCGTCTCCCGCTCGCCTTCTGCCTCACCCTCCCCTTCGCCCTCACCGGCGACCTCCTGGCGATTGTCCTCCTCTTGCTGCTCGGTGCGCTCCTCGGAAGGGGTCTCGTCCTCGCCGCCTTCTTCCTCGTCGGGTGCCTGGTCCGGGTTCTCATCGGGCGATTGCACCGGCACCATGTCGAGGTGGCGCAGCAGGTCGAGTGAAAGCCGCTGAAATGCCTCCTGGTCTTCAATCCGCTCGGCGAGCTGCTCGAAATCGTCGCCGGTACGGCTCTCGACATACTCGCGCACCATTTCCACCCCGCCGCGCGCGGCGAGCGGGATCGGCTGGCCGGTGAGCTGCTCGCGCAGCATCAGCGCCAGCGCGCTCTCGAGAGGCACTTCCTCGGCGCTCGTCGCCTTGCTGATCGGGTCGGCGCGGCTGACGATTTCGGTCATGGCGCCCAGATTATCGCGCATTCCGGCAAAATTGTTTTCACCGATCGCCTCGTATCGAACGCGCTCGATTGCATCATAGCAAGCGCGCGCATCAGGCTCGGTCGGCAGGCCGGCATTATGCAACGCTGCGTCATGGTGCCGCATCCGCAACGCGAAGCTGTCGGTGAACCCCCGGATCTCGCGTGCCTGGTCACGCGGGATCGAGCGAGCGGGCATGGGCACGCGCAGGTTCTTGCCCTGCACGCCGGGTGCGTCGGCAGTCCAGGAGACATCGGCCTCGGACTCGCGCGAAATGGCGCGCGCGGCTCCGGTCAGGGCCTGCTTGAAGCGATCGAGAGGAGATTCATCGGACATGAAATGCGCTGGCTGCCTGCGTGAGCCATCCGTATAGCCTGCGCAATGTCACGCACAACCAGCTTCGCCCTTTTGCCTGTCGCACTCGCCTTTGCCGCCTTCCCGATCGGCAAGGCGCGCGCCGCCGAGGAAGATACGCAATTCTGGACCATTCTCACGCTCGAAGGTTCGCCGGCCGAGGACGTCAGTGCTTCGTTCGAGATCAATCCACGGCTGCGCAGCGATGCGGCTGGCGGGGAATTGGTGCAAACGCGCGTCGCGGTCGATTACCGGATCGCGCCGTCGATCTCAGTGGGCGGCGGGGCCTTGTACAGCGAATTTGCCGGCGGACATGAGTTCCGCCCGCACCAGCAGGTGACCTTCAGCACCGGGCGCCTGTCCTTTCGCACTCGGCTGGCACAACGCTTTTTCAACGATGCCGATCGGATGGAGCTCCGCATCCGCCAGCGCGTGCAGACGGTGCAGGCCCTGGGAGAGGGTACCTCCGTGGCCGCATCGGGCGAGCTCTACTATATCCTGCGCTCCCGACGGCCGGAGCGGGACGCCCATGTGGATCAATGGCGAGCCAATCTCACCCTGCGGCGCAGCATCGATGCGGGTTTGACCGGCAGCTTGGGCTACCTTCTCATTCTCGTGCCCGTGCCCAATCAGACCAACAGAGTGTCACATGTAGCCCAGCTCGGCCTTACCCTGCGATTGTAAGCACGGCTCGCTCGCAGCCACGGCCGATGCCCGCGCTCCTCCGACCCGGTGCTCGGCGAAGGGCCGCGCCGATTGCGGCGAAGCCCAGCAGCAGCATGAACCAGGTCGCGGGTTCGGGGACGGCCGGGAGCGGCTGGGGTAAGGCCGAAGCTGGTGGCACTTGCGTCACGCCCCCTTCCGGATCTGGAAAAGCTCCGAGCTCGCCGGAAGAATCGCCGTCGCCGGCCCCGATCAGCAAGGGTGGCAGCAGCAGGCCGGCGAGCCCGAGATAGGGCAACATGTTCTGCTCGTCCGGAAGTGCAACCGGACCGATCGCGGCAAACTCGGCCACCCCGGCGAGCGGCGGGGCGATGGTGCTCGGCAGGACGACGGGCGCCGGAAGCGCGGCCGCAAGGTCCGTGATCGTGGCAGTCCTGGCCGCCACAGCTTCGGCCTGTGTCGCTGCCTCAACGATGTCACCATAGCTGTCGTTGATCGGGGTGAGCACCGTCGCTCCCTTGCGCCATGCGACGGATGCAGGTGCGGCCTCGGCCATGGCCTGCACGGGCATTGCAGTCAGCACGATTGCGGCCGCGATCGTTCGCCAAGGGTTCTGGTTCACTGATGACCTCCATCAAAGTGCGGGCTTTCGGCCGCGTGGTCGGAGCGGATCGTTGTGGGCTTGGTCGGCATAGGTCGTGGTAATGGGCTGGAACCATATTGGTTTCATACAGTCGATCATATTCTCCAGTTCGTTCCATAACGGGACAGGGTTGCCTGCAGGCGCCGCGGCCCGCAGCTTGCCTGCGATCACCAGGACAGGAGGAGCGCTGCGCGGCGCAGGCCAAGCTCGTCGGTCCCTTGCTTCTGCCGATTGCTGCGCGGAAATTGCCGCGTCGTCGCTTGCCGCTCACGCGCGCAGGGCCATACAGGATGGAACACGATGATCCGCGTTCGCCTCCTCATCTTCAATGCCGCGCTCGGCCCGCTCGACTACCGCGTTCCTGATGGAATGGTGGTCGAGCCCGGCTCCGTCGTTGTCGCACCGCTCGGGCCGCGGCAGATCATTGGGATCGTCTGGGAGCCGGACCGTCTACTCACGAGCGCCGTTGCTGATGCCCGCCTTCGCCCGCTGCTCGCTGTGCTGCCGGTTTCGCCGCTCAGGTCCGAACTGCGTCGGCTGATCGAGTGGACGGCCGAGTATTACTGCGCGCCGATTGCCGCGGTCGCCCGAATGGTGCTGGCAAGCGGAGGCGCGCTTAAGGGCCCCGCCACCGTTACCGAGTATCGGTTGAGCGGCGGCGCACCGGAACGCATGACGCCGCAGCGCGAGCGCGCCATCGCGGCCCTGGAGGGCGAGCAGGCGACCATGCGCGAACTCGCCGGTATTGCCGGCGTCAGCGAGAATGTGCTGCGCGGGCTTGCTGGCCAGGGCGTGCTGGAGCCGGTGCTCGTAGATTGTGACCGTCCTTATCCGCGTGCGCAGCCGAGCCATTCGCCGCCAGTGCTCAGCCATGAGCAGCAGGCGGTTGCCGACACGCTTGTCGCGGCTGTGCAGCAAAACCGCTTCCGCCCTTTTCTGATAGACGGTGTAACCGGATCGGGTAAGACAGAGACCTATTTCGAGGCAATCGCCACTGCCCTGGCTCAGCAGCGGCAGGTCCTTGTCCTATTGCCGGAGATCGCTCTCACCGAGGCTTTCCTCGGCCGCTTCGCGCAGCGCTTCGGTGCGCCGCCAGTGGTCTGGCATTCCTCGCTCAAGTCGACCGAGCGGCGGCGTGCCTGGCGCGCGATCACCGCGGGAGAGGCGCAGGTGGTGGTGGGTGCCCGCTCCGCGCTGTTTCTGCCCTACCGCAAGCTCGGCCTGATCGTGGTCGACGAAGCCCACGAGGTCAGCTTCAAGCAGGACGAGGGCGTGCGCTACAATGCGCGGGACGTGGCCGTGATGCGAGCCCGGTTCGAGCGCATACCGGTGGTGCTCGCCAGCGCCACACCCGCCCTCGAGAGCCTGCATATGGCGGATACCGGCACATACGAGAAACTCGTCCTGCCCAGCCGTTATGGCGTGGCCGAGCTGCCGCATATCGATCTCGTCAACCTGACCGAGGAGAAGCCCGAACCTGGCCGCTGGCTCGCGCCGCGGCTGGCGCGTGAGATGGTCCAGCGGCTGGAGCGTGGCGAGCAATCGCTGCTGTTCCTCAACCGGCGCGGCTATGCGCCGCTCACCTTGTGCCGCCATTGCGGCTTCCGGTTCCAGTGCCCTAATTGCAGCGCGTGGCTGGTCGAGCACCGCCTGTCACAGCGGCTCGCCTGCCACCATTGCGGACACGAGACTCGCCCGCCGGAGACCTGCCCGGAATGCGGCGAGGCCGATTGCCTGGTAGCCTGCGGGCCGGGCGTCGAACGCATTGCCGACGAGGTGGCCGAAATTCTGCCAGAGGCTCGCGTGGCGCTGGTGACATCGGATACGCTGGGCTCACCCGACAAAGCCGCCGAGTTCATCGCCATGGCGGAGGGCGGCGCCATAGATGTGATTGTTGGCACGCAGCTCGTCACCAAGGGCTTCCACTTTCCCGAGCTCACGCTGGTCGGCGTTGTCGATGCCGATCTGGGGCTCGAAGGCGGCGATCTGCGCGCAGCGGAGCGCACTTACCAGCAGGTCGCGCAGGTAGCCGGGCGCGCAGGCCGTGGGGCCAAGCCGGGCGAGGTGCTGATCCAGACGCGCCATCCCGAAGCGCCGGTCATCGCCGCGCTGGCAGCTGGAGACCGCGACGCCTTTTACGCCGCCGAGACCGAGGCGCGCCGCCATGCGGGCGCCCCGCCCTTCGGCCGCTGGGCAGCGATCATCGTGAGCAGCGAGGACGAGGCCGAGGCGCGCGAGGCCGCCCGCAGCATCGGCGCGACCCGTCCGGTCCAGCCCGATCTGCAAGTGCTCGGCCCGGCGCCTGCGCCCATGGCGCTCCTGCGTGGACGCTATCGCTATCGCCTGCTCATCAACGCCCGGCGCAGTGCGGGCCTGCAGGACGTCATACGCGGCTGGCTCGGCGAGCTGAAATTCCCGCAGGGCGTGCGGGTGAGCGTGGATATCGATCCCTACAGCTTCGTGTGATACGCCTCCGCCGCGATGTGCAACCTCTACCGCATAACCAAAAGCATGGACGAGATCGCGCACCTGTTCGATGCGGCGGCCGAGAGCGGCAGCAATGCGGGCGGCGAAATCTTTCCAGGCTACCCCGGACTGGTGGTGGCGGGCAGCCCTGGCCCGGTGCTGATCCGCACGATGGTCTGGGGCTTTCCGCTGGCGCGCACGGGCGCGAAAGGACAGCCGCTCAAGCCCAAGCCGATCAACAACACGCGGGCCGATAAGCTTGGCGCGGACTTCTGGCGGCCGAGCTTCCGGGCACGCCGCTGCCTTATTCCCTTGGGCGCCTTCGCCGAGGCTGAAGGACCCATCGGGAGCAAGACCCGCACCTGGCTCTCAGTCAGCGGCGCGCCGGTGACTGCCATCGCGGGCGTCTGGCGCGAGAGTGTGGAATGGGGCGCGTGCTACTCGATGGTGATGACCGACGCGTGCATCGACATGGGCGATATCCACGACCGCATGCCGGTGATCCTCGCGCCCGAGGACCGGGCGGCGTGGCTCGTCGGGACGCCCGAAGAGGCGCTTGCCCTCTGCCGTCCGTTTACAGGCGAGCTGCATATCGAGCGCACCAGCGAGCCCTGGGCAGGCTCCGTGCAGCCGAGACTGCCGCTCTAATCCGCTCCTGCCTCTGGGCACTTTCGCGCGCCCGGCTCATTGATGCGGCAATGCCTGCACCTGACCGCCGCCCTGTACTGGTTCCCATTCTGGGCGACCAGCTGAGCTCCACCCTCGCTTCGCTCCGCGGGCGCTCGCGCGACGACACGATCGTCCTGATGATGGAGGTCTGGGATGAGGCGACCTATGTCAGGCATCACAAGCAGAAGATCGCCTTGATCTTCTCGGCCATGCGTCACTTCGCGGCCGAGTTGCGGCAGGACGGCTGGACGGTCGATTACGTGACCCTCACCGATGAGGCGAATTCAGGCAGCTTCACCGGCGAAGTGGCGCGCGCGATCGAGCGGCACAATGCGGGCGGCGTCTGCGTGGTCGAGGCGGGTGAGTGGCGCGTGCAGCAGGCGATCGAAGAATGGCCGGACAAGTTCGCCTGCCCGGTCGAGATCCTGTCGGACGATCGTTTCATCTGTTCGATCGCACAGTTCCGCGAGTGGGCGCAGGACCGCGACCATCTCACCATGGAGCACTTCTACCGCGAGCTGCGCAGGAAGACCGGCCTGTTGATGGAAGGTGGAGAACCCGGTGGAAAGCCTGTTGGCGGGCTGTGGAACTGCGACAAGGAAAACCGTCGACCGCCCAGCGGGGACATGGCCTCTCCCGAGCGGCCCAGATTCGCTCCCGACGAAATCACGCGTGACGTCATCGAACTGGTAGAGCAGCGCTTCGCTGGTCACTTCGGCACGCTCGAGCGGTTCGAATGGCCGGTCACCCGCGGCCAGGCTCTCCGCGCCGCAGATGCGTTCATGGCCGAGCGGCTGACACAGTTCGGGCCCTATCAGGATGCGATGGTCTGCGGCGAGGACGACCTGTTCCACTCGCTGCTCTCCACCAGCATCAATCTGGGCCTGCTCGATCCCCTCGAACTTTGTCGTCGCGCCGAGCAGGCCTACCGTGATGGCCGTGCGCCGCTGAACTCGGTCGAAGGCTTCATCCGCCAGATCATCGGCTGGCGGGAGTATGTCCGTGGCTTCTACTGGTACTTCATGCCCGGACTGCAGGACGCCAATGCCCTTCGCGCCACCCGCAAGCTGCCGGAATTCTACTGGACCGGCGAGACGGACATGCGCTGCCTGGCCGATTGCGTGCGCTCCACCCGCGACAATGCGCATGCGCATCATATCCAGCGGCTGATGGTGCTCGGCAATTTCGCCCTCATCGCCGGCATCGATCCACGCGAAGTGCAGGATTGGTATCTCGTCGTCTACGCCGACGCGTATGAATGGGTCGAACTGCCCAATGTCAGCGCCATGATCCTGTTTGCCGATGGTGGCCGGCTGGCAACCAAGCCCTATGCGGCGAGCGGCAATTACATCAACAAGATGAGCGATTACTGCGGCAAGTGCGTCTACTCGCCCGCCAAGAAGACGGGAAAAGGCGCCTGCCCCTTCAACCCGCTGTTCTGGCACTTCATGCACCAACATCGCGATCGGCTCGAAAGCAATCACCGCATCGGCCGGATCTACGGCACCTGGGACCGCATGGGCCCCGATAAACAGCGCGATTACCTCGAAAGCGCCGAGGCTTTTCTCGATACGCTGCAGCCACCAGCCAAGCCCTGGGCTCGCGCCGAATAGGGCGCATGAGGTGAACGGGTGAGTGGCGCCGGCCTCAAACAGGGAAGCCTGCCGCTTACCTCAGACCCGCGAAAACGCCTCCGGAGCCATTCGCGGCGAGATGCTCAGAGGCAGCAGGCTGAATGAAACAAAGCTTGCTTCATGGTGATCGTGACTCACGCTCCCGGCGCAGCAATTCGCTCTTGATCTCTTTGCCATAGGCATAGCCGCCCAGCGTGCCGTCGCCTGCGACCACACGGTGGCAGGGGATGAGCACCGCCACGTGATTGGCGCCGTTCGCACCACCCACCGCGCGGCTCGCCTTGGCATTGCCGAGTGCGGCGGCGAGCGCCCCGTAGCTGCGTGTCTGACCGGGCGGGATCTCCCGCAGCAACGCCCAGACACGCTGCTGGAAAGCGGTGCCCTGAACGTCGAGCGGTATGCCGTGGTCGCTGCCGGGCTGTTCCACCGCCTGCACGACCCGATCGAAGAGAATCCTAAACTGCTCACCTGCCTCCACCAGCTCGGCGAGCGGAAAACGGCGGGCGAGATGCTCGCGATCCTCATCGAAGGAAAGGCAGCACACGCCCTTGTCCGTGGCGGCGACGAGCATCGGGCCAAGCGTGGTGGCTATGCGCGCATAGTGGATCGTCCGCCCCGCCGCCCCCTTGCGCCAGTCATTCGCATCCATGCCCAGCCTGCCTTTCGTATCCTGGTAGAAGCGCGAAGGCGCCTGGTATCCAGCCTCGTATATTGCCTCGGTCACGCTGGGTGCCGACGAGAGCGCTGCCCTCGCACGATCCTCCCGAAGCGCGCGGGCATAGGCGGCGGGCGACAGGCCGGTGGCGCGAGTGAAAATGCGCTGCAAATGCGCGGGCGAATAGGAGGTGAGCGCCGCCAATTCCGCAAGCATCGGCACCTCGTCGCTGTGCTGGATCGCGTCGATTGCGGCGAGAACGGCGGCCCGGTCGCGGCCGGTGTCGTCAGGGCGGCACCTGAGGCACGGCCGCAAGCCAGCCGCGCGCGCCGCCGCCCCGTCTGCGAAGAAGCGAACGTTCTCGCGGCGCGGATGGCGTGCAGCGCAAGACGGGCGGCAATAGATGCCGGTCGAGAGCACGCCGGTTACGAAGCGCCCGTCGAAAGCCCGATCACGCCGGCGAACTGCCGCCCAGGCGGTCTCGTCGCAGGTTATGGTGGCTTCGCGTCCCATGCCGTCGATGTAGCGTGTCGGCAGATTCGGCGCATCCCGCCGCTTGCGATCAAACCGCCCCATGCATACAGCGGCAGCCGAGATGCCTCGCCCGCTCCTGCTGATCCTGGTGCTTTTCACGCTCGGTGCCGCCGCGCTCGGCTGGCCCGCGCCGGCCTTCGCCGATCCCGCCGACATAAACGCGGCCGCGCGCGGCGTGGTGCGCGTGGTGGTCATCGCCCGCAATGGCGGAGAGATCTTCCCGGTCTCGCACGGTACGGGCTTCGCCGTCGGCCCCGAGTCGATTGTCACCAACGCGCATGTCGTGTCGGAAATCGTGCAGGATCCGAGCCTGTCGCTCGGGATCGTGCCGTCCGATGGGGGAGATGCGGTTTTCGCCCGCCTCGTGGCGGTGAACTCGCGCAACGATCTGGCGCTGCTGGAGACGACCTCGCCCATGCGGCTGCCGCCATTGACCATTTCCGGCAATCCCGAATCGGAAGCGGGCGCAGTCACTTCGGTCGGCTATCCGCAGAACGTCGATCGAGCGCAGGGGCTTGGAATGGAGGACATCTTTCGCGCGCAGCCCCCGGTCAAGTCGATGGGCTTCCTTTCGGGGCGGCGGCCGAGCCGCGAATTCGATACCCTGCTCCACACAGCGCCGATTGCGCGCGGCAGTAGCGGCGGACCGCTGCTTGACGATTGTGGGCGCGTTATCGGCGTCAATTCCTTCGGTGCGGAGAGCGCGGGTACGGATGCGGAGTTCTTCTTCGCCCTCTCGACACGCGAATTGCTGCCTTTCCTGCGGGCCAATTCGATCAGCCCGCGCATCAATGGAATGCCCTGCCGCTCGCTTGCGGACCTGGAGCAGGTCGATCGCACGCGCGAACAACAGCGTCGCGCAGCGGCCGAGGCGGAAGCATCGGCCGGCGAGCGGGCCCTGGCGCTCCGCCGCGAGGACGCGCTTCGGACGATCGAATTCGCCGTGCTCGAGCAGCGCGAGAACCTGATGGCCCTTGCGTTCCTGCTTCTGATCTCCGGTCTGGGGGCGAGCGTCTTCGCATGGCGGACTTACGAGCAGCACCGGGAAACAGAGGACGATCAGGCTGATCCTGATGTCCGGGATGCTGCCCTTCCGCGCATAACGCTCATCGCGGGCGGCATCGCGCTTGTCGCATTCGCCGGCGCGGCGGGCGCCTGGTATGCGCGCCCCAGCTTTGCGGACATCGACGAGCGCCTCGAAGATCTGCTCCGCACCGAGATGGCCGCGGACGATCAAGGCCCGATTGCGGTGGAAACATCCAAAGGCGCTCTCAGCTGTACGCTCGCGCCCGAACGTAGTCGAGTGACCGGCGAGGCCGAGGCAGCCATCAATGTCGATTGGAACGAGGCCGGATGCGTCAACGGCCGCACGCAATATGGCATGGCAGGCGCCGTCTGGACGCGGGTCTTCGTGCCGGCGAACGAAGCGGCAGTATCGGTCAACCACTTCGACCCGGCTTCGGGCGAGTTCGTCGTCGAGCGCTATCTGCTCGATCGGGAGGCGATGAACGCCGCCCGCTCTGCCAGGGGACAGTTCGAGGCGCCCTCCTGCCCAGTTTCATCTGACGAGGCGCGCATGTTCGGGCGGGAGCAGGATGGCCTGCTGGCATTGCTCCCCGGCCAACCCAACGAGCGGCTGGTCTATGAATGTGCCACCGCGCACTGACACTCGGTCGCTCTTCAAGCTTGGTCGTGGGCACCCCGGCTTGCATCCTTGCGCACCCGATGTTAGGCGCGCGCCAGTCCTGCCGGGTGCCTTGCGTGGCGCCATGATCGGCATGGGCGTCCCTTAGGACTTAGCGAAGGACCCGAAGCGCGTGGAGCTTTCCGCCGGTATAAAGGCCAGCCTGGCAGGGCGTTACGCCTCTGCCCTCTTCGACCTGGCGGTTGAGGCTGGCACCGTGACCGCCGTCGAGCGCGATCTCGGCCGGCTGCAGGAGGCGCTCGGCGAATCGGCCGAGCTGCGCTCGCTCATCCGCAATCCGGAGATCAGCCGCTCGGCCGTGGGCCGGGTGATGAACGGGATGTCCGACCACCTCACGCTTTCCCCGCTCACCCGCAATTTCCTTGGCGTGCTGGCGAACAATCGGCGCGTGAACGAATTGCCCGCCATGATCCGCGCCTTCACCACCATTGCCGCCGCGCAGCGCGGCGAGGTCACCGCCGAGGTGGCGTCTGCCCATATTCTGAGCGACGACCAGCTTACGCAGATCGAGCAGAAGCTGCGTGCGCGCGAGGGCCGCACGGTGAAGCTCAAGTCTCGTGTCGATCCCGACCTTCTCGGCGGGCTCGTCGTCACTATCGGATCGAAGCGCATCGATGGCTCGATCCGCACCCGTTTGAATTCACTCGCTCACGCCATGAAGAGCGCCTGACAAGAATACCCGAAAGGCTGATTGATGGATATCCGCGCCGCAGAAATCTCCAAGGTCATCAAGGACCAGATCGCTAATTTCGGCACTGACGCCGAAGTGAGCGAAGTCGGCTCCGTGCTCAGCGTCGGCGATGGCATCGCGCGCATTCACGGGCTGGACAAGGTCCAGGCCGGCGAGATGGTCGAGTTCTCCAATGGGGTCGAGGGCATGGCGCTCAACCTTGAGGCGGATAATGTCGGCGTCGTGATCTTCGGCTCGGACGCCGAGATCAAGGAAGGCGACATCGTCAAGCGCACCGGCTCCATCGTCGACGTGCCGATCGGCAAGGGCCTGCTGGGCCGCGTGGTCGATGCGCTCGGCAATCCGATCGACGGCAAGGGCCCGATCATGGCCGACCGCCGCGCTCGCGTGGAAGCCAAGGCGCCCGGCATCATTCCGCGCAAATCGGTGCACGAACCGGTGCAGACCGGCCTCAAGGCGATCGACGCGCTGGTGCCGATCGGCCGCGGTCAGCGCGAACTGATCATCGGCGATCGCCAGACCGGCAAGTCCGCCGTCGCGATCGACACGTTCATCAACCAGAAGACCAACCATCGCGGCGATGACGAGAGCAAGAAGCTCTACTGCATTTATGTCGCCGTCGGACAGAAGCGCTCGACGGTGGCACAGATCGTGCGCCAGCTCGAAGAGAACGGCGCGATGGATTATACTATCGTCGTTGCTGCCACGGCTTCCGAGCCTGCCCCGCTCCAGTATCTCGCGCCTTACACCGGTGCCGCGATGGGCGAATTCTTCCGCGACAACGGCATGCATGCCGTCATCGTCTATGATGATCTTTCCAAGCAGGCCGTCGCCTATCGCCAGATGTCGCTGCTGCTGCGCCGCCCGCCTGGCCGCGAAGCCTATCCGGGCGACGTGTTCTACCTCCACTCACGCCTCCTCGAGCGCGCGGCCAAGATGAACGACGAGATGGGCGGCGGGTCGCTCACCGCGCTGCCGATCATCGAGACCCAGGCCGGCGACGTGTCGGCCTACATCCCGACGAATGTGATCTCGATCACCGATGGGCAGATCTTCCTCGAAACCAATCTGTTCTACCAGGGCATCCGCCCCGCCATCAATGTGGGCCTGTCGGTCAGCCGCGTGGGCGGTGCCGCGCAGACCAAGGCGATGAAGAAGGTGGCAGGCTCCATCAAGCTCGAGCTGGCGCAATATCGCGAGATGGCCGCCTTCGCGCAGTTCGGCTCGGACCTCGACGCCTCGACCCAGCGCCTGCTGAACCGTGGCGCGCGGCTCACCGAACTGCTCAAGCAGCCGCAATATTCACCCATGCCGTTCGAGGAGCAGACGGTCTCGATCTATGCCGGCACCAATGGCTATCTCGATGCCGTTCCGGTGAACCGCGTCACCGAGTACGAGGCGGCGATGCTCAGCTTCATGCGCACCGAGCACAACGATCTGCTTCAGGAGATTCGCTCCTCGCAAAAGTTCGAGGGCGAGGTCGCCAGCAGGACCAAGGCTGCGCTCGACACCTTTGCCAAGCAGTTCGCCTGATCCCATGCGCTACACCGAGGACGTCTTCACCAGGTACGAGGGCCTGCGGCGATCGCCGCCAAGCCTCGTCGAAGTGATGCCGCTGGAAAGCTAGAGACATGGCCAGTCTGAAAGAACTCAAGGGTCGGATCAACTCGGTCAAGTCGACCCAGAAGATCACCAAGGCCAAGCAGATGGTCGCCGCGGCCAAGCTGAGGAAGGCGCAGGCCGCTGCCGAAGCGGCGCGTCCGTACGGCGAGCGGCTGGCGAGCGTGATGGGCTCGCTGGCCGGCAAGGTGGCGGGACAGGACAATGCGCCGCTCCTGCTGCGTGGGACCGGGGGCGAGCAGCGCCACCTGATCGTAGCGGTCAACACCGACAAGGGCCTGTGCGGCGGGCTCAACGCCAACATCGTCAAGGCCGTGAAGGCCAAGGCCCGGGCGCTGATTGCCGAAGGCAAGAGCATCGAGTTCTACCTCGTTGGCAAGAAGGGCCGTGCACCGATCCGCCGGGATTTCCCGAAGGAGATCGGCAAGCAGTTCGACACCAGCGAAGTGCGCAATCCGGGCTTCGCCGAGGCAGAGGCCATAGCGGACGAGCTTGTCGGCATGTTCGAAGCCGGCAAGTTCGATACCGCGCACCTCGTCTACCCGGTGTTCAAGTCGGCGCTGGCGCAGGAACCCGTGGTGCAGCAGATCCTGCCGGTTCCCGCTCCTGCCACATCCACCACGCTGACCAGCGGCATTGCGACCGTCGAATACGAGCCGGGTGAGGAGGAAATCCTCGCCGAATTGCTGCCGCGTTACATCCGCACGCAGGTGTTCAGCGCATTGCTGGAGCGCGAAGCTTCCGAGCAGGGCGCGTCGATGACCGCGATGGACAATGCCACGCGGAATGCCGGCGAGTTGATCGACAAGCTCACCATTCAGTACAACCGCAGCCGTCAGGCCGCCATCACCACCGAACTGATCGAGATCATCGCGGGCGCGGAAGCGCTTTAGCACCAAACGAGCAACCGGAGCAGAAGCGTCATGAGCCCCATTCGCGCAGTTTTCGCCCTTGCAGCCCCCGCGCTCCTGCTCGCCGCTTGCGGTACGCCGGACGAGCAGGAACTGGTGCAGGAAGCCGACGAGGTCCCCGCAGCCGAGACCACCGCGACCCCGCTCGAGGATCCGGCGCATTTCGACGATGAGATCGGCCGCCCGGCCTTCGAAGCGGCGATGCGCACCCAGTGCCCCGACTCGGGCATTTCGGGCGCGGAATGCCGGGTCACTGACGATCCGACGCAATTTGTCTGCCAGTACGAACTGATCGACGATGCACGCGGCGAACAGCGCGAAGCCACGATTGCTCGCCAGGGCGAGGAATGGGTGCTGTTGGAGACCCCGGCCCATTGCTCGACCAGCGAACTTAAGACAGGCGATGTCGAGACAAACGGTTGAAAACCCTGCCGATGCAGGCAAGATGACTGTGCCCAATTCATAAGAACGTACGAGAGAGGATGCCAAGGCGCGGATCGGCGGCAATGCCGTCGAGCCGACCTTCGCCGGCTGTTTGCCAGTGCTCGAAATGCCAGAACGGATACCGAAACGCGTGAAGAAAGCTTTTAACCTTGCCGCCCTTGCCCCGCTCGCACTCGGCCTCCTCGCCGCATGCGGGAGCGAACCAGCAGCCGAGCCTGTAGAGACGCAGGCCGCCGCGCCTGCTCCCGAACCGACCAAGCCCGCTCTGCCAGCGCCCGACGAAGAGATCTTCGCCGAGACCTTCGCTGCCGCCTGCCCCGATGCCGAACCGGTGGCGACTTCGGTCTGCCGCTCGATGGGAATGGGACAGACCGATTTCTCGTGCAAATACGGGCTGGGCGAAGACAACAATCTGCGCCATGACGCCACGCTTACACCGGGCGAAGGCGAGTGGACGCTGGCCGATCCCGAAACGACCTGCGCGCAGTAGCACACGCCAGCCCGCAACCCGATAATCGACAGTCAGGATAGAACGATGGCCACCGCACCCGTCATGGACACGACCAGTCCCAACATCACCACCGGCGGAACGATCGCACAGGTGATCGGCGCGGTGGTCGACGTTACCTTCGTCGGCGAACTGCCGCCCATTCTCAGCGCGCTCGAGACCAGGAACGGCGAGACCACGCTGGTGCTAGAAGTAGCCCAGCATCTCGGGGAAAGCACCGTTCGCTGCATTGCGATGGACGGGACTGACGGGCTGACCCGCGGACAACCGGTCGTGAACACCGGTGCGCAGATCAGGGTCCCGGTCGGACCCAAGACGCTCGGCCGGATCATGAACGTGGTCGGCGAGCCGATCGACGAGCGCGGCCCGATCGGCGCCGAAATGACCGCACCCATCCATGCCGAGGCTCCCGAATTCGTCGACCAATCGACAGAGGCGGCGATCCTCGTCACCGGCATCAAAGTGATTGACCTGCTCGCGCCCTATGCGCGCGGCGGCAAGATCGGCCTGTTCGGCGGCGCGGGCGTCGGCAAGACCGTGCTGATCCAGGAGCTGATCAACAACATCGCCAAGGGCCATGGCGGCGTGTCGGTGTTCGCCGGCGTCGGCGAGCGCACCCGCGAGGGCAACGATCTCTATCATGAGTTCCTCGACGCAGGCGTCATCGCCAAGGATGCCGACGGCAATGCCACGTCCGAGGGCTCCAAGGTGGCGCTCGTGTTCGGCCAGATGAACGAGCCGCCGGGCGCCCGCGCGCGCGTCGCGCTGTCAGGCCTGACCATGGCGGAGTACTTCCGTGACGAGGAAGGGCAGGACGTGCTGTTCTTCGTCGACAACATCTTCCGCTTCACGCAGGCGGGCTCCGAAGTGTCGGCACTGCTCGGCCGCATTCCGTCTGCGGTGGGCTACCAGCCGACCCTGTCGACGGACATGGGCCAGTTGCAGGAGCGTATCACCTCCACCAACAAGGGTTCGATCACGTCCGTGCAGGCGATCTACGTGCCGGCGGACGATCTGACCGATCCGGCGCCGGCAACCTCGTTCGCCCACCTCGATGCCACGACCACGCTGAACCGCGCGATTTCCGAGCTGGGCATCTACCCCGCCGTCGATCCGCTGGATTCGACGAGCCGCGTGCTTTCCCCGGCCATTGTCGGCCAGGAGCACTACGACACGGCGCGCCGCGTGCAGGAGACCCTGCAGCGCTACAAGTCGCTGCAGGATATCATCGCCATTCTGGGCATGGACGAGCTGTCCGAAGAGGATAAGCTCACCGTGGCTCGTGCGCGCAAGATCCAGCGCTTCCTCAGCCAGCCTTTCCACGTGGCCGAGGTGTTCACCAACATCCCCGGCAAGTTCGTGCAGGTGGAAGAGACCGTACGCTCGTTCAAGGCGGTCGTGGACGGCGAGTACGACCATCTGCCCGAGGCCGCGTTCTACATGGTCGGTGGCATCGACGAGGCGGTCGAGAAAGCCAAGCGGATGGCCGAAGAGGCCTGATGCACTCGGGTATGCTCGTGCGGCTGGCCGGGCCGGCTCTCGCCGCCGGCGGCTGCGCCGGGGGTCTCCCGCAGCAATAATCCATGGCCTTCTAGGTGGCGGGTGCAGGAGAACAAGCCGGTTGCGCCCGCACCCTTGCCAGGGTCATGTTCGAACTGGATAACTGAACCATGCCACTTCATTTCGAACTCGTAACCCCAGCCCGCCTCGTTCGCTCTGAAGAGGTGCACATGGTGGTTGTCCCCGGCTCGGAAGGTGAGTTCGGTGTGCTCGAAGGCCATGCACCCTTCATGTCGACCATCCGTGACGGCGCGGTGCAGATCTTCAGAACCGCCAACGCAACGGCCGAGACCATCAAGGTGCGCGGCGGCTTCGCCGAAGTGAGCGACGCCGGCCTGACCGTTCTGGCCGAACACGTCGAGGACTGACGGCGTCAACATCCTCTCGGCCGTGCAGGACATCTTTCGAGATAGAACCATGCGACCGGGGCGCCCCAGCCATATGAATATTGTCGAGGGTCGCTCTATGCTCGTAGAGCCTGCCCACTCAGCGCCACATAGGGATCGAAAGGTTTTCAGCTGACGGCGCATCGCTCGTCCAGCAGCCCTGATGGCTTGAGGTCCGTTGCATCGTCCAATCAGGCGAGACCGCAACGGCTGCGATGGACGTTTCAAAAACTCCATGCTCGGGCCGCTTACCAGTGCAGCGCCTCGCTCGTCTGGAAAGACGTCCCTTACGATCGCCGTGAGGGCCGTACCGGCGCGTGGAAGTCGGGCGGCTTGGTTGCGATCCAACGCAGGAACGCGGCTATGTTGGCGATTTCCCGCAAAGGTCCGGGAAGCCCGCCCATTTTCGCGAGTTCGGCATTCGTCGCATAGGCGTGGATCGCCCGGTGACAGATCGGATGCAGCGGCACGGTCGCGCGACCCCCCTTGGCCTTTGGGACCGTATGATGCCATTGCACCCGCGTCCCGAGCGGCCGGTCGCACAGCCAGCAAATATCGGAACTGACCCTTCCTGCTGAACTCATGATCGCCCCCGCAACGCCAAGCCATTTGTGCCATGCTCGCTCTCTTCTGAACGCAGCGGAACCCCGGCCGGCACGACCAAGCGACCATTGCCGGCTCTAATGGTTGGACGATAGTTCGACCGGCGGCCGCCGCACGTATCGCCGGAGCCGCGCCCCAGTCTCATCAACCTGCTTGCTTAAGGCTCCGGCATCGAACCGCCAGGCATTCCGCACGAAGCCTTAATTGGTCAAAGGGAGCCGAGCGCCCGGATCCGGCTACATGCTGATCAGCGCACTGACTTTACCGGAGCGCGCATTCGGCCGAGATACCAGAGGTAAAGCCCCGACCCCACGATGATGGCGGCGCCCAGCAGCGCGAGCGGACCTGGAACCTCATCGAAGAAGAGCACGCCCAGGACCACCGCGGTCAACAGCTGTCCGTATGTCATCGGCGCAATCGTGGCCGCTCCCGCGCGCATCGTGCCGAGATAGATCAGCCAATGGGCGATGCTGGCGCTGAAGGCGATGAAGGCGCAACGCGCGAAGACATGCCATTCTGGCCAGTGCATCACAAACCGCGGCAAACCGCTGAAATGCCCGATCGCCGTCGCCGCGACGAGGAAGACGGATGCGGTGATCGCAACATAGGTCTGCATCGCCCAGACACCCGCCACCCCGGCGGCCGCGCGGTTGGCGATGACCAGCGTCGCCATGCTGAGAGCCGTACCGAGCGGCAGCAAGGCGACCGGCCCCACCGCCGCGAAATTGGGTCGCAGCACCAGCATGACGCC
>Ga0210040_10004107_pt1 | contig 19200 bp, 9 predicted proteins | sample CryGeyCG12114_NA_FD_185462 | JGI IMG/M metagenome (GOLD analysis project Ga0210040, IMG submission 185462) | Groundwater microbial communities from aquifer - Crystal Geyser CG19_WC_8/21/14_NA (SPAdes) (version 2) | ecosystem: Environmental > Aquatic > Deep subsurface > Groundwater | place: USA...
ATATTTCCTTCTTGACTTATTTTTTTTCTAAGCTTCCTAACTTTGGGAGCCTGGATATCGTTTTGTTCACTATCGTTAAACTTTGTTTGTTTGTTTAAACGGTTTGTCTCACCGCTCATGCCGAAAACTTATCATTGAATAATAAGTAACCCAACGCTCACTTTTTCCTTTTTTTTTCTATAAAAATATATGCAATGCCTTGTGTATCAATATGATGCAGTATAATCTGAAATTAATCTTGCTCAGCTCTCGCTTGAATATACAGAGTCTGTGTGTGCCTCACACGCAATGGATCGCCATCTCTAACCGCATTAAAATACTGCACGCTCAAGATTTTTGCTATTAAATACAACTTTTCAGTGAAAAAAAGTAAAGGAATCAGTAATAAAGTTCACCGCTCATGAAACTAGCGTGCAATAATATGCAAGAATTTTTTCACGAATAACTTGACCGCCGTTCATGAGTTTTTACCTCAGCATTCGCATTTGCTGTTCTTCACATATGAGGTCGTGGTATTTCTTTTTTAGCCTAGCATTAGTCACTTTCCAATAGAAAATTTCATAGAATACAAACGGAGCGCAAATTTCCGTGAGATAAATGCTTCAAAGATTAAGGTTTGTTTCTTTGTTTCAAATAAGTTGTTGTTGTTGTTGACCGATGTCGATTACATACCTGATAAAAAAATTATATCACAAAAATAGAACTGTGCTCTGCCACTTACGATATCTAAAGGAACCTAAAATAATCGGAATAATCTGAGGGCCTTCTCAACATAAGTAAACTAAGAATTCCTGAATCTAAATGGACACTCCTGCTGCTACTAAGTAAGTATCAATTCCAAAATACAAAATAAGCCCACATGAAAAAAAATGTGACTTCTTAAATTTATGAATCCGAATGTGTGAACTATAGCATTTCGGTACAATCACCAACAGAGGAAAAAAGGATTTTACGAACTGATGTTGATACTAAACTTAATGAAACGAAACTAGAGGTGATGGTTTTTTTGTACCCTAGATAAACGATTAAAGGTGACGAAAGTGAACTTATGATATTTTTCATGTATTTTTAATGCAGGGTGGGGATCGAATTTGTGAACTTTCCGTTTCAACAAGTTTACTGGACATTCCAGTTGAGGTATGAAAAAGAATAACAATACCGAAGTCAAGCGACTTAAAAATCATCCAAACGACTAATGGGGTTTCTTAATTGTTATTATTCTTCCAGATGCGAATCAAAATATTTGAAATGCTACCTGTACCTTCACAGTTGGCACTCCGACGGATTTGCAAGCAAGTGAAATCAGAAATTGACAATCTAGTTGGTCTAAAAGTATATTTGTCTATGAAAGACGTGGCCGATAATACTAACAAAAACCTTGATTGGATCCAACATATCATGATTAGAAAGTTGACCATCAGGAGAGAATCTTTTTACAATCCACAAGAACATTGGGACTTATTTTTTTTTCTAATGAACTCGAAATTTCTTAATTTGGACCATCTAGCTTTATATAACCTAAAGATTCAAGAGGATATACAGCTGGCCAAACTTTTGTTTGCTATTTCATCTTTAAAATCTTTACGGGAATTAAGTTTAAGTCTTGACTTAGAAGATAACTCCAGCATGAGCCTAAATCGTGGGGCAGCTGAAAGAAATTACAATTTCTCGAATCTAAAAACGTTCAATTTGACATACAATCATCGCACTGGTAAATGTTTCAATTTTCAGAGACCAAACGAGAACAGCAATCGCTCATATCTAAAATCTTTCAGACAAATGAGTTGCCCTAAGTTAAAATACCTACGAGTGCATTTGTACACACAATATCTTGATCCACAAACTAAGTATCTATTATGGTACTTAGAGCTTCTTCAGAAATTCGCCAGCACGCTCAAGTACTTGAAAATTTCAGTGGTTTATTGGCCAAGCAGTCTGACCGAAGATAAGTACTTTGATACAGTGACGATTAATGAAAAAGCTCTCAGAATTGGATCTGAGTTTAGGAACTTGAAAGAATTAGATGTTGACTTTTTTGGTGGATTGATTACCATTAACGATGAGCGATCGGGACCGATAAAGGGCTGGATGAATTTGTTTTACGGAATGCGAGCAAGTTTAGAAAATCTAAAGATATTACTGTGCCAGGGCAGCCAAGCGTTGTGCAATCAATATGAACTACTGACGAAAAACTCTTTTCCGCATCTCAAAGTGTTGAATCTGGTTTGGAACCATTTTCAGTTGGATTGGAAGATGATGACTCAAATATCTGATCATTTGGAAACTCTTAAACTGCAGTCTCGTGGCGGTGGTTTTAACAAGAAAGTGAAAAATTTTGACCAAATACCATTGAGTTTGAAAAAAATTGCTTTGTGGGATTTTGCTAGTTCTGTGGAGGATTGGGATTTTTTGATTAAATTAATTTCCTTAAGAAAATCATTAACAGTTGAATATAATTTCTTGATAAATTTTCAAATGGCGGAATATCTGGGAGATTGCTTGACATGGCCGAATTTCATCTGGAAAGGTATCAAATATAACAATCAAGAGGAGTTGAGTGTAACTTCACTGTGCCTAGCGTTTGATATTTCTTGGAAGAAATTGTATAGACTTGAACCTTGTTCTTAAATGAAACTAAAATATATTCATTCCATAATTGAAATGAATTCAAAATTTAGTTTTTTCCCTCTCCAAGGTTTTAAATTAAAATGTATTTATGGATTTTGAAGATAATTGTGATATAAGCTTGCTTTAAAGGTAAACCATAAAATGCTATTAAGGTTCAATGTTTTAGCTTTATTGTCGTTGTTGCTTCACTTTTATTATTGTTTCATGAAATCATTTTAAATGGAAAATCAACCATTGTATCCTTATTATTTCTGTATTTCACCCTACCGATGATCCTTAATTTGAAAGAACATTGTCAAATTCTAAATATATAAAGTACATTTTTAAACTTTTAAGCAGATGTCTTTGCTGATCATGATTTATTTTGTTTATGGTGCAGAATCCAGACCAATTAAGTACTAGCTGATATCATGTTACAAAGCACAAGGCATGAAAAATATTTGAATATGATTTGATTCTTTTGTTGTTCCGAAAATCATGATAAACAATGTATGAGCATAGGCTTACTTGCAGTCAAGTTGAAACACTTATAGTATAGCTGCATAAGAGTGATAGTTTACATTTTTTGAATTGCCAGATGCGTTGAAAATGTTGCACAAATGAAAAATGACGATTCAATCGAACACAGAAACACAGTTATCGTGGACGCTTCTTGAGCCAAAAAATTTCAAGATCGCTTGGCATAACAAGTTTGATAGACTTAAGTTTTTTTTGGCAATGGTTATCGTTAATTAATGGATTTGGAGGCTGAATTCATACTCAACAGTGCATGCGGATAAATGTGGAAATGATTTTTTTTCGAGAATCATATTTTAAATCCTTGAAATATTGCAATGAATGCGTATTACTCTTCTGCTCCTATAATCATTCATCCATTCCATTCGTGACTTTTTTCGACGAGTGTGGTCCGCTTCAAAGGTCAGCAGGTCAAATAAAACCCAAAGCGGATGTTGAGCTAAGAGATCGACTTCTTTAGAAATTTTGGTATCTGTGTCATACGTGATTAATGTCGATGAACTAATCCGGGAAAATAATTTTCTGAGGCGAAGATAGACTCCTGATTCCTAACTTTAGTCCATTTTTTTGCCAAGAGTGGGTTAAACCAAGGAATACATCTGTTAATATATATTTATAGTACATAATATTCCACGGGAAGCACAGAAATAATGCGAAGCAATATTTGTGGCTTTATTCCAGCATAACATCTGTGCAGAAGCGGGCAGGAAAACCACAATTGATGCAAAGCTAGGAAATGTTATGATTATAGATTATTATCTTCTAGGTGATTGTCCCTTAGTTTGCTTCCTTGGAATGATTACCTTTAGAAACTGAATGACGACCTTGGAGCAAAAGTGTCAATTAAAATTCGACTTATACTGTATCTATGTAATAATTGATAATCATTAGGAAAAAGGTCAAACCATTGAAATGCTATGCATTCCAAATGTTTATCTTTTTTACACAGTAACATTAATTGGAACATTTTATAATTTGAACCAAAACTAAGCATCCCAGGGTTGGATCGTTGAATTAAACAAATGTTTTACTAAATTATCGTGCGGTTTACTTTGTAATATACATTCAACTTCATCAGCGGCTTTTCGTATCCACAAGGCACCGATGTCAATCAAACTAGCATTTTTTGAAGAATGGATGCCTACCTTATGTGCATTAGAAATTTACGATGTTTTTGAAAACAAAAACTTTGTTTCTGTTAATGATCTCATCGTAGACATTCTATAGTTTCGGACTCAGTTGATGTCTGTGTTTTTTTCTTTACAAGATAAGTATTATCAATAGATGCATCCATATCTACCGATATATCCACTCCCTATGAGAACATTACGCAGCTAGTCGGTAACTTCTGCTGTAGCAGTTATTCTCTCATAATTAGTGTACAGGAAACAATGATTAATTTCGATTATAATTGGCGTTTACATCCAGAAACATTCAACAACGTTCCACTTGCGGTTTGCAATCCCAACCCGCAGTGATCCCGAGCCCGAGTACTAGCGTGGGAACATGCTGCAGTGACGTTCTACTCGTACATCAAATTTCTCAAGAGTGCTTCGACACACAACAAAAACTAAGGTTTTAAGCTTCTCTTTTTATATGAGCAGCTGCTCCCTTATTATTATGGACTTGCACCATTTATTGCAGTGTCCATGCGACTACACACATTTCACTTGCTGAGTGCCGGTTCAGCATAGGTAGCGATCTGACTACTAACTCATGGTAATTGCATAGGTTTAATAACAGTTAAGTCCACAAAAATGAACTAATGATAAACATACATGAAAATATACATAGATACACAGTTCGGAACCCGGAGAGATTGGCTTTCCCATTTTAACAGTTTTCAGATCTTACCCACGGTAACACATCACACAATATGATAGATCCATTTGTTTCTCGGAGATTGAACTTTCCTGGTCAGTTTCTGCTTTTCAATAATACAAAAAAATCATTCGATGTGTGGTCAATATTTCCAACACTATACTATTATCAGCTGCTAGATCCGATCACTCAAACAGCTTGGTTCCGGTCATTAATATTGACAATCCAGTTAGTTTTTTGTTGTGCAAACAGATAAATCATCATTACATATCATAGGTGATACAAAGTGTTGAAGATGATAATTTGTGCATTTTTAGACTCTCAAGTTTTGTTCCAAAAACAACAGTGCTTTTACGTGTACGCAAAGATAAACATTTCTTGCGCATTTCTTCCCAATATTTTCTACATCATAAATCACAATTAATACTACTGCAACATTATTTAGCGCCTACAAAAAAATGAAAACCAGGACTATTGGTCGAGCATGGCACCAAAAAATTTCCACTTCAGTATATGTTGAGAAAAAAATGCATCTGCTGTTCAAGACAAAAACCATGCAAACATTTGTATATCACATTGTTTCTACATTGTTTCAATAAAATCAAGATGAAAGCAGGTTTATTACTGCCTCTTTGAAAATAAATAATAAGTACAAGCAAGTTATTCCCACTTTCGATATTTTATAATTAATTTTGTTTAAAAAAATCCACAGAGTACTGTCGAAATCGTCAAAATTCCTAAAATGACACTCTTGAATATTAATATTTTTTCACCAAGATTTGCAACATAATTTAAGTTAGACACTAACAGAAAGCTTGTTAGTTGATATTCGTGAATATATGAAAACTTGCATTATAGTAAATATGTGGCATGGCAATGACATGGCATGGCGATACAGGTTCGTAAAATTTTGGAAGCATGTGTATAAACTATTATGATCGTAATAATGTCAAAGTATGCATGATGGTAGTTATGTAAAAGTATGCAGCCTAGAGAAGCTGGTGCTAAAAATTTCAGTGTTGACTTGAATGGAGAGTTGTTAAAACATTTTTCAATTCAGCGTTCAAAATTCATAAACTAGAAACCTTGCTTAAATTTTTCACCCTCAATATTAAATAACAAATATTCACTGTATGTTATCGTCGAAAAAACCACAAATGGACTGGATGAATAATCAATTGCAGCAGAAAAGGAATATTCATTTATTGCAATGACTATCAGCATTTGCAATATGACAAATAATGTATGAAAAATCATTCCGATATGTATCAACATTGCCTGTTGAGCATGAATGCAGCTTTCAATCCGTTTAATCTACTTTAATCAGTACCCACAAAAAACTTGATTAACTGGGAATGCTAAGCGATCCTAAAATTTTTGACCCAAGAAGCGTCCACGATTACTATGCTTCTGTGTTCAAACGAATCAAACATATTTTGGTCTGGATTCTGCATCAAGTAAAAAATAAATCATGAGGACAAAAAACACAGCCGCTAAGACAAAAAAATGTGCTCAAATATATTTAAATAATCACAATATTCTTTCAAATTAGGATCAACACTAGATTCAAAAGTAGGAATACTAAGGATACAATAGTGGATTATCTATTCAAAATGAAATCATGTAACAATTAAAAAACTAGCATCAAGCTATGACTATTAACATCAATAGAAATTCACGATTTACCTTTAAAGCCTGCCTACATCACAATTATTTTTCAAATCCGTGAATAAATGTATAGAACAAAACTTGAAATTAAAATTGAATAAAACATTATTTAGATTCGTTCAAGAGCTAGATTCAACTCTGTACAATTTATTCAAAGGAATATCAAATGCCAAGCACAATGCAGCTACTTTGAGTTCGTCTTGATCTCCAAATTCGATTCCTCTCCAAATAAAATTCGGCCAGGACAAGCAATCCCCCAGATATTCGGCCATTTTTAAATTGATTAGGAAATCATATTCAACAGTAAGTGATTTTTTTGTGGAAATCAACTTTATCAAAAAATCCCAATCCTCCACAGAACTAGCAAAATCCCACAAAGTAATTTTTTTCAAGCTCAATGGTATTTGGTCAAAATTTTTCACTTTCTTAGTAAAGCCACCACCACGAGACTGCAGTTTAAGAGTTTCCAACTGGTCGGATATATGAGTCATCATCTTCCAATCCAACTGGGAATGGTTCCATACCAAACATAGCTCCTTAAGGTTTGGATAGGAGTTTTTTGTCAAAAGTTGATATCGATTGCACACTGTTTGACTACCCTGGCAAAATAATAATTTCAGTTTTTCCAAACCTGTCCGCATTCCGCAAAGCAAATTCATCCAGCCCTTTACCGGTCCCCGTCGCTCATCTTCACTATCGGGAATCAAACCACCAAACAAGTCAACATCTAACTCTTTCAAGTTCCTAAATTCAGATCCAATTTTGAGAGCTTTTTCGTTTATTGTCGATGCATGCATACCTATAGTTTTATTATAACTGCTTGGCCGATAAACTATTGAAATTCTAAGGCAATTAATTGTGCCGGCAAACTTCTCAAGAAGCTCTAAATACCATAAAAGATATTCAGTTTGATGCTCAAGAAATTGTGTATCCAAAGAAACTTGTAGTTTTTCCAACTGCGGGCAACGCATTTGTTTAAAAGACTTCAGATATGAGCATGTTCTGTTTTTGTTTGGTTCAATGAAATTGAAACTCTTTCGTTCGCGATGTTCGTACCTCAAGTTGAACGATGTCAGTTTGGAGAAATCGTAATTATTTCCAATTACGCCAGATTTGAGGCTGATACTAGAAATTTGTTTTACAGTGAGGCTTAAACTAAATTCGCGTAAAGAATTTATAGATGAAACAGCAAATAAAATACTGGATAGTTGCGCATCGTCTTGAATTTTGAGGTTATACAATGAAAGTTGGTTCAAATTAGCATAACCTGCGTTCATCAGAAAAAATTTCCAGCCCGAATGTTTTTGCAGGTTTTCAAAAGATTCTCTCCTGATTGTCAATTTTCTTAAGAGAATAGGTTCGATCAATGCAAGAGTTCTGAATTTTTCTTCGGACAAATCTTTCATAGACAGAAACATTTTTAGACCGACTAGATTGTCAACTTCCGATTTAAGTTGCTTGCAGCTTTGTCGGAGTGCCAACTGTGAAGATGAAGGTATCATTTCAAATATTTTGATACGCATCTGGAAAAACAATATTATTAAGAAACCTTATCAGGCTATTCGATGTTTTTTCAGTTGCATGATATCCAAGATTATTTTCATACCTCAACTGGAATGTCCAGTAAACCTGTTGAAACAGGAATCATATGGATGTCAGTCTCACCCTAGATATGAAAAACATCAAAAAAATGAAGGGTTAACTCTCGTTGAGTGAAAGCTACATGTCGAACGGATTGATTGGTTTTCATGAAATTTTGCATGTGTGTTAGTGGAATCTGATGATCCCCACACTTTATGGTTATATTCAGGACAGAGCTGATCTTATGGCATCAAAGGTTTCGACCTTTTTTACGAAATATTGGTTGATTATGCCTTTGCTGCACACGAAAATCTCTATTAATTTTGCTACTGATCTGATGAGAGCTCAGCGTATGCCATTCCAACAACCGTAGTTATGACTACGGCTCTAGGTTGAAATGTCCTGATTTCACTCGAAATATACTGAAACAATCTCTCGATAGTTGTTGAAATCTTTACAAAATTTAGAAATTTTGATAATGATGATGATCCTAGCAACCTCGGCACTCTTAAGTTCTCAAATTTTGATTGTTTTTTTTAGTTGACCCTTTCAACACGCTACAGTTCAAAAAGACTCTCATGAAAGTTTCCATAAATGCGTGCTTATTTCATGTTATGATCCCACTTGTTTTTTGTTATGATCAGACCGAGGCTAAGCGTGTGGTATTCAATAAACCCGCAATTATAACTACGGATCTTGGTTCTCAAGATTTGATTCAGCTCGAAATACCCCGGGACTTTCTTCTGATAGTTTTATTATGTGCAAAATTTCTGAAATTTTAATACATATAAAATAGCAAAAAAGACTTGAAAATTCTAAAATAACTGAGAGAGCGCTTTTGTATGAGATTAAGTAAACTGAAATTATATGTATGGTGTGTTATCTCCGAGGGATTTCAATGTTTAGGGAGATATCCTAATCGCCACTGCTACTCCTAACTTCAAATCATAAAAAAATTGTGAATAATTAAATTAATGAAAAGCAGCATAGGAGACGGTGAAACCTGTGACTTCATTTTAACCAAGAATTGCGACGCAAAAAAACTCCTCTCGATATATAGGACAGGAGAATAATTTCTAATCTGACCGATAAGGGAATGGGGGAGACTTTTCGAGCACAGGTATAGTTCCAGAAGGGTAATGAAAAGATCTTGGATGCGAAAATCGCCGAAGGCGGTTTCTGACCGGCCCTCTTACAGGTTCTTCCAAACGAGGGGTTGGACGAAGCAAAAGTTTCTTCAGCGTCCACCCACGACCCGTTCTACTGACTTTGTCTGTATTAAGGAAAGAATTAAAAAAAAAAACTTTACAGTGATGCGGTGACGGTGGCAATTTAAACATCTCCACAAGTACTGAAATCTGTCCGTCATCTTATTAAATTTGTTGACGCGTTCAAAATCCTTGAATGTGCTCAGGTAAGTTACACAGGATGTTTTGTGATGAGTATTGAAAATGATGAAAAAATACGAAGACTATGTTACCTTTTTTTTAGGTTCAGTAGAATGGAGTCAAACGTTAGTTTGTAAAATTGTAGTTTTCTTGGCTGCTGACGCTCCCGGCAAAAAATCGCTGAAATTTCTAAAAGATTTAAATAATGTATTTGATGACAATTATCTACCTAATTCTCTATGAGCCAATTTCGTATTTTGCAACTTACTTGACAGCAGCAGGGGTATTCATTTGGACACAGGAATACTTGTATGTACTTCAAAAGACTCGCAGAAACATCTTTAGAATAGGGTCCTGCAGAATTTGTGTGTGGCGTAGTGGTCAAAATTTTTCAGTCCAGAATTTTTGATCTGACAATCAATCAACATCAGCATGAAACAACAGCAAAAACAAGGAAAAATAATTATCTTTGTGCACAAACATGACAAAATCTATTCCAAACAAATTAAAACGGTCGGGCGCATCAAATTTATAAAAAATATCCACGAATATTTACAAAACTGCTCCCACCCAAACTTGCCCTCCACTTTCAATGCTAGGAAATTTCCATGTGGCGTGACAAGTTCGAATGGTAGGCACCTAGTGTAAGAAAGTGAACGCTGCAACAAGAGGTGAACAATACTTGATATATAGTTGAAGTTAAAAGCTTGTAAGCAGCAGGCTAGGTAATTGTTGAGAAGCGCATTGACTCTTTGCTGGCTAGATTAATGCGTAGTGACCCTCCTTTGTACTACTTCTACAAGGTTTTGTTGTCAAATTATTTGAACAACAACCTTGAAAAACATAAGTTGATAATAAGTGGATTTATTTCAATGCAATGAGAGCTGGCGATCAATTACAATTGAGGCACATATAAGACTTTATTTCTTATATGAACCGGAGAAAAATCCAGTTTTGAATCATAAACACTAGGCAGAGGTGGAAAAACGAGCGACAGTGAGCTTTAATTAGGCGACACACTTTGCCAACCAAACAGTAAATTTGCGAAACTTGACCGAACTGTGGACAGTCACTTTAATAAATCGGATTAAGCGTTGCTAGATGTTGATGTTGATCTAGATGATGTATGTTATACTAGAGAATATTTTACATTTTATTAATACAAGCTAAGCTCACTGTATTCTTTTGTAGATTGAAGAAAAAGACAACTCATGTTTTGTTAATATTTTTAAAGGCGTCATTATAATCCATTCCATTTAAATAAGAAATGAACTCGCATAAAGAGTATGACGCCAAAGAACGACTGTGAAACTATGACTGGGATGAACGTAGAGATAATAAAATTGGCTACTGCTGGGATGGACAAGACTCAGAAAAAATTGAATTGCTCGGAAGAATTAGTTTTCTCACATGAAACTGAATTTATTACAGTAAACCAACTATAACAAATTTTAATAGAAACAATATAGGAATACACAGATAAAGCAAAATCTTGCAATCTTGAGCAAATGACACAGCTAAAAACTTGAAAAACTAGTCAACAAATAATGAAATTGATAAATAGAACCAAAAAACAGTGAATAAAAACTCATTAAAACTAACCTAACTATGTTGCAAAAAGCGATCAAAAAGTTTAGCTAAGTCAAACAGGAGAAGTTTTGGGATCGAACTCTTATATTGGAGTGTAGAGAATCCGCAGATTCAGTAACCTAAATACCCAAGTGCATCACAAACACAACAGACAGGCAAAAAATGACGCTCCCCATTTCTTACGAACCTGCACCATGCCAATGCGGTGTCCATGCAACTACACTCATTTCACTTGCTGAGTGCAGCTGCAGCATAGATAGCGACCTGACTACTAACACACACAACTCATGCAAATAGCATAAGGCATAACATAAGTAAATCCACACAATGAACTAGCAAATAAAACCAAAACAAGCATTGACAAAAACACAAATGAGTTGCACAATGAAAGCAAAAGTCAATAGACACAAATGCAGACATAAACAAAATTATCAAATTAACCACAGCTCGAAACAAAGGTCAACTATAGAAAATAGAGTGGCTGTATAAGCCCTGGTTGGGCTAAAAAGCCTCTTAAGCTCTGATTTTGGCTTTATTTATCCCATAATGTTTGATTTATAGTATAGACAAGCGGAATTATGGTTTAAAAAATAGTTTTTGGCATAAAAAATCTTGTTTCTCATGTTTCTAGCATAAAAAACTGATAAGTAAATTCTAGAGCAAAAATATGCGCGTTGTGTGTATTTTTTATCAATAAAAAATATTTTTATTTTGGTGTTGAGCATGAACAAGCTTGTTTTTTTAGGTTTCAAAACAGAAAATTTCTGTTAACTATAAAATCACGATGAACTCACAAAATACTAAAAAAGTACAAACAAGTACAAGTAATATTGACACAGCGCGAAACTGAAAAATAATTACATGGAGCAATAGTCAACAAACAAAAAAGCTTAGGTTTCTTCACTTTCAGGGATTAGTGCAAATGTTAAGGTAAAAGGTGACAGGGAAGATCAACCCTTGTGCAACATTTGTCTCTACCACACTGTAATGTGTTCTCTTATTGTATAGATGCAAACTATTTAGGCTTTCAGGTTAGCTAACTAAACTCTCTGACCAGTGATGCGATGTTTAAACAAGGCTAACAAGGCAAGGATGCTCCAACACAGCCAAATATTGGACTAGTGTTTACTAATTATCGTAAGCGAATAAAAAATACAAAAAAAAACCCGAGTATCAGTTGATTTCTTTAATACATCACAGTTCTGTCTCACAAAGCCCCAAACTTCAATCCTGAAGATTAGCCTGACTAGCAAATGATTACGAAGTCACAAATAGCCCTGGTTCAGGTATTGGATACTTATAGTTAAAAAGTTAAAAAGCTGAAGTAGACAATAGTGAAAATTGCACAAACCACAGAAAGCATAAACACTGGACTGATGCATTGGACTAATGAAAAGTAAAAAGGAATTTCAATCAAGGGATTTCAACATCATGGATGCTTTTTTTAAAAAATACGTATCAATTTTCAACTAAATTTCAATTTCAAATAACTCAACTGAAGCGTGTTTCTTCTTCCTGTTGTAATTGTGATTTTCATGCGAAGTGATCACAAAAACTGATAAAACAAGAAGTATAAGATGTTTTTGTTATAACTGTGCGTTATTTTCACATTGGAATAGATAGACGTCAGCAATATTTGCTGTTCATCATTAGCCGGGTTTGACTTTAGCTTTTTTGTCATACTGAGTAAACTTTATTTAAATATTAATAATTTTTACGGCGTTCACAAGGCTCAAATCTTTTCAGCAGTTAGTTGAATCGAGTGAATGCATTATTGGACAGACCACAAACTCATTCATAAAAAACGTTGGGTTTTGATTACTCTATTCACAGTTTTGCAATACAAGAGGGATGAGATTCGTATGTACGAAACTGTGTATACACTTTCTCATGAGAAATCACAAATTAAGGTGGAAATGCTTGTTTTTGCCAATGATATCTTCGGTTTTCCTGTGGCACTATGACTTTGGATCTTTCAATGCATAATAAAAGTCTACAAATGGTGCATTTCCGGGCAGTAAAAGCAGAGCAACTAGATAAATAGCTGAATCCATATTCACATCCACAATGAGAAAACTGCAATCAAACTCAAAATAACTGCAGATAAAGCAGTCTGCAGTCGTGACGAATTTAATGTGAGTGATGAATGTGACTGCAGTAGTTTCTCACACTTTTACTATTGCGTGCACCGCGGAATGTAAACAAACGTTGTGAAGTGTCAACGCCCTCTCTGGTAAAATGGAATCGTTGATTTCCACACGCGGACTATAGGCGTCAAAATTCCATGACAAGCGAATATTTTGGTGGAAGTGGATACTTCATTGTCATTGTTGATGGAAAAAAACAGGTGGAGGCATGACAGAATATATGGTAGCTAAATCTGTCTTCTACTGTTGGTTTTAAACAACCAGCTGACTATTACATAGAGAATAACAAATTTTGACAAAAAACAATGATGAACCGTGGAAATATCTGAATGCATCGAGAAAACGCATTGATCGCAATAGCCCCAAGGATTTGGAATGTCACAAAACTAGCACAAAATGCATAATAAATAATTACAACATTCATCTTTTTTCCCTGTTGAGTGTAAATGCTGCTCTAATTCCATTTATAAACCATGATACATCCTAATGGAATCAAAATTGTGTTGCCAAGTCATCTTGAATATTTTTCCACCAAAAATTAGTCCACAATAATTATCGTGTGTCTGTGTCCAATATATAAAATAAGGTTCAAATTAAATTTTGCCCATGTGCTCAATACCCGGATATCGTCACGTAGATAATAGTTAAGGACTTTACCGGACAGGTTTTCAAACAATAAATCATCGAAGGAAAAAAATCTGCTGACAAACCAAGAAAAGAATCAAAAGTATTTTAAACATCACAATAAGCTTTCTCAATTATGATCATCACCGAATTGAAATTTAATGATATCAGGATTCAAAAAACCTTTTTTTTATCTCATTCGATTAATGTAACACAAGGAAAACTTATATGAAAACTAAGTTATTAGCCTTCATTTCATTATATTGTTCAGATTTTTGGCTTGCCGATAATCATTACACCTGTTGTAAAACCATGACTAAATTCATTAAAAAAAAATTTATCAATTTGGATTTAATTTTTTTTGTTGAATGTTCAATGCAACTCTTGACGTGATTCAGTTTCGATGTTTTCTGCAGTAGCGACACAATTTCTTGATTTCGATTCAGTTTTGAATTCCTAAGTTAAGTCTCAACTTAGTAGCGCAAATATTTCAGGCAACAACATGAAAAGGATTCATTAAAAATTATAGTCGACGCACAGATTTCGAACATGTATAGAAAAATTCCTAGTTCGAGAGTTAGTACAAGAGTTCCTCGTCCCATTGCGTGGTAGAAAAAACAAGGTTCGTAACTTTTGCGGCGCAAGAACTCATACATGATCAGTTTTCATAACCTCCTACAATTTTTTTACAGTTGTACGAGAACGACACTACCAAACCTACCAACCTTAATGGCGTTTCATGTCCATTGTTTTAAAATAATTCATGAGGTATTGTTCAATACTTGGGTAATATTGAATCAATAATTTTCAAAAAATTTTTGAGCGACGCATAAATTCAACGTTTTGGAGAATTCAAACTGCTCAGGTGCAATTTCAATAATTAGTAACAACCATACTTAATATCTTGATTGAGAGCATTTAAAAGCCGATCGCCTTTCTAGCCTTTTCTAGTCACCCAACATCATTGGATTTTGGTTCTAGTATATAGATGCATGGTGGACCATTTCAAGAAAGTGTGGATTGTTCGTTTGTGAATATGCGGAAAAATGTACATATGCACGTAAATTAGAGAAGCATGCAATATTTGTGAATATGTGGAAGCATACATCAGGCATTCGAGTTTAAGTGCGGGAATTTGTTCCGTGAATTTGTTTATCTTGTGGTCAGTCAATTATTGTTCTCAACGACCTTGAGCCAACCCAAGATCGACGAGTCGATCTCGAGTACGCATTTTTCCAGCTTGAGGCATCTTCGAGTCGAGTTGACCAAGGCTTTAGCTCGCTCGCTAATTTCGAGTCGATCTCGAGTTGACTCGAAACTATTTTGACAACATATGCTGTTGTCTGTTTCAAAATGTATGACGCCTCTCCAATAGTGAGTTAGTAAATATTCATTTGTTGAATTTATGGGAGAAAATAAGTTTGCAAAAATTTCTAAGAAGAAAATAATGGCGTGATTTTAAATGCAATTTCCTGGAAATTTTTTTTTCATTGCCAGCTTTTTCTCTGGAAACCAGAGCAAGATAACGAATGCCGAATAATTTAATTGCAAAGTTTTTGCATTATGTTTTGAAACAGACAGTAGACAGTAGTACTTGCAAAACCATTAAACAAACATATTGGTACTGGTTGTTGCAAAAAACAATTGAAAAATTTTGCCTCTTGTACTTTGAAAGTTATTTGGCACTCGTTGTTTTCGTTTGGATTTCATGTAAACAGAACAATTTGATGATGGAAAAATTTTTCTCAGTAAATTGAATTTAAGATAACAGAATCTATCTTTGAAATTTCTTGAAATTTCTTGTTATATAAATAAGGCCACTTTTCTCCTGCGAATTAACCAAATGACTATTTAACCCAAATAGCAAACTTACTATTGCACAAAGTATTGAGAAACCATATTTTAATGCAGTATCAAAAATTGTTGACGAATGAATCATAATTAGTTCATTCTTGAATGAGTCGACTTTTTACTGCGGTTATTTAATTTAATGGAATTTTTTTTCATACAATGAAAACGAGCTTGCTCGAGATCGACTCGACTTTTTCAAGCCGAGTTGACCAAGCCTTTGGCTCGCTTGATAATTTCGAGTCGATCTCGAGTCGAACAAGGCTAATTCTCGAGTCGAGTTGACTAAAGCCTTGGTTCGCTCTTCTCGACACGCTGTAGTTTATCGCAATTAGTGGTAAAATCTATAATCCCCACCTCTGCAGACACTATAAAGTTCAGAGATGGATAGCTCTATTTCTTTGGACTGCAGCAACAAGCGTTGGCGGTTTAGTGCCCATATGTTTTAACTTGTATTGTTTTTATGTTTATCATTCGAGAAACGGATGCATGCAATGTTTTTTATTCTGAGAAGACAAAACTGTTTGACTGGCATTTTGGGAGGATAAGATCTTACATTTTGCATAAAACCGGCATGCATTCAGATTTTAACAGCCCAGAACCGCGCACATTCATTTTCATAACAAGAAACCGGTGCAGATATATTTGAACTGATTGTGTGTCTATTCGATGTCTTGTAATTTATGTTTGCTGTTTAAAACTGTTTGAAATCTATAGGTCTACTTATCTAATTCAGCGCATCTTGAATTATCATGATGTTGATGATAATCCCAGGTTTTGACGAGTGACACACTAAATGAAAGGGCTTGACGAGCTGATTACGAATATATAACTTTTATTCGGGGAAAACGAAGATTTAATTGGCAATTAACGACTTAACTAGCTAATTATTAACATACAGCTTTGGTACATGATTTATTGTTGCTATGGGATCACCCTGTACCCTGATCTAATGGATTATTGGATAATCCCCTATGCGTTGTTGAAAAAAGACGGAGTCAGTAAAACGGCTCGAGGGGAGACACTGAAGAGACTTTTGCTTTACACAACCCCTTGTTTGAAAACATCTGGAAAGGCCCGCCGAAAATGGCCGAAGGCGATTACCGAAGGCAAGGCCTTCCCAGCTCCCGTCTGCACTCGGGCCTATGTTCCAAAAGCCTCCCCCACTTCCCCCACACCCCCTTCGGCCAAATTAGAAATTATTCTTAAGTATGGGCGGAGCTCCCAAGTATCGGTCGGAGCCTTTTCGCGTCGCTGTTTTTCGTTTGAATGAAATCACAGGTCTCACATGCCGCGCTATTTTGGACGCTGTGCACCCACGGCGGCTTATTTTTATTTTGGTTTTGAACATGAACAAGCTTGTTTTCTTTAGGTTTCAAAACAGAAAATTTCTGTTAACTATAAAATCCCGATGAACTCACAAAACACTAAACAAATACAAACAATTACAAGTAGTATTGACACAGCGCGAAACTGAGAAAAAAAGAACTACATAGAGGAAAAGTCAACAAACAAAATATTTTGCTCATGTTTCTTCACTTTCAGGAATTAGTGCAAATGTTAAGGTAAAAGGTGACAGGGAAGATCAACCCTTGTGCAACATTTGTCTCTACCACACTGTAATGTGTTATCTTATGGTATAGAGGCAAACTATTTAGGTTCTTAGCGTTAGCTAACTAAACTCTCTGACCAGTAATGCAATGTTTAAACAAGGCTAACAAGGCAAGGAAGCTCTAACACAGCTAAATATTTTACTAGTGTTTACTAATTATCGTAAGCGAATAAAAAATACAAAAAATCCCGAGTATCAGTTGATTTTTTTAATACATCAGACTTCTGTCTCACAAAGCCCCAACTTCAATCCTGAAGATAAGCCTGACTAGCAAATGATTACAAAGTCACAAATAGCCCTGGTTCAGGTATTGTATACTTGTAGTTAAAAAATTAAAAAACTGAAGTAGACAATAGTGAAAATTGCACAAAGCACAGAAAGCATAAACACTGAACTGATGCTTTGGACAGATGAAAAGTAAAAAGGAATTTCAATCTAAAGATTTTAACATCATGGATGCTTTTTAAAAAAAATGCGTATCGATTTTCGACTAAATTTATTCAATAACAATAACTGAAGCGTGTTCCTTGTTACTGTTGTAATTGTGATTTCCATGAAAAGTGACCACAAAAACTGATGAAGCAAGAAGGATAAGAAGTTTTTGTTATAACTGCGTTTTTGTCATATTGGAATAGATGTATGTGCGAGGTTATAAGGATGGTAAATTAGAAACGCACTCGCACAGTATGGAGTTTAAGGGCGACTGGTAAACTATGACTGGGATGGACGTACAGATGTTGAAGTTGGCTACTGCTGAGGTGAACAAGTGTCAGGAAAGATATTATTGGTCACGAGAATAGGTTTTCTCTTATAAAACTGATTTTATTACAGTAAAACAAATTTGTGACTCGCAATAGACAAAATAAAAACAAACAGATAAATCTCAAACACACAGATAAATCTCAAACACACAGATAAATCTAAATCTTGCAGATATGAGCAATTGAGCTGACTTAAAGACAAAACTAACTTTGTTAACCATAAAATTGTCATAAACTTAAAATAACAAGTCAACAAATCGTAAAATCAATAAAAAAAACCAAATAACAGTAAAAAAAAAACTCTTAAATAAAGTTAAAACAACAGTTATAAGGTAAAAATGGTCAAGGAGTGTTAAAATAAGTCAAAAGGACAAAAATATAAAATGATGGTCAAAAAACAATCAGAAAATCCAGCCAAGACAAAAAGGAGAAGTTGTGGGATCGGAACCTAGAAGTGGAGTGTAGAGAATCCGCAGATTCAGTAACCTAAATACCCAAGTGCATCACAAACACAACAGAGAGGCAAAAAATGACGCTCCCCATTTCTTACGGATCTGCACCATGCAAATGCAGTGTCCGTGCAACTACACTCATTTCACTTGCTGAGTGTAGCTGCAGCATAGATAGCGACCTGACTACTAACACACACAACTCATGTAAATAGCATAAGGCATAACATTAGTAAATCCACACAATGAACTAGCAAATAACCAAAACAAGCATTGACAAACACAAACGACTTGCACAATGAAAGCAAAAGGCAAAAGACACAAATGCACACATGAACAAAAATATCAAATTAACCACAGTTCGAAACAATGTACGTCAGCAATATTTGCTGTTCATCTTTGGCCGGGTTTGACTTTAGCTTTTTCGTCATACTAAGTGTACTTTATTTAAATATTAATAATTTTTACGGCGTTCACAAGGCTCAAATCTTTTCAGCAGTTAGTTGAATCGAGTGAATGCATTATTGGACAGACCACAAACTCATTCATAAAAAACGTTGGGTTTTG
>Ga0210040_10004108_pt1 | contig 19199 bp, 8 predicted proteins | sample CryGeyCG12114_NA_FD_185462 | JGI IMG/M metagenome (GOLD analysis project Ga0210040, IMG submission 185462) | Groundwater microbial communities from aquifer - Crystal Geyser CG19_WC_8/21/14_NA (SPAdes) (version 2) | ecosystem: Environmental > Aquatic > Deep subsurface > Groundwater | place: USA...
TTTTACGCTTGCAAGATCTAACTTTATCCCGGTAGTCTTCAATGGATTCATGCTCCAACTGGTATAAATCTTCGGTATCCTCTCCATCTAGTAGCTCGTCAAGAATGATTTGGTCACATCTTGTCATTTCTGTGAGCAAGTCGTCCAATTTCTCCAATCTATCTTGCATCACCCCAATATCAAAGATGTCTTGCTGCAAATCCTGTTCCACTTCATTTGCTACTTTAGTGATGGCGGATCGTACCGGTTTCCGAGCCTTTTTTACCCTTTCAATTATAAACTTCAACACCGAATCTCTCTCGGGTCACCAAAAATGTTAGAGATAGTGTGATCAGAATGGATGAGAATAATATGCAATAAATGCACCAACACAAGAGGGCTAATTTTGACAAAGTAACTTTAATTTTGTTATAGAATTTTGATAAATTACAAATATAACTTGCTAGCCGGGATATCTGATGAGGAGTGATAGTTTACATGGATTTAATATTCTAGCTAACTTTGAACTTGTCCTTCATTCAAATACATGCATGTAGCCTAACCTGAGATAAGCAAATGAGGTTATTGTCGCATACCTGAAACGAAGGACCTGACCTTTTCTAGAAACTGTGTAGCTAAACAAAAATTCAAATAATCTTAATAATTCAAATAGCTTCATAAAACCTTAGCATTCTAACCACTCAGGGAAGAATTTTATATCAACGACTAGTTTATTATGCATTAACTTACAGAGTTCAAAAATATATAACTTATCAGAAAGTAGTATATTGTTACTTTTTAAGCTCTCTTTAACACAATCATATTTTCTTAGTCCGTCTATCATTTTACAGCCTCTCTTAATAATAGAGTCAATTTGTTTAAGGTAATGACGATGAGCACTGCCCCAGACAACAACAAGATAGCGAATTATACTAATCACATAAGTGAGAAATAATACACTAAATAGATTGATAAAAAGATAAATTGAATGCAAAACAGCATTAAAATTTGTATACACAAGGTTTATATGAAGTTTCCAAGTAAGTTGCTGGTCGATAATCAATCCTAGATTCTAACTAAAAAAAAACGAAGCTGACTGTCAACAATTGCTACGTTACTATGTCGAAGTCCTAATTCTAACCTGACCATATAATTAGGTACCATTCTGGGTAGTCGAAGCAATCCCTTGAAGAAGGCAATTTGAACTTTTTCCAATTCACAAGGGCCGTCTAAGCCCCAGATAGAACAACAGTAGCTTGCTGTTGAGTTAATGAGAGATTTGTATATCAATTTACATGACTCCAGCTTGAACTTTTTCATGTTCCCAATGATTCCCAACGTGGCTCCTACTGCAGCTAATCCTTTGGTTTTAAAATACGACTGTGTTTTTGAGAAGCGTCCTGATGAATGAAAAGGGACTCCTAAGTACACGTATGATTTCACTATTTCCAGCTCTTTCCCATCGAGGTAAAAATGGTCAGCTTTTCTGTATCTTCCACCTCTTCTAAATACGATCACTTTAGTCTTGCTAATGTTAACTGTTAGCTTGTTCTCTTTTGCATATTCTTCTAATCCAAGCAGCTGCCTTTGAAGTTCTAGTGGATTAGGAGCTAAGAGTACCATATCGTCGGCGTACAGTAGAGCAATTATAGTTCGAGCACGTAACTTGATCGGCATCCAAACGTATGTTTTCAAATATTCAATAATGTCGTTGATGTAAATGGAGAAAAGAAAGGGACTCAGCGTTTCACCTTGCAAAACACCTTTAGATATTTTGAATCTTTTTGTTAAGCCTTCACTTGTTCGAATCTGACCTCCCGCCTGGCTGTAGATAGACTGAACAACTCGTATAATATTTCGCGGTATGCCAATTCTTTGCATCTTGACCCAAAGTTCTCTGTGCGGTATCGAGTCAAAAGCTTGAGAGAAATCGACAAAACATGCATAGAGACGCCCACCCTTTTTTCTGAGCTTGGATTGCACTACACAGTTTAAAGTAAAGACCTGATCCTCACATCCTCGTCTTCTTCGGAAACCACCTTGAAATTCGGTTATCTTCGGTATCGTCCCATCCACTATCTTCTCAATCCTAGCAGTTACCAGCGCTGTAAAAATCTTGAGAATGGTAGGTAACAAACTTATGGGCCGATAATTAATAGGATTTGAGTGGCTTCCCTTCTTATATATCGGACATATTATTGAACTGCACCATTCTTGTGGTACTCTTCCTAATGTATAACATTTGTTGAAAATTTCGGTGAGTTTCTCATAGACGACAGGTCCTCCAATTTTGTACATTTCATTTGAAATATTGTCCAGTCCCGGGGCTTTACCGTTTTTTAACATTTTTAGTTGCGTTATCACTTCTTCATCGGAGAATTCAGACTCCTCTGTCTCATCGACTTCCTCTAGATTGGAGTTTTCAATTTCCGTGGAGAAAATTTCATCTTCACTTTGAAAAATATTCCTAAAATGATTTTCCCAGGTCTTTTTTGGTATAGAAATGCTATTTGCTCTTGAAGTTTTTACGAACAGCTAGATAGCGCAGCTATGGGGAGTCCCATATCACCAATATTTGCTGAGTTTTGTATGCAAAAGCTGGAAGAAACTATTATTCCGACTCTTGGTAATGTAGTCTTCTCATGGTGGAGATATGTGGATGACACGTTTGCTGTTGTTAAAATCAATGCAAATGACGATGTACTGGAAAAATTAAATAATTTTCATCCCAGCATCTAATTCACTCATAAACGCATGGTGAATAAGCAACTACCGTTTTTGGACTCATAAGTGACGGTGGAAGATGACTTTTTTCTCGGTTATTCAGTATTTTGGAGAAAAACGCACACAGATCGATATTTTAATTTTTCCTTCAATCATCCCATGAACCAAAAAATTTCTGTGTTAGATTCTTTGGTTGTTAAAGCCATAAGAATTTGTGATCCGGACCAATTATCAACTGAATTAAAACACATCTCGAACGCTTTGAGAAGCAATGGCTACCCTCTGGCAACCATAGAATCACGTATTGAATTTCACAAAAATCGTCAAGATATTGCGATTGATACATGTGTTGCCAAAGATGACAATATTATCAAAAGAGTAGTGCTACCTTTCACTGGACGAACAACTTCTCAAATTGCGAGCACTATAAGAAGAAATACTAATTTAAAAGTGGCCTTTCGTCCGATCGAAAAAATTTCTACTCTTTTATTGAACAACAAAACGATTTCTAAAGACCAAATTGGAGTCTACTGTTTTCCATGTCATTGCTGTCCTACTGTTTATGTTTGCGAAACTAAACGGAATTCAACAATTCGACTACAAGAACACTTAAGAGACATCAGAAATGGAAAAACCTACCTCAGGAATGTACATGCACACTAAGAACAATCCTTCTTATTACTTTGAAGCTAAAGATGCCAGGATTATTGACAGTGAAAGAAATGATTCTTTAATGTGGTTCAAAGAATCAATTTATATTTCTAAATCTTCTGCATACAATTGTAATTTAGAATGCAGATTTTTTTTTAATCCAAATTAGTTAAAAACCTTTAATAATTTATTGAAGTCTCCAAAAAAGTCCCTAAAACAAGTCTTGTACTTCAAATCTTTCTGCTTTTTCTTCAATTCTGTCTACTGTATAGATCTTCACTGTGTAATTTCAGAAGAGTTCTAAATATTTGAATCTTTTTGAAATGTGTCTTGCTTTTCAAACCCCCAATCGTTCATGCAAACATTATTTCTCCAGTCTTACCTTGAAAAAGAGTACAGTTATCACTCGAAAGCATGGCCTTCAATAAAATCATATTATGACATCCAATCAACCGTCTACTACTACTGATAATATTTTTTCTTCCTTATGAAGATCACTTGCTTCTAAAAATTAAGCAGCATTGTAAACTTTCAAGGGTCGAGTTGCTTCGGCTATATATAGTATTACGACGTGTAATATTAATTTACTTGACTATGACGTATAACTAGAGTAAAAAGTCTGGAATTTTACAATATTAGATTTATTTTACGAAAGTTAGTAGACACGATTCGACAGACGTGTTGACAGTAAGACAGTTGTGACAAGACTGATGAGAAAACGAAAAGACAGGATAGTTAAAAGCTTTGTTAGTAAATAAGTAATTAGGTTTCCATGACATTAAGATTTAGGGTGTGTTTTGGTCCGCAACATATGGTTTGCAGGACTCCATTTTACGCATCAGCATTACATGTGTAACACTGGTTTCGGAGCATTTCCTAGGCATGAAAATCAATACACCTCTGAACAGCATGCTCATCTACATGTGTGCAAAATTTGGTGGTCGTAGCTTCAAAATTGCGACCGAAAAGGTTAACTATCGGATTTCAGCACAATGCATATAGGGCGTAGCCATGACTTTCCGCCCTAAAAAGCAAAAATTAATTTGGGCAATTAGATATTAAGTAAATAAAGCTAGGTTAGCGAAGCGAGTCATCCATTACTGTGTTGTTATGATGGGTGTGAATTTTTCTTTTCACAACGTGTTTGAGGAACTTATCTGTTCTTTTAAAACTTTGTTTTGGTTTTGAAGTTGACGGTCGAGGATTCATATCCATGGACATCAGTGCTGCTCTCTCTTTTTCCTTGTCACAAAAAATTTTGCAATGGTTTTTTAAGAAATATCAGTGCACATACATAGATGAAATACGTGGGCTGTACGTTGCTAATTTTTTTCCGGCATGTAATGTTTAAGGTAAGCACTACAATTTTTAATTATTGATTTTATATCATAAGAATTTTTTTTCCAACTGAAGTGACACTGGAACTGGAATTGGTATGGGTTTTGACATTTTAATATACACTTAGTATTATTGTCACAATAAGCAATGTAGATTATGATCAATTAGAAATTAATCAATGAAGATTATGATCAATAAGTGTCGACATTCTGGCTTAGAATGCTATGTCTAAAACAGGTTACATACTGGATCCAACTGTCCGGTTGGAGATTTCAATAGAACAGCCAACAGAAGTTGACAAAGAAAAGAAAAATATTTATGAGTCCACTATTTGATACTTCAAAGAAAAATTTCACCTAAAGGAGATTACAGTGTATGGATCACTTATTGGATCCCGAGGAACAATACCTAGACCGGTTGCTAATGTTTTAAGACAATTGGGAATCACTTCAAATACCTTAGAGGAGATCGCGATCATCGCAGTCAAAGGATCATGCAGAATCCTGAATAATCATCTGCACAGCCTTATTGGATTATAAAGCAATGACATAATTTCAACCTTATCTTAATCATTTAGGTACCTAATTATTTAGTATACTGAGTCATTTCGGCTACTATCATTGGATGGCAGTGATTTTATTGTTGGTAATAAATATATTTCTCTCTAGTTAGTTTCGTTTAGTACAAGCTGGGTATCGTTATGTTAGTTATGTATAATTATACAGAATCCCTCTAAAATATATGCGCTAAAAGTGAAACCGCCTAAAACTGCAACCGTAGAATCTATTCTTCATGGAGTTTTTGGTAGTGACTGTGGTAGTAGTAAGCATAAGTAGCGTTAGGTGGCGAGCAGGAAAACATCTCATCTAGAAATGAATGCACTCTACAACCAAAGCCCAGTTCTTATATCTTAATATACAGAGACACTGTGGTTTCACTCTCTTTTGGCGGTATCTGGTGGCATCCTGGTTGCAAACTATGCAGAAAACCAGGATGGATAGTTCAAAAATGCCGATAGAGAGCTGTACCATCAAACCAACCCACCCACCACATACTTTTCTCACAGTATTACATATATCTACTTCCATGATTCCCACCTATTTTAACCCATTCCCACCTATTTTAACCCATTCCCACCTATTTTAACCCATTCCCACCTATTTTAACCCATTCCCACCTTTTTTTGAACGACCTGCTTCAAGCATTGAGCAAAGCGCCTATAGAATCGTGTTGCCAGTACTTTCGAAGTGTGCTCCTTCTAGTGTATTATACATATCTACTTCTATGTCTACAACCTAGTCAATCTTGCGACGCAACAGATGTTTGCTTTGGGTCATCCTCTTGCTATGGAGTGGACATTTTAACACCGCTATATTTTGTTGTTTTACCGAGAATTACATGAATATCATAGACACGAGCACAGCTAACAGCTGTCTTTCATGTACTAACTACTGTTCATTTCAATTAACAAGAGACTTGCCCCATGTTATTCGGCTATCCCCGATAAATGGTGGATTTATACAAATTGTCTGCGAAATGTTGTGGCAACAATAACAAAAAACGCCAAATAACCTACCGAAAAAAAATTCTCTTTTTCATTGAAATGAACAGTAACATGTACTAACTAGCCGTAGCGCTTTATAATACAGAAGCTAACGTGTATGGTTGCATACCGCATCACTTTGCAGTTAGCACTACTCAACCGTGTATATGTAAAGCCGGCGTGCAAAAACATTATTCACCTTGAGACTTTTTTTCCCACTGACAATACGCTCTATTCTACTGTGTGCTGTTTATAACTAACTGCAAGTTTTGTATTCGTTATTTGTTCTAAGAGATTTATGTTCCATATTCACCTAATTGAGGGTAATTTAAAAATATTGGCTCTACGCACCCAAATATTTTGATACTATGACTGTGCGTTAATATTCCAGTCAATTACAGTTAGTAATTGTATAACAACACTGGCTTGCTAGGGAAAAAGTGGTAGTTAGTAGTTGGGTAATTGTTCAACATTGTGGGTGCCTTTCTGCGTGTGGGAAAATATAATGAGTATTGCATTTTTTATACTGACTGACTCTCTTACTCAAGGGGGTGTGCAGTCATATGCGAGACGAAAAGTTCTCGCTAGCCCCCTTTCTAGCCTACCGTTGTGGATAGTGGACTATAGTCACTCTCACTAGTGGACGTAGACGAGTGCGGAATCAATTTGGTTTTCACAATTTTTTGCAGTTTTTGGAAATACAGTGTGTTTGTTACAGTCGGGGGAACCCTTTAAAGTACACGACGGAATACAAAAAAGTAATGTTGGAAATTCTGATAGATAATGGAAAATTGAATAAGTAAATCAGGTATTTAATTTTGTAAAACAAACATTGTTTCCTGCAGCTTGCGAATTTAATTTATTTTCAGATCCCCGATTCGACTCATAATGTGAAATATGGAATAATGATTCAAAAGAAAACAACATAAGGACTGAAAAATGTCGACTTCACCATTACTAGTCATCCCAGTAGAGGTATAATAATTAGAATCATTTATGAAAAATTAAAACTAGAGTGGTTTGGTGAGGTTATCTTAATCTACCCCATATTAAATTTAAATATATTTTGTATACAGATGCGAGTTCGAATCTTTCGTTTGCTTTCTGAACCTGAAAAAAGGAACATTCGAAGGTGCTGTAAACAATTCAAACAAGAAATTGATACCCTTGTGGGACTTAACATCAAGTTATGTAAACCAATAGAAAGCAATGAGCTGTTTGAATGGATTCAAAGTCTGCGGATCAACGGAATAGATGTACGTGCCGAAACCATGAGCACTTCAGAATTGATGGTTCTTTTGCAGAACAGAAGGTGTTCTCCTCTGAAACGTGTGCGCATTCTTTATCCAAATAATTTCGATTTGATTCCCGTACTGACTATGCTGAGTGGAATCGACACGTTACGGGAGGTTTATATGAACCATGCTTGTAAAAGCTACTTGGGTTTTCTGCCCATTTCTGTTTATCGGTTTTCTCGCCTTCGAAGAATGGACATTGCTCTTACTGTCGGTCCTGAAGAAATCTCGTTGGGCACTGCTCAGTTTTTTTTGCATATCCGTTGTCCTCAGCTCCAAATTTTGTCGCTTACCGTTTGTTTCTACCCTAAAAACTCGTCTATTGTTGTGGACCAAACGGAATGTCTTAAGTGTTCTCAATGGCTGTTGAACATGATTGAAATTTTCCCCTCCATTCAGTATCTAATAATAATCCTTCGTTGTAACAAATTTACACCACTCTACGATTTTGAATTAGGTGAATAAATTCGTCATAAAATATGTTTCATTTTGCCTCAAAATGTCTAATTAACACTCTTAACATTATTTTTTGTTCAAAACGTTTTACAGACTTCTCTGGCGTTCATCAAAAGGCGAGCAATGTTGCCCGGGCATTAAAAAATCTTAAATACATCAGATTGGACATTCATGACCAAAATAAAGGCAAGTATGTTGGAGCGTCCACCTGGACTAATTTTGTGCACTCTACTTTGAGTTTGAAAAGTCTACGAGTCAACCTATATGATAACATTTGGAGGGAATTACATGGTCAGTTATTTAGGAAAGATAGTTTGCCAGATCTCGAGTGTTTAAAACTGAATTCATTAAAGGGCGAGGAATTGGATTTAAAAATGCTTATGTCAGTATCTAAGAAAATTCGCTGGTTGGACTTGGAAGCTGAGGCTGATGAGTTTTGTTGTAAGAATTTGGAGCCGACTAATCTACGGGGCTTAAATGGGATCTCTTTTAACCATCCAATGTTCGATATGGTGCAGATGACTCACATTATGACCGAATTAGAAGCTAGGCCAGAATTTATTGTGAAATACAAAGGTAGTTGGTCAGTTGGGATGGCTCAGAAATTGGGCAAGTGGCTCACGTTGCCAAATCTTGAATGGGTGAAGATTAAAGCCACATCGGAAGAAGAATTTGATCGAGCTGTGCAACTTTGCATCAAAATTGGTATCGCTTTGAACAGAATATCATTTATGTACTCTTATAATCATGTTTTCAAAAACCATATTTATATGCATTCGGGCCAAAACTACGGAGCCGATAGGCCTCAAAATAGCCTTAAAGTGATCGTCAAGTGAGTGCGGAGTGCCCTTGCTGCGGGGTCCTAAGCCGTAAAAGCCTTAGTTAACGGGATAATTGACAATTAAGTTGGTCATTTTCGTATTTTATGTTTCCATGCAAACGTAAACAACCGAGCATCACACGTCACACCACGATGAGAAAATATGACAAGGGGTTCCCTTAATTTCGACATTTTCCCCATGTTAATTCCCATAAGGAAATTTCAAAATTGATTCCTAATTCTGAACTTTTTATACCGATTTATTGTATTGCATTATCCATAATGTTTATTACGCTCATTTAACATTAGTCCATCTTCATTATGTCTGTCGCACCCTCATTTAAAATTAGCCAACCCTCAGTTAGTGTGTTGCACTGTGATTTAACATCAAACAACTCTCATTTAGTGTGTTGCACTGTGATTTAACATTAACCAACCCTCATTCAGTGTGTTGCATTGTGTTTAACATTTTAGAACCCTTAATAAACACTGTAAGCCCTCTTTATTGATTTCAGTTTTATTTATTTCTTTAGCATTGTCGTAGTGTCACTTTTATTTAACATTGTGAAATCCTCAGTCAACTTTGAAGGACCCTGATTCTCATTTTATTCTCATCAAATTGCTAATTCAATCTGTCTGCGAGGTCATGTTGTGATTGTTGTCCAGTCTATGTTGTTATCCGCCCGGGCGTAGAACGGGCTTTTTAGCTGGTGATCAATAAGTGTCGACATTCTGGCTTGGAATGCTATGTCTAAAAAAGGTTACATACTGGATCCAACTGTCCGGTTAGAGACTTCAATAGAACAGCCAACAGAAGTTGACAAAGAAAAGAAAAATATTTGTGAGCCCACTATTTGAAACTTCAAAGAAAAATTTCACCCAAAGGAGATTACAGTGTATGGATAACTTATTGAATCCCGAGGAACAATACCTAGACTGGTTGCTAATGTTTTAAGACAATTGGGAATACCTTAGAGGAGATCGCGATCATCGCAGTCAAAGTATCATGCAGAATTCTGAATAATAAAACCTCATTGCATTATAAAGTAATGACTTAATTTCAACCTTATCTCAATCATTTAGGTACCGAATTGTTTAGTATACTGAGTCGTTTCGGCTACTATCATTGGATGGCAGTGAACTTATTGTTGGTAATAAAGATATTTCTCTCTAGTTAGTTTAGTTTAGTACAAGCTGGATAACGTTATGTTAGTTATGCATAATTATACAGAATCCCTCTAAAATATTTGCGCTAAAAGTGAAACAGCCTAAAACTGCAACCGTAAAATCTATTCTTCATGGAGTTTTTGGTAGTGACTGTGGTAGTAGTAAGCATAAGTAGCATTAGGTGGCGAGCAGGAAAACATCTCATCTAGAAATGAATGCACTCTACAACCTAGTCAATCTTGCGACGCAACAGATGTTTGCTTTGGGTCATCCCCTTGCTATGAAAGCAAACAAAAACGAAAATCAAAGCCAATCAAGCGGGCAGCCATAACTATGATAATCAATAGGTGACAAAAAAAAGTGAATAATTTATCCAAGGTAAGGAGGGAATGGGCAAAAGCAAATTACCTTCCCTGTGTGTGCGCTATAAAATACTAGTATGAATTGTATTTGGGTGATTGTCTTCAACTAACTGAATTTTTCAAATGCTGTTATAAACCATGAACTTTGTTTCGTTAGCTAAAATAGTGCTTCGTGCTATTTTCCAATCATTAATTTTGCCGTGATAAGGCCATCTTGGGTTGCTGACATGGAAGGATTGTGATACAATAAATTGAGAATATTTTTTGCAATGTTTAAGAGCTCCTGGGCTGAAGCATAAAATAATATGATCCCAATCTTGATATTGTCACCAACAGGACAGCAGCAAGCCGAGTTTGGTGGTCAAAAGTTATTGTAGTAAAAAAGTAAGTGTGAAGACGAAAATGAATTTCAACAAGCTATTTGGGAAACTTTAACCTTTTATTCGCTGACCTTTACTTTTACAGAAGTTATTAAGATGACAAGTCAATATCTATAAACGAAATGTCTCCATTTGTTTTTCGAAAGTAAATATATTTCGTATATTATCTTGAAAAAGTGGCTACCCTAGTCTTACAACCTTTTTTTGACTACACTTTTGCGTTCTTAAATCACATGAAGTAACTATCACTATTATGTAACCAAATAATGAACTTTTTACATTGCTCCACAGTGCCATTTCTTGTGTGCTTTATCTATACAGTCTTTACTTTTATGTACACACATTTCATGCAATTAAACATTGTCATAAACTTATATGACAAAAGAGTTAGCATGGTTTCATCACATTTCACACATGATATCATTCTATTATGTATTCATCTAAGCCCAAATTTTCCTGTCCCCAAAGTGTTACTATGGAAAAAAATAAATAAGAAATGAGCAATACAGCAATAAAAAGTGCTGCTTGCAAGTTATTTTTCAAAATTTGTATATAAATATATGAAAATTCTTGACTTCTTTTATTTATTCGCAATCACCACCGCCACTGGTTCAAAACCGTAAAAAATTTAAAGGAATTCTGTCCGCGTCCGTCAAAGAGCTACATGTGAGATTGTAAGACCTGTGATTTAATTTGAATCGAAAATTGCGACGCTAAAAGGCTCTATTTAATTCAAACAGAGACCTGCTTGCGAAAAGGCTTTGCCCAATATGTAGAAGCTCAACCAATACTGGAGGATTATTTCTAATCTGGCCGAAGTGGGTGTAAGAGGAAGGCCTTGGGTTCCAAAATCCTTCACCTTTTGCGATTTCTGACGGGCCTTCCTCGGTTCATTCAAACAAGGAGTTGTGCGAAACCAAAGTATCTTCAGCGTCTCCCCCCCGATCCATTTTAGTGAATTCGTCTCTATTTATTTTAAGTTGTTTCAATTTGTCATGTTATTGAGGCAGTGGTGGTGTTGGTGGTGATTTAAAAAACATTTTCCCAAATACTGCGATCTGTCCTATTGCGAAGCCTAATTAAGTCACCGTTTCTTTTTTTTAATTATTCTAATTCTACGCCTTTTCTCATACTTAACCCATTGAATAATAAGTGTGTTTTAGAGATTTTGTTCTGATTATGTTGACTAGCCGGGCCCACTGGCCTATGGCCAGATTCACTCTTACGAGCAAAATTTGAAACTTGCAAAATTTTCAATTATCCACAAATTTTCTGACGCACGGCAAGTTTCTAGAATGTCAGAAACGACTCGACTTCTTTTCCTTTTACGAGTTTGTTTATGTTTGTTATGTTTATGACATTCTAGAAACTTGCCGTGCGTCAGAAAATTTGTGGATAATTGAAAATTTTGCAGGTTTCAAATTTTGCTCGTAAGAGTGAATCTGGCTATAGGCCAGTGGGCCCGGATAGTAAAACTTATGACAATATTCAATATTCTTATGTGATCATTGGATGATTCTAAGATGAAAAAAATGTTCAATTACACATTTGTTTACTTTTTTCCAGACGTAGTTTAGTCAAAGGTTAAATGATAACGCATTATTTTTGTAAGCAACCAAAAAAATGCAATTCAATTTTGCATGAATGAAGTAATAGACTGTAACTAAGTATGGATTATTACAAGAGCTATAAATAGTTAACAACTTGGGAGAGAGAGTACTCTATTAATCCATATTTAGTATTGTAATATCTTAAGTTCTCGATGAAATTTGCTTCGCTATGTCAGTCCATTTCAGGAAACCATCATAATCGTGATTTTGCCTTCTCACGGCTTGGAAGCCAAATAAGCTGCCTTGGAAGACTTACTATGTGAAAAATGTGACTCATTCTTTGAACTTATTAAACTTTACACTACTTGATGGAAAAGTCTCAAATCATAACAATTCCTTACCGATTACCACATTTCATATTAGAGGAAACTAACTATTAGATTAAGTTTACATCAATGTATCAGTCCATCTATTTTTGATCAGCTCTTTTCCACATGAAATTTAACAAATGCTGGCTCAACACTCGACTAAAAAAGTGGAAATCCAAGCAAAATGAAATATACCCAAGGAAAGTGTGTGTATACCTTGTCCGCAAAAATGAGGTAAATTTTATCCTATCCTACTACACAAATTTATCACACACAGGACAGGAAAAATTTATCTCCTTTTTCCGGATGGTCTATACGTATCGTACACAGCACACAGCGCCAGCGTAGGACTAAAACTTAGGAATCGATCGAATTGTTGAAGTTTTTAATGTTGATTGATGTAGATAGTTTGTAGTGCGTTTTACAAACTTTGATTTTATATTCAGCATTTTCTCCCAGCAAATAGTCAGTAGTCAGTATTTTGAACTAAAATTCACTCGTTAATCACATAGTTTGATCGAAGCAATCATATTCTTATTGACACATCATTTCATTCTGTAAGGTTTGTATAAAATTATCAAGCACAAACTTTTGAAGTTGACCATAATTTCTCATTCTGTAACGTTCCACCTGTAAATCACGAAAGTAAAAAACAACGAAGAAAACCTGTTCGACAACAAAAAACAGCAAAAGGATACAATATTGAAACTTCGTTCTAACTCAGAAATGTCTACAAACTGAAATTGCCCGTTCAAGTAATGCATGATCTATTTCATTCGAACCGAGAACTACAACGCGACATAATGTATTCCTAATGAAAACTAAAACTTACATTAATTTTTTTATTAAATTCATTTTCCAAAGCGATCATAAATTAAAATTTATTTTAAATCGAAGTTATTGCGATCTTACCCTTAAGAGGAGAATTTCGATTTAAAATAAATTTTCATATTTATTTGCAATGGAAAATGTATTTTTTAAAAAGTTATTCACTAAGCACAGGCCCGAGTGCAGAAAAGAGCTATGGGAAGTCCTTGAATTTGGACATCGCTGAGAGCAATTTCTGACGGGCCTTCCCACAGGATCTCTCAAACGAGTGGTAGTGTGAAGCAACAGTCTTTTCATCGTCTCCCCAAGATGCGTTTGTACAAAACATTTTGCAGTAGACTTCGAAATATTCAGTTTCATTGGATTTTTGCTTTGCTGTTAATTTTCCCTGTTTTTACTTCAGCTTTTTTTGGTTTGCTTAGCAACGATTCTGTATTTATTGATTTAGGCATTCTGCAAAAATAAAAACAAAATCATATTTATGTATTCAACAGTAATTTATTGTGTTTTGGCATTTCATGAATAGAAATTACCATTCTTTTTTTTTTTTGGCTTTTTCAAACACTCTTTGAAAAGCCGGCCGCGGTTTTCCAAAATCCTAATTTCTCTCCCTTTTGTGGCATCACTTATGGAAATAGCTTTCACATGCAAGATTCCCTCATCGTCCACCTTTGTGGTAACTTTAATATCTTCAGCCACTCCACTAATAGTTGGCTCGAATTCAAACTTGCCTAGCCAGTAATTTGATGCTGCACGGTTCATATCCTCCCCTTCATATATCTCAATTACGACCGTTCTTCCCTTGGTTTTATAAACTTTTTCTTGTTCGCACGGTGTTGTTGTGTTCTTTGGAATCAGTACCGAAAATTTTCCGCTTTCAAGTTCCAGTCCAATGGACATAGGAATGACATTTTGAATTATAATTCCCTTTAACTTTTGCTCAGCAACTCCATTCAGTATTGCTGCTTGCAGCGCAGCGCCATATGCTACAGACTCGTCAGGATTGATTTGATCCTGTAAACAATGCTCCGAAAACTTGGCCGCAAGTAGTTGTTTGACTTTAGGAATTCGGCTGGAACCTCCAACTAATACAACCTTGTTAATATCCTTGGGCTTCAATTTTGCAGCTTCTAGAGTGCTATCCAACACTTTCATCGCCCTTGTGAAGATTGAAGCATTGAGTTGCTCAAATTTTTCTCGAGTCAAGGTCACCCTCAGGTCTTGTCCACAGTACCAACCGTCAATGGACAAAGTGACTTCAGTATCTTTGGATAAGCTTTTTTTCTTCTTCTCACAAAGTTGCTTCAGACGAAGATGCTGACGTTTGAATTTCTTCTTCATTGCTTCATCAGAAGGACTTTTGTCTATCTTTATTCCGTGTGTTTTCTCAAACTGCTGTATGCAGTAATTGACGAGTACTAAGTCAATATCTTCTCCACCCAGGTAATCATCGCCACCAACTGCTTGAACAAGTATTTTGGTTCCATGTATTTTCAATATCGAGACATCAAATGTTCCACCTCCTAAGTCAAAAACTAGAACCATTTCTGACGATTCGGATGGACACTGGAAGTTATAGGCTAAAGCAGCTGCAGTGGGCTCGTTTTGGAGCTGCAATACATCCAGTTCAGCTATTTCTGCCGCGGCTATCGTTGCTCGTCTTTGACTTTCGTTGAAATATGCTGGGACGGAAACAACTGCCTTTGTTACTTTGCTGTTTGGCCCCAAAAAAGCCTCAGCGTTAGCTTTTAACTTTAGAAGAACCTTCGATGATAAGTGCTCAGCGGTGTATGTTTTGCTTTTACTTTTGTCCTGGATTTCAACTTCTGGATCTCCCTCATTATTTTTTAATATTTTGAATGAGCTATTTTGTTTGATTTTTTGTACACAAGGATCTTCAAATTCACGTCCAATAAATCGTTTCACGTTGTAAACTATTCTCATAGGGTCATCATCACTCTCTTTAGCAGTGTGTCCAACCACCACGCTCAATGCTGGTGAGAAATAAATGTAGCTAGGAATAGTGTGCGCATCACTTTCATTCTCATCTCTGATTATGTGAACCTAAAGTGTGAAAAAATTCAGTTTTCAGTTAAACTTGCATGCAAATATTGGTCAATCTTCTGTTTTATTATGAAAAAATTCAATGTATACATATTGGCGGGCAGAATATAGCCATGCAGGTTGAAATTTAGTGGAGGTGGCTAGATTTTAAGCTTTTTAAACCTTTAGCTGATTCCTTTTTTGAGGTCCTCAGTTTATGTGAGATTATGTTAGCAGCTTGCCTACTTAGAAACTGCAAATCGTATTTACAGGGCAAGGGCTAACTCACCTGATCGACCTGATATTGATGGGATTAAAATGCATTGCTTGTGGTTTTAATAATAATTATACTCTACGAGCTGAAAATAATAATGAAAGGCTGAGAGAAAAACAATAGACAAGTCCAGTTGATTACAGCAGGCAAAGAGCCGAACAATAAATAACGGTTATTGAATAATGAACACCACATTCTTGGATTTAGCATGCATTACATGAATTAAAATCTCTGCGACCACTCTTCGTTATTTTCATCTATTTTATGCAATGTGTGTATGACGGTAACCATTACCCACAATATTTCTGGCACTGCCCAACCTTCGTAAGGCACACAAAACAAATCATGTTTTTATTTAAATTAAAAGAGTTGAAAATTTTTTGTGGTCTGGTAGGATACGAAAATAAAAATTTCTGGAGGTGAAAGAGGAAACGATTTGATATCAAGATGGGTACGAAAAAATAAAGCACCAAAAATGTAATATTCACGTTAAATCGTAACTAGACTTGTCTTATGTTTTAGAATTAAAAAACTTCGATTTTGTTTTGCTGCATTCTACATCTTTACAATTCTTAATCAACAGAACCATTTATTTTATGCTACATTTAAGTGCTATCGCCATCTTGAGCTCTATAAATTAGATCTCTAACACCCTTGATTTCAAGAAAATCATCTTATTCGGTGAAAACTGCTACTATTGTAAGTTAAACTCATGTGACTAATTACAGAGCATAGTGACATATTGTCATTTCGTGATAACGTTGGTATGTGGTTGTAGTGAGTAAAATATATGTTAAATTTGCAAATTTAGTGCGTAAACGCGCATTGCTCTTTCGGCTCTGAGCAGCATAGCTGAGATATCACCAAAGTACTAACAATGAAGTCCAAAAACGAAAAGTAAAAAATCTTTTCAAACAATTTTATAGCTGTCTTGTGCTTCCTTTGCTACTGAGTTATGAGCCCTAATTTAAAACTGACTTGACTTGTTTACCGACTAACTTGTATTGCTGACTAATTATTGGTTTTTTATGGCATATCTATCTCTAACTCTTTCATTTGTGTTTGAAAATTTGCCTTCAATCCAACCTTAAAAAACAAATTTGATACAAAAAATAAACATGTTTAAGAAGTTTGCTAGATCACTATTTATATTTAGTAATTGCTTATACGTCATTGGTATCACTGCTTTCAACCATAGCTAAAATCGATCAGTCAGCAATTTGCCCGCATTTATTCGTAAAAAAATGCCGAAATTATTAATAGACAGTGAGATTATTACGAGCAATAGAAGCAAAAATTATGCAATAAGAAGCCAGCACAACCTGATTCATGAGCGTAACCTGATAATCAAACATGTTTTCTGATATTTACTGATTGGATAAAAAGCAAATGTGCATCCTATTGGGCGAGATACCACCTATCTACCTGCAACCTACTGACTGCGTCATCATGAATTGTCACTACCGGAGCTCTGCTCTTGAAAAAGATTTATATAAGCAACTATGTTCGCCTTGTTATTAATCAGAAAACCGTGAATGAATCAAATTTTAGTTTTTGCATAAAATACAAATAAAATGTAATTCGATACTTCTTAATACTGTTATGTCCGTTTGCTACAGCTTATATCATAATGATAAACTCACCTTGCCATTCTGAAAGACAGCCACACAACTGTATGTAGTTCCCAAATCGATTCCAATAGCCGGAGTCCCTCCTGCTGTTTTAGCATCATTTTGAATTTTGAACCTTTCAAAAAGTCGGTCCAAATCGGCTTTGGCTTTTTCAACCCCATAGTTTGAAATTTTTTTCTTGATTAATTCTTTAGTCAGGTTGACGCACAAATCCGTATGCATTTTCAACAAAAGTTTGAGTGGAATGAAATATTTTTCGGTTGTTAGGAAGCCTGTCATGTCTTCTTTGTATTTTTCTGTTATTTGTTCCATGCATTCTTTTAATGTAAGTTCTTGTACCCTAAATCGGTGTAATGATTCTTCTTTCATGGTTCGCAGCTCTTCCACGAGCTCTTCAATGAATTTTTCGACTAAATGGCTGTCCTCCTTTTTTCGGTACTCCGAGCTGAATGAGTTGATGATTTCAATCCGAATTCGCTCATGATCTTCAGTCAGCCGCGATTCGTTTAAATAGTTATAATCTTTCGTGCGAGACTTGTAGGTTTTTATATAGGACTTCTTCAGCTCTGGAAATTTCTGAAAAAAGTCTTCTCTCCTTTCATTGACCTTCTTGAAAAACTGCTTCTTTATTGAGTTGTTCTCAATGAAATTGTCTACTGAAGCTAACAATTGCTCACGATGGCGGTCACTTTTGAGTGTTGACTTATTTTTACATTTCTCCTTCATTTCTTCTATTTCCTTGTCTAAACGCTCTTGGAAGGCAATTGTGTCCAAAAAATCTGGATTTTCCACAAATGGCATCAGATTGTCCGTGAATTTTTGTTTCAGTTGGGAAACCAGTTGATTAGCAATGTCTTCTTGCTCGCCATTCATATTGTCATTTTCTTTTGATATTTGGTTGAAATGATGGTCCATATTTTGTTCTAGTTGAAAACAGAGTTTTTTTTTGGATTTTTTCATCATTTCTTTGAATTTTTCTCGAATGCTTGCCAAAACTGATTCCTTAGTGTTTGTGTGTAGGGATTTTAAGTCTTTGGGAACCATGTAGTTTGTGTAGCATTTTTCAAACTTGTTTTTGTACAGCAGCATTCCATAATCTATTCGAGCCTTAGATATAGCCGCTTCTTTCTCACGTTCTTGCTCAAAGAATTGTTTTCGGATTCGATCTGATATTTCGTCGAGTTTTTTCTTCATTGTTTTCTTTGTTTCACTTTGTACAAGATTTTTTTCTTCAAATGACAATTGTGAAATTTTGCTTTCAATGAACTTGACAGCCATGTCATCAGAGCATTTTCGGTAGCTTTTGGCATTCTCATAAACATCTTTGGTCTCATCTTGCAATTCCTGAGCAAATTCTTCAAGTTCCTCAGAAGTTAGAGTCAGCTTTTGATCACAGCTTATTATCAGTCGTTCTAAGTCCTCGAAAATATTGGAAATTTCAGTTTTCACTATTTTTTCAAGAGCTGATAATTCGGAGTGCCTATAGTTGGTTAAAAAATCGGCTTGTTTTTCAAATATTTCAATGCATTGCTGGTCCAATGTGTTCTTCTCAGCCGCCAATTGGTCGCGATCTGGTGATATCAAAAATGAAGAGTTGAGTTGTGTCCAGTAGTATATCATACATTGATGAAGCAGGTCTAGCTGATCTTCTGGAAGATTTTCATAGTTTTGCTGAATGTAAAGTCGGGATTTCTCAGCGTACTCGTCTGATGCCATTTTACACAGAAGTTACATTGGATGAGCTATTTTGGTATAAAATTGAAAGATGAACTCCCGGATATGACCGACTG
>Ga0210040_10004109_pt1 | contig 19195 bp, 5 predicted proteins | sample CryGeyCG12114_NA_FD_185462 | JGI IMG/M metagenome (GOLD analysis project Ga0210040, IMG submission 185462) | Groundwater microbial communities from aquifer - Crystal Geyser CG19_WC_8/21/14_NA (SPAdes) (version 2) | ecosystem: Environmental > Aquatic > Deep subsurface > Groundwater | place: USA...
GTCCTCTTGTGGAATTTAAATACTCTAAGCATCATTAACAGACCGATATTATCAGTACAAAATAGCAGCAGTTATTAGCGTTCAAAATCAATTTTAAACGACAGCAAGTGCATAGAATTTGTTGATACGATTAAATGCTGTGGAATATAAACAAAGAGCAAAAAATCGCTAGCTGCTTTCAAACTAATATGCATATTGTTCCATACGGTTTGTACCAAAAATATTAGGAAGCAGAACAAGTCCGGCGCCCATCAACATCCCTAAAAAAACTTAAAACAAGCAAACGATTAAAACCCGATGATTTTTAAAACTATCCAGACCTTTGACGAGTCACTAACATATATAATCACTGTTATCACTTAAAGGGAGAACTATAGAGTCAAAATTTTTGTTTGGTTAAAAGAACTGAGGGTAATTTACAATTCCTCTCTCTAGTAGTGTAGACAGACGGCAAATTAAAAAAATGACAAGTGTTTCATGTTACAATTCGGTAAACAACTTTTTTTTCTCCAGCCAGGCTCTATGCACGCTTATACCAGTTGAATAATGGACAGTTTTGTGTTCCAAAGGAAAGTCAAATATTCTACTTGTTTTGAAAATCATTTGGATTAAACATGAGCGTCGCGTGAATACCAGTGCTTTGTGGAACAATATGTTTATTATTCCTTCTGTCTTGAGGATTGCATGAGCAATAGCACTTGAAAGCGCTATATTATACTTTAACTTATTATACTTATTAGTTAGCTAGCTAGTTAGTTAGTAAAACGCAAATAATTCTTATACACTGCAAAGCGATAGATATAAAGTACCCAATAATAATATTCAAGTGGAATATTAATGATTGTTTAATAGTATGCTTGTGCCTTTGCTGTTGACAGACTAACTCTAACTCACTATAAACTCAAGTCATTATCAGGCTGTTTGGGTTTCTGATATCATTACAACTGTCTGTGAGTCAATAATAATACATTTGCATATTTAATTTGCTGCAATGCAATGCTGGGCTTCAAAATGTTTTCCTTTTTTCAGTTTTTTCCTGCGTCTCAGCAAGCTACTGTCTTCATGCATGTGCTTTACTTAACATAAAGCGTGTGGCCACCAGAAAATTCATAAATACCGAAACTGTCGCGACTTTCAAACGCCTTTACACACACTACAAGATAATTACATGGGTTTACATCTTTCACCAATGAGGATAAATGGGTCTGGAACCCAAATGGCTCCTAAGAACTGACTATTGTCTCTGCTCCAGCTTCCACACAACACTCGCCATATCCTAACTCATGTTATGATCGCTGCTAGTACTATGCCTGCATTAAAACGCAATGAACATAATTACTAACTATTCGGTCGTAATATTGGAAGTACCACTAGTGAAATTTTAATGACCATAGTGTGAATTTACGAGGAAATAAATTTTCCTATTCATCCTATGAGTTGTCTTTTGAGGATTTATTAGTGCGCACTTATGTGGTTTCCTTGTTTTCAAAGCTCGACTATCTATAATCCCGGCCTTTATTCATTTGCTGATTAAAATAGCATATTACATCTATATGCTGTGTCATTCATCATACCCTGTGCAGTTTGATTCCATTCAAAATTCAAGTAGTCTTCATTACCATCATTCATATGCAGTGCCCCACAATGGAATAACAAATAATAAATTAAAGGCACTCGTATTACTTGCATTGCTCATACCTTGACGTTTTTTAATTAGACTGGAGGAAATGTAACATGTGTTCATACTTGAATCCTTGTCAGTCACTACTTTTTTCTATCACCACTTGACTTGGTAGGTACAAAGTTGATGAAACTCCTGATTATTACATTTAGGGTGAATTCCTATTAGTAAGGACACGCATTGTTTGCCACACTGGAAATGAGGTGTAGGGTGCTCATGCTTAAAATTGACGTACGAGTCAAGATTCACCACTATTGTGTATTTCTCTGCATATGTGATCCAGTTGGTGCATTATGTAAAAAGTTTGCTTGCAACGTTCCAATAGGGCTGTAACAAGGATTGACATTGACATGTCAATAGCGAAAAATCTGTTCATTTGGCCAGAGATGTTTCCAAAACATGGTGAAGTGCACCACTCACTAAAGTGTAAATAACAGTTTGGATAGCATAATTTCCCCTAGCAGTAAAAAAACGCTACAATTGTTTCATTTGACAGTCACTGGAGTGAAGAGTTGTAAGCATAATAAAATTTGCATCTGTCAAATTTTGTGGCATATGAGTGTTTCTAGCTAACTAACCAGTTGGACCCATTGATCCGGAATTTTGGAATCAACTTTTTATTCAATCGTTACAGTAACTATATTGCAGTTAGTTAGTCAGTTCAGTGCAGAAGGTTTTTGGTAAAAACTTTTTATTGCATTGCATGTCATTTGAAAAACGGGATGAAATTTTTATCGAATGACAAACGAAACCACAGTCGGTGCTTTTTCCACCCGCTTGGAATTATTTTTATTGCTTTGTCACTAATGAGCTGTGATTAGTCACAGTCCACCAGACAAATTAAAGGTGAAGGCTCATAAACAACACCTCAGGTGTGTATTTTTTATCGGAACCACACGTACGACAATTTTTACCCTAATGATCCTAAAAAAAGGAATTAACCTGCAGGAAACACGTAATTGGGGCATTAAGGTGATCATTATTTGTCTTACCCGGGTGAATAATTTATGAGCGGTTGGAATTAGTTATGCCAAAAACGGATTTACCGGTTTCCTAAATTTTCATTATTGCGACTTTTGTATTGTCATTTAAGATCGTTATCTATACATTTTTCAGCATTCTATACGGTGAGTAACAATCTGTTTTTACTGACTGAGATAATTACTAGTATCTAATGTTGTTACACAGGGCTAACTAAAAATTCCCAGCTTTTTGTCCAAGATGTCATCACATGTTCCCAGTTGGCATTTCAGCTTCCCTTGTTAGCTTATTATTACCACTCGGTCTACTGAATAATGCACAAGCCCCTGCTTTATTTTCCGGCCACAATGCATTTTCATAGGGAGGGAGAGATAATGTGAGATTTGAACAATCTTTTTGAAAAAATACCATGCTCATTTACCTATGAATGATTCAAGAAGATATTCATCATTCGTTAATCTCATTTAGACAGATACGATTATTACATTGTGAAAGCTTTTTATGTACATTCACAAAATTAACGAATAAAGTTGTATATAATTACAACAATGGTGATTTTTTTCACCGAGAAACCAACTAGCTAACTATCTATGAGATTGATTCATGCTGTCATATATTTCATATTTATCTTAAGCTCATCTTGAGCTACTAACCGGTTTTCTATTGACATTTTACCATAATAAGAAAATGTGGTAAGCCACCGTTTTTACGAGCCAATGTAAATTCTCTATGGGAAAAGTAAGAGCATCATATGATCCCTTATTGTTTTTACCTTTTCTGCGTACAATTTTTATTTTCTGTGCAGATGACTGCACTAAGCAGTCTGCATGCATACATCAATCTATTCAATTGAAAAGGATCGTAAAATAGACTTTTTTCTCTCAAAATCTATTAAATGCATACAGGAATAAATTATTCATACAATGTTGCATCCCAGCAGACTTACCAGTGCGTAATTTCCAAACCAACCTTGCTCAAGTTTTAGTTAAAAGAATCCACAGAACCACTTCATTCCAATGGATACATCTACAACTTAATTTATTCAACCCTTTTTACGATCGCCTTTTACGAGCACACTTTTATCCATGCAAATGGTACTGCACACTATGTGCACTTCTATATAGTATGCAAACTTGGTCAGTTTTTGGGAGCCAGTTCAGTAAGTGCACATGTCACTACCAGAAACCAAACGAAACCACCAAATGAAGAGATAAGGGTTGTCATAAAATAAAAGGGATTTACAAACTAAAGGGTTCAAACCAAATAATCATATAAGAAAAAAGAAAACGGTATTCAAATTCTTTCTTTTGTTTTTTTACGACCAGAACCAGACCACTAGATTACCGCTCCGATTTTTCTTGCATAGTTTTAGTTGTAAACATAATATTTTGTACACCACAGATTTCACTGACTCGAAAAATGGATGCTCTTTGTATAGTTGCAAAGGAAATTTTCATGCGTCTTTTCCATAGAAAACTTTATTACCTTTTTAGGCTTCAATTTGAATTCAAAGAAATAACCAATCGATTCAACATCCCCTGTCTATTACTAACTTGTGCTCAATTGTTTAGATATATTGAATGGATAGGAAATGATGGTCATCATGGGCACATGTAGTATGTAATTGCAGGGTCTCCTATTCTACCTATACAAGCCCATTAGAGCTTTAAAAAATAGAGGGCCCAATGTAATGTCAGGTTTCATCATTACTGGACTATAGATGACCATAAAGTGCTGACACATTATTTCGTTTGATCCAATGGTTCTAAAAAATCTCTTTTTGAGCCAACCTTGCCCTTAATGGAGTAAAAAGCTGTAACTACTCATTTGGACTCATTTCCTCCTTAACGATATGTTGGGTTTGTATAATCGTCCAACTGAAAGTTAGTCATCGAAAACTCCACGGGCGAAAAAACAACCACACTGCTGATGATAAGCAGAATGGTGATCTCATTATTTTTTGCAATGCCTATGAAGATCCAGGTTGACATTATATTAGTATGCTACTGTGTATATTGTAATTGGAGTCAAACTCGTACGAACATTGTATGTTTGCTAATGGAGTTTGCCAAAATCAGGACAGATTTTTTGCTTCCACTATTTGCATTTCGTATTTGCAATCACTCATCATCTTCTTACTCCACACGTAATTTCCACTGACAGGGGGCAAATTTAATTCCTCTTTTCAGTCGTAAACTTTTGTAGGTTCTCAAATATGGACTGACATGAGATTTTTTGGTTGCGCATAATATTTCCGTCATCAAATTGTACCAATATGGGTCATTTTTTCCTTCACAGGACACAATTTTCAGACGAAATTAGTAACTCACATACATAATGTAAACCTAGTTGGTTAATTTGCAAAGTGCGCTGCCCTGTGCAAACATGGGTCTAAATCGTTGAGTCAACATCGATTTATCATTTGAACATACAGACGGAGATTTTTTTCTCGGGTTTACAAATATTTGCAAGTAGTACTGTGTTGCGTAATTTGGAATAGAGCCAATCTACGTAGATGCGTGCTAAAAATGGTTTCGTGGATTGAAGAGGGTTTAAAACTTTTGACAACATCAAAAGTGAAGTGTGAAATGATGTAATTAAGAACACATGTCGCCAAGCTTTTTTCCCCTGTAGATTAAACAAGTTTCGGGATGAGGAAAAATGTGATGGAACCATAATTTCCGCACAACGGGTGGCCCAAATCTCTCCATTTTCCAGGATCGATCATTTTCTCTATACCATAGAATCACAGGAATTAATGCTTCCTTATCCTTCGCACTTAATTTTTATTTCACAGTCGGTATAAGAAGAAAGCAATATCGATTTGGCTTCTTACTCCAACCCCAACCTAACAGTATTAACCTATATAGCTTATGACTCGTGGAGTAGCATGATGAATACACTGCTTATGTAAATCTCAAGAGTTTGAAATGATGAGTCAAAACAATGAAATACAAATGGCAAGACATGTTTGGCAAAGTGCTTGCAAATAAAAAATCTTGGCTTCCAACGTGCAATTACTGAATACATTTGTGTTAAAACTTTAATGACTCAAACTTATGTTATTTACATATGGTACGAAATACACACATTTGTCATTTATCTACAGCAAGTCTAAACCTAGTCTTAAACTTTGCAAAGATGAGCCGGAAAATAGAAAATCCCCCCAACTGACTTTCTAGCACGGTGTTCTTTAAAAATTGAGGACACTGCTCCGCTGTACAGAAAAAAAGTGTTGTTGCGTGCATCCATTTTTTTGTAGCTTTATGTTAAGTACGAACGTACACACAAACTACAGACATACAAAAAAAACAGTACACCCTTTAAAAATCATAAGATTACGTACAATTGGAAACGTGCACAGGTGTATGGATAATAAAGGCATCTTCCAGCTCACATTATTATTATTGAGGATGAAAAAAATTACCATTTCTTCCATAAGTGGGGAGAACGAAAATTTATTCCGAACACCATATTGAACCTCCCAAAAAAACCTTCGGGTTCTAAATGTTCTAAACATTGTACCATTTCTATTTACTTTGGGTCAGTAAAGCATAAGAAAGCAGCATAATGATTTTAATTGTTCCTTTTTGGTCGTCTTCCTTACAGTACAGTTGAGCCGATGAGTTGTGACCTTTTTGTAGTAGAATAAAATTTTAGACTCCATCATCAGAAGAGCACTATACTTTCTTTGTGTTAACTAACAAAGTTACGAACTAACTGCGCATTAGAGCACATGTGTCTCTTTCTGTTGATTTGTTTACTCTCCAAAATAAGAGCAGGTTAAGGTCACCTTTAGCCTAACCATCAGTTGAAACAGTGTATGGATAAATATACACTTATAAAATGTTGAAACAATTATAATAATTCACCCCCTGCCTACCTTTTATTTACGCTGTATTATCTAAAACTGTTTTGTTTAGCTTGGTTAGTAAGAAAGCAAATAAAATGTGTAGTTATAGTAAGTTACTGACTAACATTGATTTATCATTCCCTCATCCTATCCAAATTTCATCAGTTACAATGTCCCTTATTATTAAAAATAAAATGGGCTAAACAACCCCTAGCTGTAATTAGAAATTAGGAGTAGTTACAAACGAGAAAAGCAACACGTTATGATGTTGGTAAAGCTTTCATATTCAAACTAACTACACTGTTTACTATAGACATGTAAAACGTTTGGACAACAGTATGAGTAGACCCTTTCATTTCCAACTCGAGTTTTTTTTTGTCCACTTGCTCCATCCATATGGACGTGATAGTGAGCACAATAGTGCATTTACAACTCACGTTTTCCAAAGTAGTAGGAGTACGTTGAAGTAATAGTAGTAAGGTTTAATGACATGACAGTCTTTTCCACTTCACTTGGTCTTCATGTATACAAAATTTGTTCAACTAGGCCTGCAGAGTTTTTTTCCTTGCTTTAAAAATCAAAGCCTTGTATTAATCTTCCAGTATATCTTCCTTATCCTTATACTTCCTTTTATAAACAACTCAGCTGTTAGGATGATGATTTTTTTATATGTCTACCCAGTTCCACAGGTTTTTTGAACTCGAACAAACTAACTGCTGCGTAGGGGTACAATCTTAGAAACTAACAGTGTAACTAACTTCGTTGAGCTGTCTCTGGAATTAAAGATTCTAAACCTGTGTTCCAAAAATCATTGCGCAATCGGTAAACATTAGTTTCAGCAAGGCTAGCAATTTTTAAAAAACGTTAAAAATTTCACAGCTCGGATTTAATTATGTTTGATGTGTGTATTTTTTAACAGAATGAAAAAATATCTCCTTTGTCAGTAAATGCATTTTCCCAAAAATCACAGCAAAACTTACAGCATCCCTCCCATTGTAAGCTTCTTCTGACAACCATGTATACCAGAATATTAAACAGTGGACTCACCAGGGTACCTCAAACTTTGTGTGTGCATAATAATTATTATTATTACCGTATATACTAACTAACTAACTAACTAACTACACCTTATGCAACCAGTTGCTCTCACTCACTTTAATACTATAGGGCGATTACGTTGCGTTTTTTCCTAGCCTAGCTCAGATTACGTTACACTCTTTTTTTTACAGCTGGTCGTAGTAAAAGTTGTAGTAAAACTGGGCCTCAGGCTCCCGCTCAACGCTTTACGTGAAGTAGTAAGCAAGCTAGCAAGTTAGTACATACGTAGTCTGGTTGTCTCGTTCCTGAACTTTTGGGCTTATCATCATCATCCTCGTCTGGATGGTTACTAGCTTACTTGCTTACTTAGGCAGACATTAAAGCCCCTAGCAGTATGTAAGTAAGTAAGTGACTAACTCATTGCACTTGGCTCTCCATCATCATTAAATGTGAGTTCACTTGTTATTATTCCCAGTTTCTTATTAGGGGTGAGTTTAAGAAAGAAGAAAATCCTATGCACATCATAGAACTAACCAAATCACAACTAACTAACTCCTTTTATCATCATATAGACACAAGAAGGCTTGATTGTTTATCTTGTTTTCATTTTTTCCGTCTGCAGTTTCATTTGACTGTTGCAAAAGTGGTCACGATAATAATAATTATTTGGGTTGGGATTTTAACTCAATATTCTAATGGGGTATTTAGGTTTGTTTATTATTTCAATGTGGTCATCATATTATCGCGTGTATGGATGATTTAGTTATAGTTAGTAAATGCAAAGCGTTGTAAGTAATGTAAACGCAAGCTTTTTTGTAAAACCACGAGATTTGACATGCATCCTCTTGACTGAGAGAAAAAAAATTGGTTGAAATGGGATCTGAAACAGAAATGAAGAGAGTGAGAGAGTAGTAGTATTGTGGCACATTGACTTTGAAATATGCCATGTGAAGAGGGCAACGTTTTCATTTACGGACAAACTAACTACTGTTGGCTTGTTATCTTGCTTGTAAGAATGCGTAGTTGGGGTGTAATTTTGAACATTTTATGAGTTTGTCCTGAATTTCACGTCCAGAGGGTGAGGAGAGACATGTGATATGTGGACAATTACTTGACATGTGTGCTAGGCCAAAAAAGGTACTTGTCATTGGGTACTGACAGACACAGTCTTTCAATAGTGTCTTGTCTTATCGTTTGCTCGCTCTACAATATTACCAAGATATGGCTAACTACTACTTTTGGTGTCAAAAAACGCGTCTAAATTGGGTATAATGAGGATAGCTGGGATTCAATAATTTGGATAGACTTATGTCATGTCACTTGTGGTCCATACGAGCACCGTTGTTAAAAAATTGAAAATGAAAGAATTAGTAAAGATACCTATTATTTCACTTGAATCAATCATATTTACTGACAGGTAAGCTTAAACACGTTTACGATGTTATCTTACAATATAAATTTGTTCTTAAAGTCCTCATTGCATCATAATAGCCTGAAAGATTAAAATTAAAAAACTTGGAAATTGATAATTTAATGGTCTCACTAATTTATGCAGTAAATTTTCAATCTGGTAAGTTGTAATCCCTTCAAGCCTGTTTGGCTAAATTTTGTGTTTTGATAACCGTATTAAAACATTTTACGGTATTTCTCTCCACAGTTTTGAAGTGTCAACAAGACTGAAAAAGTCGTATTATCTATCCCAAATCACTGTCTTTATGGAACAATGCACTTCTTTTTATACAAACGAAGCAGCAGGTCCACTACTCATGGATGTATATTGTTTATTCAATTGGATTTGTATATAAATGCAGTACTACTGACTGACTGGATCCCTGGTCCAGATTTGTGAGTCTAGCACACATAATGGGATTACGTCATGTACAAGCTTTGTCCTCATTGTGCTGCATTAATGTTGAAACTCCTGCTGGGAAAACACCTGAAGTCTGTCGCATCATCCATCTTGTGGTTTCCCTTTCAAATGCAAAATCATATACCACTGGTTGGCTCCTTTTCATCTCTGTTTCAAAAGATCTGTCAAAATGTTTGATGTATTGTGACTGACTATACAGAATCACCTGTGTTTACCAAAACAAAGGGTAGTGAAGTGATTAGGCCAACAGATTTTGTGCACAAATACGGAATAGAGATCAGGTGTGGGTTACAATAGAGGGTTATGACTAATGCGATGCACATCTTCGTTAGTTGATTAGTTCTGCAATACAGTATAGCAGAGCCAAATACACACCGCTCCGTGCATAAAATACGTTTCGTTGTTAGCGAAAGCTTCCAACTGTGGATTCCCATAGACTGTGTTAAATCAAAGCATTATTTAAATTGCCTAATTCGATATTCAATCCAAACGGGTTTTAATACTTTCACAATCAATCGCTCTAAATATTCAACCTGTTGGGAGTGGGATAAAAGTTGCAAAATAGGGTTCACAGTTCACACACGGGAACAGGTTGAAATCTGTTATACTATTTGTCAACACATGGGTTATACGATCATATTTAGTTTGCTATTTAGTTCTGATTGCTTAATTTTTTCGTCATTTTTGTTACTTGATTTCACACCGATTCATTTGTGAGCAATAGTTCACAAGTGAACCTGACCTGTAGCAATCACATTATTGGCCTTTTATTAGGCGTATTTAGTCTTGAATCCCTTTTTTTGAACGGTGCTACGCTTTAACAATTTGCTCTAACTCACCAAAATTTATAAAATTAAAAAAGGCTTATTTGTGTTAAAATCTATCATATTCTCTAGCCTTGAAATCTACTGGCTACAAAATTTGAAACCTATTAGTGTTTTTCACCCCGTATTGGACTTTAATCTAGAGATCATAAAACCCTGCTGCTTGGGTTTCATCAGCTCTATTTATGCTCATAAAGTGGTGCGTTTTATATATTGGATACTAACTTACCAGCTAACTAAAAGCTACCCATGGTACATGTGATGAAAAAACGTCTTTGTACTCGACACGACCAAAGAAACTGTTTACAACTTATTATTGCTCAGCTGTACTCTTGAGCGAGTTTTTCTATACCCTGATGGTCTGTCCACAGTCACCCGACAGGAATATTTACGGCCTCACCGTGACGAATGAACTTAGGGTTCGTGGCTTCTATTTTTGCCTTGTACATATGTAATCTGTGTACAAGACTGGCAAACAAAATATACTGGTACATGCATGAGACTTTCACTGTCAGCTTTTATTACTTGACTAGATTTGCATAACTTTGGTGCAAAAAAAAAGAAAAGTGACAACACTGTGAATTCTATGCATCAGCGAGTCTATAAAATCCGACGAGTTTACACACTTTTGCTACATGTGTGATTTTTTTTGCCACCAAAAGCTGTATTGTGCAATTTCTTTATTTACTCACTCACGGGTCGTAAATCTGGAAACTTTGTTGCATTCATGGAACAAAGACGGGTTGAATACAATTTTATATTTTGGGTCAGCACACTGTTGTTGAGCAATTTTATGTTCTGCTGATGAAATGTTGTACAGAATAAATTAATCTTTAGTTTGAAACGTTCAAGAAGATAATTTTGTGCGAAAATTAAACGTTTCACACATTTTTATAAGCATAAATTTATTATTATTCTAGTTTGCACATCCACAGTGTAAAATTATATCGCATCTATTTATTATTAGTGACATTGAAAGGGTAAAAAAAAATGTAGCAGGTGGGGCGGAAGTGCAGTTTTGATCACCGCGTCAGATATACAAAGTTGAAACACTAACCACAAAAAATAATACAACTTGTACAGTTTTCAATGCCTTATTACACAGGCACAGTTTTTTGAACCGATCGATACATATAGCATGCTAAGTAATATGGATAAAAACTCAGGGTATACGAATATATATCTTTATTCATATACCCTGGAAAAACTTGCTCACTCACTCATATACTCACTTAATGCGTTATACCCGTAACTACCTTTACCCCTTTAAACCAAGTAATAAGTACGTAGTGAGTCAAAAATCGAATACAGGTAGCATTCATCATGCAACACTAACTAACCATATGAATATGATTGCACCAATGTGTGTGTAATATTATTGTACGAATCATCACTGATGATCAATAGTTTAGCTAGCTATACATTGGATGATGACTAATGCACTTTTCGTCCTTTGTATACTGTTTAACATACAGTGCACAATTTTTGATGATCTGATGAGATCAATAGGCTTGTGTATAGCTCGTGCACCATTATTTTATCTCTGACATATAAAACAGATCCCATTTAGTGATAGTTAAACCTGGTGCGGGTGGTTTTAAACTCTATCTGTAGATCATGCCAACATATGGCACGTGTTTTGCGGAAGCGCAAGTTGTATAATTACTAGCGTTTGTATTTTTTAGGCATTCATATTGCTACCAAATTAGTACAGAATTTTAGAATCAGGAAAACGTAATATTACACTACATGAGACGTAATTTACAAGTTGTGTTTGGTGTCTTCACGTTTATCCAAGACTTGTAAACAAACGTGGCAAGTCATTGACCTTCATAATAAGGTACCTCTTGTTAATTAGTTAGTAAAATTATTGCCGTTCAAGTTTTTTGGTCGGATTAAATCGGATTATAAGCCAAACATTATGGTTACTTAGTTAGTTATAGTTTGCATATGTTTTTCAATACAAAGTAGACAGTTAGTTATAGTTAGCAGTACTACTGTGGCGAATTATTATGATGTGAACACACAAGAGATTACTTGAATAAAACAAAAGGAGCCAACTCAAGGATAAAAAGCATTAAAATTATGTGTACAAAATGAATATTCATTCGGAAATTTATCATGGGTGACAAGAGCAGTCTGGGAAAAGAAACGACGGTGAGTACTTTCCAAGGGGAGAGTGAAAATCATAAAAATTAGTCAGAACTTGACCTAAGCAGTGGGATGGACACATATTATTGTTTTTTGAGTGACGCACTTAATGGACTAGACTCATTGGAAGTTTGTTACTCATCCTCATATCTAACATGTCCGGAAAATGCTTTCCCGGTTGATTTATATCATTCATCAAATGTGTGCAAGTTAGTTTGTAACTAACTACAGACAAAGGTGTACAATGCGTAAAATTTTGGCAGGAAATGGGACACCAGAATGTGATAGGGATGTATCTGTAGGCACACTCTAACCCTTTTGCATCTTTACGTGACTTTAATTCTAATGAGGGATCCGAAAAAAACGGATTTTGCTGGGAAAAGAAGATGAGCATTTTACTCTTGCAGTGTGTAGTTGTTAATCAGGGAACTAATTGATTTTTATTCCCAAAATGAGTATATAGTGTGGTAATTGCTTTAAAAAATTATTTTTTCTATTAAAAATGCAAAGTTTTGCCCCGTAGCTAGTACCAAAGTAATTTTTTTCCACTCGCTAACCTTGTTCCATCACAAATTCAAGTGGCTCAGTCAGTCAGTTTCAGTTTGTAATTAAAAGAAATACAATGCAATTTTAGTTAGTTAGGGAGCTCTTGAAAAGCAAATCATTCCCAGCATCTATTGCATACGCTATAAGTATTATTCCTTGCACGATCATTATTTTAGTCATTTTCATGCAGTAAGGACTTTTGCTATGACTGGAGGCATTTTGAAATGATCGTTGGATTAAAAATCAGAAGCTCTCATCATCCCATAGTCTGGACTTAATATTTTCACTGTAAAATTCTTGTGACTTTCCCTAATGAGCTCATTTACGCCTCGTATGTTTTGAGTTGGTCGAGTGGAAGGGGAAGGAAATTAAAAATTCATACGCCTGGGATACTGTTGTGTGCCACCTGAGGACATTTTATTGTACATGGTACATCTTATATGGATGAATGTAGCCATGTAGCCAGCTAACAGTGAGTCCAGCCTCTTTTTTCCATTATTTATCATCTCATTCCTATTCATGATGTTGAATTGAACCCTTTTTTGAAAAGAAAGCGTACTTGATACTGTATTGTGACGGTAGCGAGGGTAATTAATTTATATAACGACCCATCCTTTGTGCCCTTGTCTTTTAATAAGAGCTATGATGACTGCACAGCACATTTTATTTCCCTTAAATGGTGAAAATGATAAAAACTAGACCTATTAATACACAAAAGAGTTGATGTTAATGACCGTCACGAGGAAACAAAAGCATCACATTTCTCAGATATGGAAAATCAATGGGAAAACCGGTTTTGTAAACTTTTCACTCAAGAGAAAAGTTGACTTTCTTGTGTCTAAATTTTTTAGCCAAATTGATTTTTCCACGGTAAACGATTCCTCTTTTGTTCCATGTACAGTTCGTTTTTCGTTTTGAGGATATCGAATTAATTCATGTCAGTTCAAGTGATCTTGGTAGCAATTTTTTCTTTTCCACGCCATTTACTTTTTGACACTTTGGAATATTTACAGATGAGTTGTGCCACGTAAGTGTACAATTATAAAAATCCCTCCTTTTGTATCCAGCTAACAAACTTACCTTGGAAAATCAACTCGAGTTCTTACCCGCATTATGTTACAAATTAGAAACGGTGGGTTAAATTTTTATCCGGTCCAAAAATGACCAACGGTGGACTTCATGTCCACTTGAAATCCTGTTCCAGTTTTTCTTGCTGCTCCAAAGCAGACCCAACATGCTCTCCTTGTTACATTTTTATGTTACACTTGATTGCGACTAAATACACGGCACTTCATAAACTTCACATGCGGTGGATTATCCTAATTGAATTACAATACTCACTCTCTAACTATTACCATGATGTTGCAAAACTGGATTTTTAACAGCAAATCTCATGCTGAGTGAAATCCTCATTTGGATTTCACCTTACATTATTTTCTTCCAATAAATTCATTCACACGATTCATTTGGCAAAAGTCGTTACATTTACTAACCCACAGGTAGTCCACCATTATAAAAATCCATACTGTTGTTGCTCCATTAGAATTTTGTTCCCATAATTACGCAAACTCTATAAAGCCACTACTATTGTCTAATGCGTACATTTTATCTCTAAAATTGCATCTTGTATGACTACTAAACTAACTAAATATACTAAACTAACATTGAACCCAGTGACAAAAGAAGACTGTGTAAAAAAATCTGTGATGGCTAGATAACATAGATTCTCCATATTCTATAGCTGAATGTAAATGCTCATTGGATTTGTCACATTTTACGCAATCCATGGGACTGCAGTGTGCATACATACAACCAAGTGTGTAGTAATACTTTAAGTGCTCAAGACCCCTTATGAGCCTGATTCAAGCAGCTTTTTCCCATCAACGTACTCACTTATATAGCCTATATTACAATATGTTTATCTATACTTATATTCATCACCTAATGGCTACCGGTTTGCGGAAATAAAAATGCACACTTACTGGAATGGCTACTTCCAAATCCATAACTAATTTTTTTTCAGTCCAAGGGATAACTAACCGAGTAGCTATAGCTAACTGTACGGTAGGTTTCTGTATTTGCTTTGAGCGTGAAAAATTCTCAGGCATTTTGTTACATTTGACGAGTCCCGGGATTTCAATGCATCCGAGATAATAAACGAGCCTGTAATATTTTTACGTACATGTTATATTGATGATGATACTATGTAAATAAAGAGTATGGGAAATGTGTTTAGTTTTACCAAGCTGAGGTAGTTAGTAATTGAGCTTATGCTTGATTGCTCTTGTAGTAGTTTTGGTTCTAAAACAAATCAAGTTTTTTTTTCTTTTATTTTTCAGGAGATTTAGTCCTCTATCTCAGCTGCTATACAAACACAAACACATTAGAATAGCAGTTTCACATTGTAATTGTAAAACCTGTGTACTTGAACAGGCCTTATCCAATGAAGAAATTGAAAACTTGTAAAATTGTCGTTGAAATCTAACTAAACAAAAAAGTGGGCAGTTAAATGAAGCCATTAGAAAAATACAGCTTGTTTTATACCCTATGATTTCACGGCATTAGAATGAATTTCAACTGCCGAACAAATTCAAATGAACCCACTTATTTTATTGCCGTCACTTCAATTGTTGACTATTGTTGTGCCAGCCTATCATTTCTTACAATACAGTTACCAAAATTAGCTCACAAATGAGTTAAATTTGTAAATTTTATGACATTTTAGCTACTGTTCACAAAAGTACACAAAAAATGATCTAACGAACTCTATTGTACACGATTATGGCTACGCAGTCAGACCTAAAGCAAACATTGTACATTTTGAATCTTACAAAATATTGCAGCTACTGCACCTTTTTTCTGAATCTCATGTTTTCTGATGAAGTACAAAAGTTAGTTAGTTAGTGCAAGCACAACCCAGTAGCCACATTGAAGAAAAGTAATCAGAAATATGACTTTTGTGTACACACTCATTTTGTCCATTTCATTTTTACTGCTCTCAACAAACCGTATTACTATGATAATTTTTTCCAATTCAATTTCTCATCTGTAGCTCACAGCTAGAGTTTATAGTTGCGTGCCTCTAATTATCATTCGTAAAAAAGTTTCAACCAACACATTTTAAAGCTACTGTACATTGCATACAGTAGTAGTAGCTTCTACTTTTTAACAATGTATATATTTATGTGCCAAGACGAGTTTCTTGTCTACATTGCTTGATTTATGCGCTCATTTTGACAACTTTGGTGAAAACTACATTAGCAATCGAATTGCGTCGACTAAAAACTGTGTACATTGTAAATTGCCTTTGAGCACAGTTTTACGAGCTACCGAGCTAATAGTAATTATATCTTTCTGTGCTGTATTTATTAGCTAGTTTACGTTTTTATTTGCACTACATAGTCCTACTCATAACTAGCTAACTGAAAAGCATTATGCGGGTGGTTTTCAACAATCATTTAATATTTATTCTGACTGCAGATAAACTACCACCAACGAATCCAAACAATTGAAATGTCGTATGCATTATAATTTGAACTTGAGAGATCCCTTAAGGGTCAAAATCTCAAGGGAACCATTTCCAACACGTTTCTCCATCGTTTGAACCAAGTTTCTACACGTTTCCACAGACAATGGTAATAATTATTAGGATGGGGACAACAGGTAATCCAAGCTGGTGAAACCAACCCACAGGAAATTGAATCTGTGTTTTCGTGTTTACCCAAAAAGCCCTTTTAAAGTTGTAAAACCTTTCTTAAGGTTTCTAACTTGATTTTAGCCCCAGGGACTATACTCCGATAATGATGAGCACACCAACCAAGTAATAATAACAGCCAGGGACAATAAATGTTCTTGCTAGACAGACTGACTACATCCGTACGATGCACCCTTCCTGAAAAAAATCTCTCTACAGATTCGTTGTCTCACTAACAATGGTAGACTACCCGTATATTCTAAGTAACTAAAGAAGAGAGAAAAAACGTGCACCACACATCTTTAGTTGTCCCTTGTGTGTAGGAGTACTTACGAACTTACTATAACTAACTAACTATGACCCACAAAAGGTTCTTTTCTTTATGACTTTTATATTTTCGTTACTTTCAGCCCGTAAATAATAAGTACTCGGTCGTGTACTTGTCTTTTGTTATCTCTTATAGGTTCATACTACGAATTATAATCATCATCATGAAGGACTGTTCAAGTACTAACTTCTTACCAAGCTCAAAAATATATAGGAACCAACCAAACACCTGATTGCTTTGAGAAGGTAAAAAAAATCCAATCCACCCCCACTATTTTTTTCGTCTGACAAACTAAAGCTCCTTTTTGTTCCGTTAACGTGGTAAGTTCGGTAATAATAAGGGTGAAAAGAAAACTAGCAGGTACCAGAAAGGATCAAGGTTAGTTAGTTAAGAACTAGTCAGTAGTGAGTTTTTTTTACTACGATTTCTTATCTCCATTGCATTAAGACCTATTCCCATTTTTTAGGGATGATGATGATGCGTGCATTTGGAAAACTGATCGTAGTGTATACACGCATTCGTTCTCGATTTTAGATCGTCCATTTGATATAAGCTGTACGATTTGTTTGTGATAGCTGAGTAAGCTACAGGTGAAAACTAACTAGTAACAATAATGTGTTTAAAAGCATTTTCAAATCTGATAAAACCTGGTCCATGATTTATGGATGGCTGCGTAAAAAGGGTTAAGTTTTATCTGCGTCTTCTGCTTTTTCATCACCACACTTTGGATTTTGCAGCAGTAGTGATGAATACATTAGGTTATAGATTAAGCGATAGCCGTATAAGCAATTAATACAGGGAAAAGTAAAACTAGTGGTTTGTTTGTGAGGTCCTACATCTTTTCCATGTAAATCAAATCCAGTTCTTCAACTTTTCTGACACTAATTTGTTCCAATCGGACTCCAGTCTACGGTGGTCTCGACTTTATCTGTTTTGGAAAAAAATCTATACCAGTCCATTTGCATAATCTGTACAGTGGACACCTCAGTTTTGACCAGGCCTCATTTGCACGTGTTGATGGCAATTTAAATAAATAATCTAAGTCATATACACAGAGAAATTGCAGTTTGACGCCGTCTGAGCACTTTCTCGTATACACAATTGGTTAATACGTTGGTTGTATGATTACGTTTTTTCATGCATTATTATTGAAAGGAGCAGGTGTTTTAAATCTGAGCTAGTTTTGTTAGTTAGAGTCAATAAAAAAGTGGAAAGATAAATTGGAACAAAGAACGGAAACTGCTGCTGCAAATTTCTATCGTCCAGTGAACCTCAACGAACTAACTAAATTCATGCCTGCTGGAATTGAACTGTGTGAACTTTTTTCACTTTTTCGCATGGTTCTGATTTTGGGCTAACATTTTTACAACCGAAGCAGCTTTGTCACGATGCGGATGCCAAGTTGCACATCCTATTATACCAAAACTCTTCAAACAATTTTCAACCGCTAATTTCTATCATGTTCATGAATCTCTGTGATTATCTTATTTTATAGTTAGTTAGTTAGCAAGTGTCTTCATTGTCTGATCAAACACGGAAATTAATTTTAACCGTATGTCTGTATGTTTGTGTAATGAGCAGCACTACGTGATGTGCATAGCAATGATTAGCAAATCTTTTCCCTGCAGTAAAAAAAGGGAGAGGAGGAAAGGAAACCCATTGTTTCATCTGGAGTGACTGATGGGCCATTTCTGTGTATATTTTCAGTTGGTTGTTGGTTCCAAAAAGCCACAGTCAGTTAGTTTAGTTAGTACTGGATGAAAAATACTTGACACACGTGTCAATCCACAGTCTAACAGTCAGTGAGCAAACGAATGTGCCAATGACAATAATTAACTGCTTCTTTTCTTCTCGATAAAGCTGGCAGGAGCCTGAGAACAGATCTTCGGATGTGGTCTCATTATTGATTAATTGGTTTAGTAACATCCATTCTTTACAATGGAGGGTGCAATAAAACGTTAGAGATAGCGTCAAAAAGAAGGACAAGGAATAACTACGCGTGTTTGAATAGTAAGGCTAGTTTCTGATAATATAGTTCCTAGTATTTACAACTGACTGAAATCAAATGTAGTTATTTAGGCGATGTTCAAAAGGAAAAAAAATCAATTAGCTTTTTCATGAAGTTTTAAAAGTAAAGGATACATGTATTATTTATGCATTTTCTGTAGCAAGTTATAGTCTAAAGAACCCTCCATAGTAAACCTATGCTCACACCAAGTGTGCTTCCAA
>Ga0210040_10004110_pt1 | contig 19194 bp, 9 predicted proteins | sample CryGeyCG12114_NA_FD_185462 | JGI IMG/M metagenome (GOLD analysis project Ga0210040, IMG submission 185462) | Groundwater microbial communities from aquifer - Crystal Geyser CG19_WC_8/21/14_NA (SPAdes) (version 2) | ecosystem: Environmental > Aquatic > Deep subsurface > Groundwater | place: USA...
CCTCCTATATTCCTCTTTAAATTCATGCTTCCACCTCCGGTGGCTCCATAGATAATTAGCAGGTTTGCTACGAATACATTTTTCAAGATAATTGACATAGCCTTTCGTGATTTCTCCACGCACTGTTTTTCCCGGTGCGGTAGTAAATACCTCAAAATTTACATGATAAAAGCCTCTTTTCACTTTATAGAAATGAGCAAATACTACAGTGGTATCATAAATCCTTGCTGTTTTTTCAGGACCGGTTACAAATGGGGTAAGTTTGCCAAAAAAAGGAAGCCAGTAAGCCTTTTGCACAATTCCCGCGTTTTGGTCGGCAATAAGTGCCAAAGCAAACCTGTCTTTAGCTATTTGGCGAAACCTGCTTTGAAATTCTGCTGTAGAAACCAGGATAGGATTGTACTTGCCACGCAATTTCAACATTACTTTTTGAAAAGCTTTATTTTCAATAGGTGCATAAACACTTATTAAAGGGTAAGGAATGTTTCTCGCCAAACCCCAATTCATATACTCCCAGTTGAAGAAATGACCGGAATGAAGCTGCACGTTTTTTCCGGTTGCATAAACTTCTGACAGCAATTCAAAATTGCCGGTAAGCCGTTTCGAAAACCCTTTATCTGACAGTGATAGAAATTTCAAGGTCTCAATAAATGTATCCAGGAAATTGTGATAAAACTCTTTAGCTATTTTCGTTCTTTCCTCTAAAGTCTTTTCAGGAAACGCAATAAAAAGATTGCTCATCACAACTTCTTTACGGTAGCGAATAAGATAATACAGTAGCAGATAAACGGTATCACTTATAAAATACAAAACTCTCCAGGGAAGCAGGGAAAGTAGGTATAAGAAGCCATATATTACATAATACATCAGGTCTAAAATAAGTCTTTTAACCCAGAGCGGAGCTACGTCCTCTTCAATTGCCACGATGCAGCAACGAAATTACTAAAGGATAAGGGATAGTTTCATTTGTAGTAGGGGAATGGGTGTTGTTAGTACACTTGTATTACAGTTCTTCGTAGCCAGCGTATTTCACAGGTTCTACAGGGCATCATCTCTGAGGAAAATTTTCAAAATAACTTATACAATTGCTTCGCAATTTTTTTTATTTGGGGGAACGGGCAGAGGAATAAGCAGGGGACATCGTTGTGTCACTCACTTGTACGGTATTTTTTTTATTCAGCTTTTTCCATGTTTTTTACTTCACTAATTTGTTTTATTTGTTCAATTTATTTCATAAGCTTTACTATACTTCTCGCCGCATAAAATAGTGCAGTGCTATAGCATTACCGGATTCTTTTTTGGGACAGACATTTGCACCCTGATTAGACTTTATTGGCGACGCTCCATTGAAAATCTGTAATTCTATTTAGCTTTTTCCACCTTTTGTTCTACATCCTCTTGTTATTACCTTCATTAATTTCAATGCAAAGTTTTATCAGGCGTACAGTATAAGAGGTAATATTCTTAAAAATAAAACTAAACAAATACCCACAATTACAGCCGACATACGTAGCTGCAATTTTGGATATTTGTAAAATCGCAGAATTTTTTCCCGCTTAGAAGCTGTCTAAAATTAGTTTAGACTTTGATATTAGAACGTAAAGACGCTATGAAAACCTACAGATGAACGGAGCGTCGCAACGAATGATCCAATGAAATACAAATGCTGGTTTCCAAAAAATAAAATTTAGACAGCTTCTTAATAATGAAATAAATCTTTCCAACTCTTCTACATCTTTTGCACCGCAACAGGAGCACCTTCTGCTTAGCATCAGAATCAATAAAGAACGTAGCAAATGAATTAGTTTACCTACTTCATCCTTTATAGAACCAACGTCGAAATTGAATGCGGAAGACTAATGGTTTCGGCAGCTTTACCATTTATCCATAAATTATATGGCAACTTCTGATCCGATGTATTTAATACGATGACTACAACCTTTCCATCAGGATTGATGAACGATGTTGTCTGAAGAGCATCGCGATTAGATGAACTTACAATTCTTTTAGCACCTGGTTTTATAAATTTTGAAAAGTGACCCAGGTAATAATAAATATTGGTATAATGAACTTCTCCTTTTTTTGTGTCAGCAATAATTGGCGCATAACAAAAGTTGCCTACGTGATTAGGCCCACCTTTTTCATCAAGCAAAACATTCCAGTCTGTCCAGCCAGTAGTGCCCGCATTGAAGTCGTTGATCAGTGAGTACCCGTACTTTTCACCTAACGACCAGTCATTAATATTATCATAATTAAACTTCTCAACTGTACCTTCCGTAAAAATCAGGTTTTTATCAGGGTAAGTTTCTTTTACCCGTCTAAGGTTATCAAAAAGCATGTCACTGCCGGTCCACGTCTCATACCAATGATAACCGATACCCCAAACATATTTGGCTGCTTCCGGATCATCCAATACTGTACTTGCTCTCTGGTAAATCAGGTCACGGTTATGATCCCACGCTATTAGTTTCTTTTCTTTCATCCCTGCTTTATATAAAGTTGGACCAAGATATTCTTTTATAAAATCACGCTCTTCTTCGGCAGTAAAAATGCACGACTCCCATGTTTGCTTTGCCATTGGCTCATTCTGAACAGAAAGCCCCCAAACAGGTATACCTATCTTTTCATAGGCATTGATAAATTTTACAAAATAATTTGCCCAGGCTTGTTTGTACTGGGGCAATAGCTTGCCGCCCTGCAGCATATTGTTATTATCCTTCATCCAGGCAGGAGGACTCCATGGGCTAACAAATAAAGTTAGCTTGCCACCTGCAGCAGCAATAGCTTGTTTGATCATCGGGATGCGATATTGCTGATCGTGAGCAATAGTAAATGTTTTTAAATCTTTATCTCCATCCGCTATATATGTATAGGAGCCGCTGGAGAAGTCACAACTATTTATATTGGTTCGCGCAAGTGTATAACCAATACCATCTTTTGCATCATAATAAGCTTTGATGATCTCTTTTTGTTTTTCAATTGGCATTTTTGCTAAGGTTTCAGCAGAGGCGTCGGTGATAGCCCCGCCAATACCGAGGAATGACTGAAAAGTTTTTGAGGGATCTACGAATACACACACCTGTGTTTCGAGCGGTTGTCCAAAATCTCTAAACGCTAATGTTGCTGTTGGCGTAAGCCGGTAATCAGTTTTCTCTGCGGTAGTATATACAGCAACTTCTTTACTTTTAGGCTGGAAAGGAGCACTGGTAGCTTTCCTCGCTTGTGCGAATGACAAAACCGGTACGACCGATAAAATAAATGCTATAAAAAGAATTAACTTATTCATTTTCTTTTATTAAAAATATTAAAAAGCTTACCATACAAAAGTTCCTACTGCTCCGGCGTCTAAACTCGCTGTAACAATCTTTCCTTTAAACTTAATGTTGAAGCTTTGGTAAGAACTTCCCGTATTTAAAACAATCAATACTTTTTTACCTTCAGGAGATAGAAAAGCGACATTTGGCAGGTTTGCCGGAACATTAGATTGAATACGAACTGAACCCGGACGAACAAATTTTGAAGCATGGGCAATAGTGTAATATGCTGTATTTCTGGTGACAGAACTACCACTAATTGTAAGCGCTCCTAAACAAGCGTCGCACCCGCCCTTGTCTGTATGAGGCTGATAATTTTGATCTGCTGCTAAATTCCATTCTAATACGTTACGGCTCCAGTTACGTGGAGCGCCAATAATAAGGGTCTCTACATGCCATTTAAGGTCTGCTGCAAAGTTACCAGGTCCGCCAATCCATTGCTCGGTAAAGTAAACATTCTTATCAGGATGAGCAAAATGCACCTGGGATAAGGCATTTATATTGCCGGCATATAGATGAAAAGCAGAGCCATCAACATATTTCTTCGCAGCCGCATCATTCAATATGGCTAATGGGTATTCCGGTTTATCACAATTGTGATCATAAACAATAATCTTTGTCTTGATATTAGCGGCTTCAAAGGCGGGACCTAAATGATTTTTTACAAAATCAGCCTGGTTTGTCGCTTCCATATACATACTGGGGTTATTACCAGGATGAAGTGGCTCATTTTGAACAGTAATTGCATCAATTGTAATACCCTCAGCCTTCATAGCCTGCACGTACTTTACAAAGTATTGCGCATATACAGAATAATACTCTGGCTTCAGGCTGCCTCCTACAAATGAGTTATTAGTTTTCATCCAGGTAGGAGCGGTCCATGGTGAACCTAAAATCTTAATTCCCGGGTAAATAGCAACGATTTTCTTTAAAACAGGAATGAGATCTTTTGTTTCACGATCTATACTAAATTTCTGAAGTGTAGGATCTGTTTCCCCTGCTGTCAAGTCATTGTAAGTGAAAGGAGCATCACTCAGATCAGAAGCTCCGATACTAATTCGTAAATAACTAACCCCAATTGAGGTCTCATCCGTACCAAACAATTCTTTTAAAAGTTCATCTTTTTGTGAAGCGCCCAAAGCATTTATGAGTGTAGCACTTCCTCCGGTCAATGTGTAGCCAAAACCATCAATTGCCTGCATTGCCTGGGTTGAATCTACTTCTATTGTTAGGTTGCCATTTGAAGCATCAGTGAAAGCTAATGAGAAATTCTGCTTCTGAAGTAAGGCACCCTTGTTTGCCGTGGTCATCCAAAATGCTACATCGTTTTTTACAGGTACAGGAGTAGTCGGATCAGTGGTAACGTTGTTACTCTTTTTACTGCAGCCGCTTGAGCCGCCTGAAACTACAGCAACCAGGAAAAGCATCATAGCTAAAGTAGCCCACTGCCTCCATAGACTTTTAAAATGCAACGTAAGTTGCTTCGTGCTATTCATCATATTTTAAATTATTATAGTTGAAAGGAATTAAACGGAAAAATAAATATACTGAACAAGCGACAAAAGAGTGAGTTAGATTTTTTGGAGCCGGACAAAATTACTACTATAAAACAGCCGTTGCGTCGCACACTTTTACTTTTTTTACACTACTCAACAAAAATAAAAAGTCACCAATTTATCCCTTGCTAAGTATAGCTTCAATCTTGAATCTACCAGATAAATTATGCTTATTTGAACAAGCGTAAAAGCACCGGACAGACAATGAATTCGTGCCGGTGCTTCTTTTATTCAATCTGTTACGAGACTTTAAGAAAGTATGTTATCAATTATTATTAAATGGGCCGTAGTTCAACATTATCAACAGAAATACCGGTTGTACCAAGATTTGCACCACCCGAGCGTATCATAAGGTAAACCGTACCTGCAGAAGGAAATTCAACTACGCCACCACCTGTACCATCACAGGAAATTGCCGTAAGTGGACCACTAAATGCAGTGGTACCACATCCATTCCACGTATTTATTGCAAGGCGTTTTCCACCATCGTTATAGTCCCGGCCTTGTTGTGGCACTGCTTTTCCCACGTAAACCTCAAACCAGGTATCTGTAGCTCCGCTTCCTGATACCACCATATTTACCTGGTATTTTTTATTAGCTTCAACCTCAATTGCCTGATAGATACCCGCATGTCCCCCTCCTGAACCTTTCCAAACTGCTTTTTCTCCGGCAAAGGAAATTGTAACACCAGGAGTTAAAGTCATTACAGTCCACTTGCTTTCATCGCCGACATCAAACTTACCACCCTGCACAAGATTTGGCGGAGCCGTTACAGTTACCTTCTTCGATACATTTACTGTTGAACCATCCCGTCCTGTTACTGTTAATGTTACCGTGTATGTGCCCTCATTCTCATAAGCATGACCGGGAGACATGTCAATTGATGGAGAAGTATTGTCTCCAAAGTCCCAGGAGAAGTACCTGCCGTTTGTCGATTCATTACTAAAACTTACTGCCAGGTTGGCTGCATTGAAAGTAAAATCTGCTGTTGCTGCACTTGCAGTATCTTCCTTTTTGCATCCGGGAAGATAAACTGCTAATGTAAGTAGCATTAGTAGTGATATATGTATACGTTTCATTGTTTACTTGTTTATTATCTTTTCAAAAAAGTTCTTTCGTGAAGACTTGCTTCGGGATGATTTGTTACATAACAAAGCAAGTCTGCTATTAATAACCAGGATTTTGAACCAAAGAAGGGTTACGGTTCAACTCCTGCTGTGGTATAGGTAATACAAGATCCGTGGCGACTGCGTTATAATTCACTTTCTGACTGGTACGAAGATCAATTTCATTAAGTGCGTTCATGACTTCAACAGCCTGACCTGCACGTTTCAGGTCAGCCCAACGTTGAGCTTCCTGCGCCAACTCAAGACGGCGCTCCTTTAAAATCACCGTTCTCATTTGTGCCTGTGCAGTAGCAGTGGTAGGTTGAAGGCGGGCTCTGCTCCTGATTTTATCCACTTCTGTTTTTGCCTCAGATACCCGGTTCAATTCATTAAGAGCTTCTGCTTTTAATAAAATAATATCTGCCAACCTAAATATGTACTGCCGGTTTGTACTTGCCCAACCGTTGGCGTTTTTCCATTTGTAAGCAAATGGAACACTTCCACCAACATTAAGCGCCCAGAATTCATCTGACCAGGGAACATTTTCAAAAAGAATAGAAGCACCTTTACGAACCATATCACTTTCACTATCAAAAGCTGCCACCAGGTCTTTAGAAGGAGTAACAAATTTCCTCCATGTGTCTCCACTAACGGACGGAGGCAGTACCATTTGAGGTCCCCAGTTAGCTTCCGGCCCTCCTATATATTGTACTTCCATAATTGATTCTGCATTGTTATAATGGCTTCCGTCAAAGAGATATGAATAATTAGTAAGAAGTTCGTAACCCGCAGGACTGTTAATAACAGCATCGGCATGCTCTAAAACCTTAGCGTATTCTTTTTCCGGCTTCTGGGCATAAGCTTTTGCAAGTAACGCATTAGCGGCACCTTTTGTAGCCCGGGCTTTGTTAACAGTAGCATCACCGCCGTAAGAATCGGGAAGGTTGGCAATTGCAAAAGTAAGGTCGGTGATAATCTGATTATATACTTCTGTTTCACTTGCTCTTGCCAGATGTGTAGCTTCCGGAGATGTAGAAGATGTAGGCTCTGTTATTAAAGGAACGCCACCCCATAAGTTTACCAGTTGATAATAATGATAGGCTCTGAGAAAAGAAGCCTCACCTAAAATCTGTTGTCTTCTATTACCTTCATCCAAAGCCGGATCGTTTATACCTGGTACTACCTGCAATACCACATTGGCTTTTGATATAGCATTATAAATTTGCGACCAGTTATTGAATAATCTTGAATTTGTAGGTGAAATATCAAGCTTGTCAATAGCAAAAATTTCCGGGTTGTCACCACCTGCGTAATAATTATCTGACATTACATCACTAAAAAGCACATTATCCCAGATGTAATATTCCTGCTGGTAAGAATCATAAACTCCTACCAGTGCCGCTTCGGCTTCTTTAGCCGTACTGTAAGCAGTTGATGAGGTCGCTTCAGAGATTGGAGTCAAATCAACAAACTTTTTACAAGCTGGCAGGTAAAGCAGTACGTAAACTGCTAATATATATGTTGTGAATTTTTTCTTGTTCATGGCAATTTTTTTAGAAAGTGATGTTTAATCCAAGAATTAAGTTTCTGGTTTGCGGGTATGTTCCGTAATCGATTCCCTGCACAGTGTTTGACCCACCTGCATAGTTTACTTCAGGATCAAATCCCTTGTACTTGGTAAAAGTTAGCAAGTTTTCACCGGTAACATAAATTCTTGCACTACCAAAATGCGCTTTCTTTATCAGATCAGCTGGGAGGGTATAACTGAGTGTTGCAGATTTAATACGCAGGTACGACCCATCTTCTACAAACCGGGTAGAAATCCGTGAATTATTCGTATTATCAGCCACTGCTTTCGGGATGTCAGTCACCTGTCCTGGTGTTGTCCAACGATTTAAAACAGCCGCTGATTGATTTTTAGGATCAATCATGCCTTCTGTTTCAATACGGCTGGCGTTAAATATTTCATTACCCTTAGCACCCTGGATAAAGATGTTTAAACCAAGGTTTTTATAGGTAAATGTATTTGTAAGGCCATATATAAAATCAGGATTGGGATTACCAATTACTACCCGATCAGAGGCAGCAGGATTAAAGGTGCTATTTCCTTTTCCATTAATATAAAGCAGGTTTCCTGTAGCGGGGTCAACAATGTCTGCCACATAGCCGTAGAATAAGCCAATAGGCTGTCCTTCTGTAGTATAACTTACATCACCCCTTCCTGCTACCCCACCGCCAACTACTGTCTGTCCTACAAGATTGATTACTTTATTGCGGTTGAAGGATATATTAAAATCAGTTTCCCATTGAAAAGTTCTTACAAAGTTTTTAGTATTTACCTGAAACTCCAATCCCTTGTTTTCAACAGAGCCTGCATTTTGCAAACCAACATCAAAACCGGTTGATCTTGGCAGCGGCACATTCAGCAAAAGATCATTTGTTTTTTTAAGGTAAGCATCAGCAGAAACAGTAACCCTGGATTTTAGAATAGATACATCCAATCCGATATTGGTTTGTTCGGTTTCTTCCCATTTTAAATCATTGTTTTGGATAGAGGAAGGATAGTTACCAGGTTGTGCAACACCTCCGATTGCATAATTAGCGCCTACGCCTACACGTCCAAAATAGGCGTAGTTACCTACATTGTCATTACCTACAATTCCCCATCCCGCTCTAATTTTAAGATCATTAACCAAGGTAACCTCTTTAAAAAAGTCCTCCTGGGAAATTCTCCAGCCGACAGAGAAAGAAGGGAAATAACCCCATCTGTTTCCAGGACCAAAATTAGAAGAAGCATCAGCACGAAAGTTAGCCGTTAACAAATATTTTCCTATATAATCATAATTGATTCGACTGATAAATGAAGTGTTTGCCTTCTCTGATTTGTCAGCACTTGCAGATTGAATTACTGCGCCCGCATTTGGAGTTGTTACAGCAATACCTGAAAAATTCCTTCTTTCAATAGAACTATTCTCCCACAGATATTTTTGTGACACTGCACCTGCTAAAGCACTGATGTTGTGACCTGAAAAATTCTTTGTGTATGATAAAGTATTATCAAATATCCAATAATTGGAAAGATTGGTATTGTACTGCCCTATACCGCTATTAGCACGACCGTAACTTGTACGAATAGGGTCTAAGAAATAATCGTATGTAGCATTACTGTAATCGATCCCGAAGCTGCTTCTAAATTTCAGTTCACGAAGAAAATTAATATCAGTATAGATATTACCTAACAAACGTTGATTCTTATAGCCACGATCTGAACCATCGGTACTTGAAATAGGATTTTCCCAGTTTTGAAAAGGATTGCTTGTAAAGGTTCCGTTTTGATTGTAAATTTCGATGACGGGAGGTGTGGAAAGCACACCGAGAATAACGCCACCCTGGTTCACCGCCTGATTATCGCTTACATCTACGTCATGATAACGTGTATAGGTTAAGTTCGTTCCCAGGCTCAGCCAGTTTTTCACTTTTTGTTCCAGGTTAACCTTAAAATTGAAGCGATCCATCTCTGAGCTTCTTACAGCCCCCTTTTGCTGGACCCAGCCACCGGAGATATAATAAGTAGTTCTTTCATTTTTACCTGATAAGGAAAGCTGGTAGTTTTGGGAAGTACCAGCCTGGAAGACCTCATCCTGCCAGTTTGTATTGGCAGTATACTTACTCCAGTCGGTATTCTTTCCCAACTCGGTCATTAAAGCGCGGTATTGTTCTCCATTTAGTACATCAAGTTTTTTCCAGACAGAAGCATATCCTCTGTAAGTACTAAATTCAAATACAGGCTGGCCCGACTTACCTCTTTTTGTGGTAATTAAAACGACACCATTAGCACCTTGTGCACCATAAATAGCTGCTGAAGAAGCATCTTTTAAAACGGAGATACTTTCGATATCGCCGGGATTGAGGGAACGGGTATCAGTAGTTGGCACTCCATCAACAACATACAATGGATCGCTGGATGCGTTAATGGAACTTGTTCCTCTGATACGAATGCTTAAACCGGCAGATGGTTTACCCGAAGGAGATATTACCTGTACTCCCGCAGTTTTTCCCTGTATCACACTTCCCAACTGCGTATTTGGACGATTTTCAAACTCTTCTTCAGAGATTGTACCTACTGCACCCGTAATATTTCCCCTTCTTTGAGTGCCATATCCCACCACAACCACTTCACTAAGGCTGGTATTTGCGGCAGCCAGAGTAACGTTAATTGTTCTTTGAGAACCTACAGCCACTTCTCTTGTAAGAAACCCTACATAGGAAATAACTAAAGTTGAATTTTCTCCGGAAACCCTGATTGAAAAATTTCCATCTCCATTTGTTTTTGAAGCGTTATCAGTACCTTTTTCTGTAACAGTCGCTTCAGCAAGAGGTTCACCTTTATCATTGGTTACTTTACCTTGTATAGTTATAGGCGGGGCCGGAGGGGCGTTATATATTTTTTCCTGTTGAGACTCCTTCTCCTTTTCTTTAATAATTATAAGCTTATTTAAGATGGAGAAAGTAAGCGTCTGACCTTTAAAACATTCATTCAAAACCTGGTCAAGAGATGCATTAACGGTTGTAATACTTACTTTTTTTGCTTTTTGCAAAAGACTTTCAGTATAAACAAATGTATAACCCGTTTGTCTGCTGATTTCCTTAAATACTTTCGCGAGAGAAACATTTTTGTGAGTTAGGGTAACATTCTGAGAATATCCTTTTGCACTTGCGTGCAGGCAAAAGGCAAGCATAAAAACCGTTGTTAATTTCATAATCATCCACGTTTTGGCGACAACCTCCTTTTTTAACCTTGAGTGGTTGTGACAAGCAATTACATTCATAATTTTATTTGTTTTGTGTTATTTAATATAAAATCTCCTGCATGCACCCAAGGCTTAAGCCGTGGGTGCATTTCAAATTGTCGCTTTTTTGGGAGACGAACATTTGTCCTTTATTCGGCTCCGGTTGTGTCACTCACTTGTACCGTATCTTTTCATAGCAGCTTTCATAGTACTTTTCATGTGCTAATTTTAACCTTCGACATTTGGAATATACCCTAAGCCTTAACCAATTTTGAATTTTCCCATTAGGACAGCATTTTTGTGTTTAAAAGATTTAGTTTCAAATTCCTCCTTTTTGTTTTTATGTCATTAATAATATTTTAAGATTTTACAATTATTCTTCTGCCATCAATTTCAAACCGTACTTTGCCTGTAAGTTCCAACGCTTTTAAAACGTCAGAAAGCTTTGTACTTCTGGGAATTTCAGCATAAAATAGTTCATCAACGTCTCCTTTATAAACAGCTTCTACGTCATACCATCTTGACAACTGCCGGATTACGGTTCCAATATCGGTACCATTGAAATTGAAAGTCCCGTTTTTCCATGCGACCACTTCATCAACATCAACACCACCTACTACTTTTACCCCACCCGATTTTAAAAGTTGTGACTGTTGGCCAGGTTTAAGAATATTAACTATACGATTCTTTATAAATTTTACAGAACCTTCTAATAAGGTAGTTTTGAGCGAAGTTTCGTTGGTATATGCCATTATATTAAAATGCGTTCCCAAAACTACCACATCAGCATCCTGTGCTCTTACTGTGAAAGGCATAGCCTTATTTTTTGTGATTTCAAAGTACGCTTCACCGCTTATTTCCACCTTTCTTTCTTTCCCTATAAAGGCGGTAGGAAAACGAAGCGAAGACTCTGCATTCAGCCACACCTGGCTGCCGTCTGGTAACTCTATCTGGTATTTTCCACCCCTGGGAGTGGATATGGTATTATAAAGAACTTCGTTGGCGCCTGCGGAAGCATCATAATTAAGCTTTCCTCCATTAAGTTTTATTACTTTAGTATCCCCTTGTTGAGCTAACACTCCATTCTTTGCATCGTCCAGTATGACAGTCGATCCGTCTGCTAATGTCAAAATTGCTTTATTGCCGCCCGGAACAATTTCATTCTTTCTATGCCCGGCCGTTACTTCTGTTTTAGTTATTTCTTTTTTCCCGTTCTTATTAAACCGTACGTAAGTATTAAAGATTAGCAGTCCACTTACGCAAGCTGCTGCTGCTATTTTAGCGAAGGTAAAAAGCGTTGGTTTTTTCTTTAAACGAATGACCTTGCCTGTAAGGCTCTCTTCCGCTTCTGCATTTTCCATTATTTTGTCAAAAAGGAAATCTGCCCTGCAAAAATCTGCCTTGTCCGAAAAATTTCTGGTGACTAATAGCTGGTCAATATTATCTTGTAAATCGTTCCTGTGCTCCTCCTTCTGCAATAACTGTAAAAAGCAGGCTAATTCATCTTCACTCAACTGACCATTTACATATCCTGTAATCAATTCGTCAAAAGATTTGTTGTTCATAATTTCTTCAGCTTGTATGTAAGGAGCCTTGTGTATAAAAACTTTTACCTACACTTTTATCCGTTCTTAAATAAAGACACATAAAGAAGAGGCAGGTAGTAGTGATCGTTAAAAAATATTTTTTTGTATAGAGAAAAGCAGGATTTACTGTGTAAAAAAAGCCGCCTGTGGAAACAGGAGGCCATTAACATCGCTTGCCATATGAAAAAAATCTTATAACCTTTTTTGTACTCTGACACTAATAATAATGTAATAAATTTATGAATCACCTGGAGGTAAGAAAATACCCGAGTATTTATTAATCCATAAATCAATCACTAAAAAGCTGTCTAAGATTAGTTTAGACTTTAATATCAGAACTTAAAGACCCCAGGAAAACCTATAGATGAACGGAGCGTCGCAACGGATGATCCCTTAAAATACAAATGCTGGTTTCCAAAAAAATAAAATTTAGACAGCTTCTAAATATGGTAATTTTTAAAAAGAAACTTAATCTTTGATTTCATAAACATTTTAAAATTCCCATTCCTAATTCCGGCTATTAATTTTTAGGACAATTGGCTTTTATCATAAAGACACGCAAAAACAGGGCAGGTAGTAGTGGTGATAGAACTTTTTTCAGACCAGTTGAAATGATTTTAAAAAACTGCTATGTTCAATCTTAACAGTAAATAAGAGCAAGTGCTTTTGCTTACAACAGGGATTTGATTACGGACATAATAAATAAGAAACCTGTGCCGGTACGATAGTTAAGATATTGACGAATAGCCTGCAGGGCCTTAGTCATATGAGTTTTTACTGTAAACTTTGATATCCCGAGCTTTTCTGCTATTTGAGAATAGTTAAGTCCATTATTGCGGCTTAGTTCGAAAACAGACCGTTGTTGGTTGGGCAGCTGTTCAACCGCTTTATTTATTAATTGCTGTGTTTCTTTCAACAGCATTTGCTGTTCAGGCAATGCGGAACATTCCAAAAAATACTGCTCCAGGTGTTCAACAAAGGGTTGCTCCAATGTTTTTTTGCGCAGTTGGTTATATATATGATTGCGTGCAATAATAAATAAGAAGCTATCAAACTTTTCTACAGAAAGCAATTGTTCTCTCTTTGACCAAATCTTAATAAAAACGTCTTGCACTATCTCTTCAGATAAAACAGTTGATTTTGTTAATGCCAAAGCTACAGAGTAAACATTGTCCCAATAATTATCAAATAATACACGAAAGGCTTTTTGATCTCCCTTTGCAACAAGTAAAAGCAAGTCATTTTCGTTATTTAATTTAGTGGAAGTCAAGTTGAGAGTTATATCAGATAAGTTTAGCCTAATATTGATTAAAGATACAACACTCCTTAAAAATCAGTTCAATTCATTGTACGCCCAATTGTAGTAAAAAGCAAAAGTAATAAAAAGCATTTCTAAAAAATTTGCTGAAAATGAAAGCATTAAACAGTGAGAGGGCAATTGATTCGCCACATCTGCTTGCCAAACTGCAACTTAAACGCGGAGTTAATGTTTTGAATTGTACTTTTTAAAAAAGGAATATTTGCTTGGCTAACTACGGGATTGCGAATTGTATTATTTCTAAAATCTTAAATTAAAACCGGTTTGCCTGAATTCACAGTTATTAGGTAAAAAGTGTAACGAACAGTAAAAAGTGATATAACAAAAAAATTATGGTAGTCCCTATCAAACAAATGTCGAACTTTTTTTGGACGATCTAAATTTACTTGTAAGATTAGCAGCATGATTATGATTTAGCTCCTTGCTGTTCATTGTGTTGTTTCTGGCAATTTGCTCTCTTGTATGCGGGATTAGCTATTTTTAGATGTATATCTTTTGCCATCTTGTGACTATTCTTTCTAATTTCAAGTTCCTGCTTTAGCCTGCCCACTGGAGTAGGGCTTTACGCAGCATGAGAATTTGAAAAAGATACAGCTAAGCCATTATCTAAAAGACAATAAATAATCAACAGCAAAAACATTTTCACCCAACGCTTCAATTACCGGAAAACCTAAAATTCCATTGATCTGATTTTTTATAGCAGTTCGTTGCTTGCTTTTGTATTATTATTACTTACAGGTTACATATATTTCAACCACCATTGTTTATGTTCTGTTTTGTATTTGCCAAACAAAAGGCAGGGTTTATACAGCATGATTACTACAGCTATCCAAATTAAATAAATTACCCACAGTTCCACACCGCTCTGTACGCCTTTGGGTCTGCCAAAAGCTCCGGAAGCGAAATCAAGTTGTGACCAGGAAAATCCTTGCAAAAACATCAGTGCAAGCATGATAAAATGGATAATAAAAAAATGTACAAGAAAATAGAATAAGGGAACTTTCCCGTAAACAGATACAATTTTTGATAGTTTGTTCGTCGACCCTTCTGAAAAGGCAAGCATCAAGAACATGATGCCCAAGGTGACTAAGCAAAAAAGGAGCGAAGGTGGATACTTGGTAACATTCATAAAGGACAGGAAGGTAAATACAGCCGTTTTCTGTGACGCCCATTGCACCGGATCGCCGTATATATTTATATAGCGAAGCACAATAAATAAGAGTAACCCGCTTAAACCAATTTTAATAAATAACCTCTTTCGCTTTTCATCCGGCAATTCAAAAAATTTTCCTGAAGCAAAACCAACCAGCATAATACTTAACCATGGTATAGGTGGATAACCCATAATAAAAACCCTGTTTGAAAACACTGGAAAAGCACCGGGACCGAAGAAAGGCGTCAGTACCGTTCTTAAAATTGAATTTTTTGCAAGCGGAATAAAGGGAACCAGGTTATGACCAAATAGTATTACCAGACCAATAATACCAATCAGTTTGTACGATGCTTTAAGCAATAAACCAAGTATGATAAAACCAAATCCGATAGCAGCGATAACTTCAAAAAGGATTGTGTGATAAGCCGGGTCAAAAAACAAAGCGAAATTTACCACAATAAATTCAAGCACAATAAGGTAAAGTCCCCGTTTTAATAAAAAGCCTCTGGTTTTAGAAATGCTATTGCTTTTCCTCAAAGATATATAGGCGGATGTACCTGCCAGAAAAACAAATGTGGGCGCACATAAATACGTAATCCACCTTGTAAAAAACAACATAGGCGTAGTCGTTTCTAAATTTGTTGGGCTTTGTGTAATCGAGTTTACATGCATCAGATCCCGTACATGATCAAGTGCCATTATCACCATCACGTTTCCCCTCACGATATCAATTGAGTTAATTCTTTTCATCTGCTATTTGTTGTGATTAATGTAAGTATAAATTCGCAAGGCATTAAAAACGGCCTGGTGCATAATTGTTGCATGGTCTTCTTTTGACAATAGTCGAAATAAACAGTGACACTTTTACTTTTTGTGCTCCTAATTGTTTCTGCTAATAGATTTGCATCTACTTCCATTACGCGAGGAAGATCCGTTGGTGTAAGTCCCTCTTAGCCGACACCAATGTAAAGTCTGTGATGCAGGAAAAACGATCAAGTAAAATGCCGGCTGTTTGATTTAACAGTGACCCGTTGCCCACCACAAACCCGGACTAATGATGTATTTGTTAAAGAAGCTGTTTCTTAAACAAAATTTCTGTTGCCAACAATCCTCCTAAAGATTGCCGGATAATGGTTTTTGCAGTACTTCCTTTATACTTTTCTTCCATGGAGGGCTGTAACTCTTTTTCTATAAAAACTATGAATTTATCTGAATGCCCTGTTGTCGGATATCTTTTCTTATCCTTTTTAATTGTCGTTGGGTACGTAAAATCTCTGCGCCTGTCCACTGTAGCAATGCCTACTATAATTCATTTAGGAACACGATTTCTCCATGAAAAGCTGTTAAACTGAAAAAGTACAACTACATGAATAAAGTCTTCGTCTGCCGAACCATCAAGTAAGTGGTAACCGGGTATTTACTATTATCGTTTTTATTATAACCTTTAGGAAGGTAAATATTCAAAATTCTTTTTTTACCTAACGCTGTGGATTGAACTTCGTCAATAACACTAGGCACAAAAGGTTTACTGTTTGCTCCTTGTGCGGATTTGCTATTATTTAGTATTACAAATATATTTGTTACTCACATTTTTTATTTTTAAAATCCCGTTGATTTAGTCATCAGGCAGGCTTTTTTGTTGCCACTAAGTTAGGTGTTTTATTCTCTGGGTAACAAGAGCAATCTTTTAACAAAACACAAGAAAAAAGAGCAGTAAAATGAGCATGGTGGCGTTTAATGATAGCCTATGAACTGCTAATGAGCAGCCGCCTAAGCAATGATTGGAAATATATTATTACTCTTCTGGATAAAAGCCTTCCATCTTTGCCAGATTGCCTCAAAGGTGACTCGTCCACTCATCACATCAGTTTGTTCATCGCCTGGGTGCACTTCAAAAAACACTTTCATTAGTTCGGAATTTTACCGGTCGAAGACTTGCTTCACAAGAAACATACTGTTCACCACCTGCAATGCAAGGAAACCATCAGCAACGAAAAAACAAATAAAACAATAACGGAAAACTTCGTTCGCATTACCAACCTGCCTGTTAGTAAGTCAACTGTACAAAAACTACGCAAGGCAGGAGGCTATGTGGAAAATCGAAAACTAATGGAATAGCTGTATTTGATCCGGCAACAGGCAAAGCATTTCAAATATTCTTTACCTTCAACTACAATTGCCAGAGTAAAATGATGAACGAAAACGATTTGCCAGAGAAAATAAGGTCTCTTGAAAAGGAAAAGATACAATTTGCCGTTACAGATATAGATGGAATATTAAGAGGAAAGGTTATTAGTAAAAAGAAATTTTTAAAAGGGATTAAGGATGGTTTTGGCTTTTGCAATGTCATTTTTGGTTGGGATAATAGTGACACAGTATATGATAATACAACAGTAAGCGGATGGCATACAGGCTATCCTGATGCCATGGCTACGATTGATCTTAATACTTACCGCACCCTTCCATGGAATGACGATATCCCTTTTTTCATTGCAGATTTTAGCCAATCAAAAGACATAGCCGATGCGTGTCCGCGAACATTACTAAAGAGGATACGACAACAATGTATTGACCTGGGTTTTATGCCTTTGTTTGCAAAAGAATACGAGTGGTTTAACTTTAGAGAAACTTCAGAAAGTTTAATAGAAAAAAGTTTTAATAATCTTCACTCACTTACTCCGGGAATGTTTGGTTATTCTCTTCTACGTCCCGCTCAAAACCAATCTTTCTTTAATGACATATTTAACCTTCTTCCAAAGGTAAACGTACCCTTAGAAGGACTACATACAGAAACGGGTAGCGGTGTATATGAAGCAGCTATTGATTATGCAGACGTGCTCGAGGCAGCAGACCGCGCAGTATTATTCAAAACAAGTGTAAAACAAATTGCTTACAGGCATGAACTAATTGCTTGCTTTATGGCTAAATGGAACAATGATCTGCCAGGCTGTAGCGGACATATTCATCAAAGCTTGTGGGATAACTCAAATCAAGAAAATTTATTTTACGATGAAGCAGATGAGCAGAACATAAGTGAATTGCTAAAGCATTATATAGCCGGCCAATTGCATTGCTTACCCTATATATTGCCAATGTATGCTCCTACTATAAACAGTTATAAAAGATATGTTACAGGTGCATGGGCCTCAACAACTGTAAGCTGGGGAATTGAGAACAGAACAACAGCTCTTCGTGTTATTAATCATACTGCTGAAGGTACACGTCTTGAAACAAGAGTTCCCGGCGCTGATGCAAATCCTTATTTGTCTTTAGCGGCAAGCCTTGCTTCCGGATTATATGGCATCAAAAATAAACTTGCCTTGAGCCTTCCTAAAACTACCGGAAATGAATATGAAAATACAGCAAGCCAAAAGCTTCCCAAAACTTTACAGGAAGCAACAGAAGCGATGAAAACATCTAACATTGCAAAGGAGTTATTTGGTGAAGCATTTACAGATCATTTTATACGAACAAGAGAATGGGAATGGGAACAGTTTGCACAAAAAGTAACAGACTGGGAACTTAAGCGATATTTTGAAATTATATAAGAAGCCCCAACCCTAAAGAAAGTCAGGAAAAAGAATACCAAGAGAATTTGCTGACAAAAAATTTAAAACAAAACTTTGAATTAAAGATTGCATGCCTTTTATAGATTTTACCTCCATTGTTAAGGAAGCGTGGCAGGATTATGATAAGACCAGGGAAATAGAACGAATAGTAGATATTAGTGCAAAAGTTTCGACCAATTATGTGTACAGAATAACCTTTACGGATGGAAATTTTATTATTGCCAAGCTTTCTTATTTTGGCAAATACGAACATTTTGTTGAAGACCATAGTATTATAGATACGCTTTCTAACAATCTTCCCGCTCCTTTTGAAAACTTTTTAGCCCGCTCACTTGCCAAAGGGAAGTTTCTGTACGTGTATCGTTTTCAAAACCAGATTTTAGATGCATGGGTTGTTTTTTACCGGCCTATTGCTATTAAAAAAAGGCTTCCAAAGAGGTTAGACGACGAACAAATTGTAAAGTTGGGAGAGCAGGTTGCCCACTTTCACAAAGCTTGTTTTAGCACAAGAAACACCCTGCCTCCATCTTCAAAAATATTGAAGACTGATATTGATCATTTATTAAGAATACTGGAAACAGATTACGGCCGATATGAACACAGAATGCATATTGACGAGATAAAACAGCATACAGATCTTTTTGTGGAAAATTCCTCTAAACTTAAGGCTGACGAGTTTGTGAAGTTGCCGGTCTTTGTTGACTGGAACATTGGAAACTTTTCAGTCTCCTCTTCAGGCAAGCTTTATTCAAGGTGGGACTACGATTGGTTTAGAATGGGTTCAAGAATATTAGATTTTTAC
>Ga0210040_10004112_pt1 | contig 19190 bp, 18 predicted proteins | sample CryGeyCG12114_NA_FD_185462 | JGI IMG/M metagenome (GOLD analysis project Ga0210040, IMG submission 185462) | Groundwater microbial communities from aquifer - Crystal Geyser CG19_WC_8/21/14_NA (SPAdes) (version 2) | ecosystem: Environmental > Aquatic > Deep subsurface > Groundwater | place: USA...
ACTTGCTTTAGAAAACTATTTGATCTGCTTATGAAAAGGCTAAGCATAATGCTTTTAGTTAGTGAGTGGCTAGTTGGTAAGAATATGCATTTCAGCTATGTTTTTAGTTTTTAGTGTTCAGGCTTTACTTTATCTTTAGTGAATACTGGATACGATTTATGAGTCGGTGTTCAGTCCTAGAAAACAGTGAGGTGACAGATCTATAAGTTTTTGTGTGGTTAATTTTGAGATTCTTTTTAATAGCTTTTATCAAATAAACATTATATTATGTTAATTTAATCATTATTTAATTGTAGTGCTTTACTTGGTTATATTGCTTAGGATCACACAAATAAGCTATTAGATTAGCAGCATAAGAGAACCATGCATACAAGGAAGGGCTGCAGGCACATTGAGAAAGTCGCAGACAAAATTATTATGCATACATGAGCCTACATGAGCGATAATATCGTAACAAAAACTAAAGTTTATGAAAAACCGAAAAGTATATACTCATAATCTACCTCAAGGTGTTTGTAGTACTACGCACTGCCCTTATTTGCGTCATTTATTGCTCATCATGCAACGTTAAATGGGTAAAATTGGTTGTTTTTCACAACAGTAATGACATTTATTCATACTATAGTTTACCCGTATGTAATTAATTACATGAAATTAAAGTAAACTATTCCGGAAAACATAGAAAAGTCGTCAGTTTTCAGCTCTGTGTGTGGACAATGAACCTTATTTATTGTTTCAAACTTGACTAACACCAACACCCAATTCCAACTTCTTCAGTAATCATTATTATATGATCATGGTTTTTGGGTTCGCAAGGTAAAATGGTGATTGAAATGGCCCTTTCCTAATAATCTCGTATTTGTTTCAAACTTGATTAAACGCTACGTTTACGTAAAACAAAAAGTTCATTAGCGACCGTAATGTACACATGTTAGGTACACGTCAGCAAAGCAATAGGAGATTTAGTTTGATTCTTTCCAAAGTTCATATACAGAAGTCCTACAACTAACAGTTGTGGAAGGAAACTGATTACTGACGTGGTGTGGTAGTAGTAGTTTTATGCACAGTTGATTTAATTTATTGGGTCGTATAGTAAAGGATGTGTATAGTACAAAGCATGGAAAAACAAATAAATAAATTTACAAAGTATTGACATTTGTTGTCAAAAACAAGCGTTCCGATCGTGATAATTTACTAAAGTGCAGAGCTTAAGGTGTATGTTTTGTTGATGCCAGTCAGTCAGTAAGCTAGAGAGCTAGAGCAAATAAAATACACGAAAATAACGTTATATGGCTTCTGCGCACGAAAGTGTTCACAATCGGGTTCACTGTGTAATTAAAGATTTTTTGTGGATTCAGATAAAACGCTGTTTACTAGATACTGGATACAATGGATTAAGTAAAAAATGTGAGATCCAAGCACGGAAGGATTTGAAATTAACGGAGATGGGATTCATGGAATTAATCACAATCACAAATGAAACTTTGTAATTCAATTATGAAAATAAAATGCAATTCAATTAATAAAAAAATTAGAGCCAGAACATTTTAATTATACGAACAAAACAATGAAAACTTACACTAATTAGGGAATTATATTGCTTCAAAATGTTGCGTGCGATATGCGGTAAGTAACAGTTGTGCGTTTAATAAAATAATTAGTATAATTTAACGTTAACTGGAATTATAAAATGATTTGAATTCAGATCCGCCTGTCATTTGTACTTCACTGAATTGATCTATTGACAATCGACCTGCAAGAACGCCCAAAAGTAAGTAACAGTAAATTCATTCCATTAGATCTGTATTTAGCGTTATTGTTATTGGAGCACATCGTATGTATCTTGGTATCTTACCACGAAAAACCCGAACAAAATTTAGAAAAACAATGTCCCCTACTGTTAACAACTCCTGAGGTCTTAAGGTTTCAAAAAATATGATTTTTGCAGTGACATTATCTTTGCCAGGATGACAAACCAAAATGTTTTCATAATTAATTTTGAGAATTTTTAAACGCAGCGACACTCTTCTGTCAGAAAGGAAATCAATCTATACAAAAAATAAAGATTCAAATCTTGATACTCTAATATTCTTATTATACGCATATTTTAAAATGAAAAGTCTCAGTCACCTTAAAAATATCTGTGAGCTTTTTCTCTTCACAAATATTGCTTTCCAAGTCATTGCCAATGGGAATATCTACATTACGAACACAAGTGGTGTCACTCGTCACAACCAGCCTATAATAAACTCTTTGAGAGCTTCCTAGTACTGTCATCACAGAAAAGAAAGGCAAAAGACTGAAGCAAAAAATTGAAATGAATTAAGATTTACATGCAAGATGAAAGATAATAATATGATTAATTTGCTACTAAAAAAAGACTAACTTACTCATTAGGGGTAACTTTTGCGGAAATATCCATATTTCTCAATTCGAAACATTCTCCACAAGTTAACTTATTGACAGTTTCAGTACAATTTGTCTCCAGTAAAGAAAACATATCATTTGAATCTTTAAAAACAATCAAACGATGATCCCCACGACCCCAAGATTTGTATACGTGGACATCTAAATTAATCGATTTATTGTGCATGTAGGTTTGTTTCAAGATTGAAAAGTTATTTTTCAGTACATAGGGCACAATGTTGCTGAACTGGGGTGAAGTAGGACACGATCCAACAGTTCCTACAGTGGAAATTTAAAAAAACTTCAGTCACAATACCATGCTATTTTGGAACAGTATTCAATAGATTTGAATTTGTTGCCACTTTGAAATATGGAGGGCGCTTCATAAGATGATTTCAACTCTTTAACGAGATCTTCAGTAACTCCTATTACAGACGGTTTTACAACTTGATAAAAATCAGTGCAGATTAAAACTTTGTCTAATCCACCGGGAATGTGAATTTCTTGCCTAAATCGTGATTTACATAAAATTTAAATTGCCTTCATGTTACACATGATGATAGACATGACATGAAAATCCAACTCTCTCCCTGAGGGTAAAACATACCATGGGATAGATAGCTTGACACAAAGTCCAGACGCAATTTCTGTTCCCAACTTAGAGCCAGTAATGCAACAAGTATTTCTGAACAGAATCCACTCATGATTTTTTTTATTGATTTCATAGCCCCACGCCCAAAGCATATGCGAATTGTCTGCAGGAAAGCATGAGGAAATGTAGAAAATTTTTTTTGTAGAACTATTTTCGTCCAATATCATCTTAGATTTGCGGGGATTCATGAAAGCTCTCAAAGAACTATTGTATCTACTCAGAATTCGTCTCATTTGGTCAGCCAATGGTCGCCTAAAAGATTGCATTATTTCCGAATTCATTTTAGATATGACAGCTTAACCAAACCACTGCCTTATGAAAGAGCAACCAACCTTTTAGCAATGGCTCGAACTTCGCACAATTTCATGGATTCCTTTTGAGGTGAATCAAACTGCGTTATTTCAATAGCATGGGAAGCCTCCCCCATGCTTTTTTCCAGTACGCAAGATTTAGATTTCAAAAGCCAATCCGATATAGGAGTATTTCCTTCAAGAGTTGAACTAAAATCCTCATCGCATGTGGAAGACGATATTTGAGTAATTGTTTGACTTAGAATTCCACCGTTAGATGACCCAGACGAAGGCGGTGTTGGAGTGCCATTATTGGCATTCAACTCGAAATCGTAAATTCTTTGTATTTTACTTGGTGACATAAATTCACCAATGACACCATCTGTATTTTCATCGCTATCTTGACTTCTAACTCGAGACAACGGTGAACATAAGGGTAGAGGAGAATGAACGAAAGATATTTTATAATTATCATCAGATATTTTACGCTTTCTTGCTTTAGATGGTGAGTGAAATAGTTGTTTAATACTGGAAGCTGGCACGGACTTCCTCTTTCTAGAAAATCGGGGGGTGGTGGATGATTTGTTCAAATTGAGGCTAGCACAATTGCGCATCATTATACTAGTGGAAGAGGAAGGAGTTGCAAACTCCGCAGCGATGCCTAACGGTGAGGGCCTACTTGGTTTAGTTTCGACACTTTGAGAGATCATGCAATTCTTAACCACCTGTTTCGGAGACTCAGCACACACAATTTTGATTTCTTCTTCTTCATCTTCAGAGCTTGATCCAGTATCAACAATGTGCTTGCGAAACCTCGAGGGGGAATCCTCTTCAAAGCGCCAGCAGTCATTGTCATCAGCATTCTCAAAGTAGAATACAACAACAGTCATATAATACGGATTTTTCTATCCCTGAACGAAAGAGATAATGACTACACTTCACATCAATATATTTGATATTTATTACTACACTTACTTGTTTCGCATTCGCATGTGGCCGTGAACTTGATACAGTTTTAAAACTGTCTTTCATGAATGCCATTTTGACAGAAATGAAGTTCCTGTTCATTCAGTGCATTAAACCCGTATTAATGCATTCGCTGGTCCGACTGCCTCATAAGCCTCTTTAGTGTAATCGTAATCACTGACTTGACTCACGCTTAAGAGAAAGTGTATTATTCTAATTCTATTTCATTTTATTTATTTATTTAATCTTCTTTGTTTACCTCGTCATTCCGCCAAGTTGCTTGTTGAGCTTCGCTCAATGGCATTGTCATATTCTACAATTTTTCAGATAGAGCTATGACAGCTTTGATCGAACGGCGTCGAAATATTAAGCTCAATTTCGCTGACAATTAGTCATTTATAATTTATAATTCGTCGCCGAAATCAGAAATCCGAAGCCGAGCCAAAATTGTGGAAGTAAATTCTTCCTACTTCCGCATTCCATGCAGAAAAACTGGAATAACCTAGCAGACCTAAAGCTTATTTGCTGAATGCAGATCAAGCACAGAGTGATGAAAAAGTGAGCAAAAACAACTAAAAAACTGATGATTTTAATGATTTGAACAGTGTTTTGAAGATTTTTAAAGCTGGGAAAAATAATACGAGAAAACGACAACACACGAGCAAATTTTTAGCTTTTTATTTGTCCCACAATAATAATTTAGCTCTACTTGATTTGAAACTGGGAGTCTTATTTTCTAGTGTATAATTTGAGGATCTTAATTACTACACACCATGTGCTCTCTGTAAGTTTTGCTCAAATTCAACCTTTTTCTTCTCCTCTTCATCATAGTGATTAATGGCCATTTCCAACTCCCCTTTTTTCACGGCATCAAGCGTGATGTACTTTCTTATTCGATCAGAATCGGTTTTACAACCTGACCATTCAGCAGCTGACTTGCTTTCAGGAAAAACAATGTGGAACAATTGAATTAGGGGAACGGCATCAGAAGCAAGTCTATCAAAAATACATCAACAAAATGGATTTAAACATTTGAGACTCTTGTCATTCACATTTTAGTGAAGTTCATTTAAAGTTGAATAAAGGAATAAGAAAATTCCAATATCTAACCTCTTATTTTGAATGCTATGCAATAGCAGATTGTCCAGCATTCTCATCCGGACCAAGTAGAATGTTAGAGGACCAAAATGCCTTGTGGACTTAAGCAAATCATAATGTCGTTTAGCTTCAATTTTGTCGTAAACCTTGCTTACAACAGATATATACAAAGGGTCGTCTGGTTCGAACTGATTGCATGCTCGGTCCAGTACAAACAAATATACATTTACTTCCTCAGAAGCTTTATCCAAAATATTTTCCAGATTACTAGCATCTGCAAACATTTTAGGGGTCACGACTTCTCTTCCAGGAATAGGGAAATAAACTGAATTCATTTTATCTCGTTCAGCCCAAGTCGCTTGCCTGAGAGTTCCGTCTGGATCGCGGGCGACAATGATGCGATCCTAAATAAATGAAACCAAATTTATTAACATTTACAAGCGTTTAATCTTAAAACATTTTGGAAATATACCGACCCGATTTGAGACATTCATTGAGATATCCGTGAAGACAAGAGTTGCAGTCTCAATTCCTTGTATTTGTGGGTCAAAAGAAAGCTCTTCATTAATAGGCTCCCGTGGTGCTAATACCGGGGGCATTTGTAACAGCATATCAGATTTTCTCTCTGCTTCCATTTGAGCTTCAGCAAATTCCTCGTCCGTCATAAAAACATACTTTGGTTCTCTTAACTTCTGACCAATTTTTCGTTTCCGAAATACGACTTTGGGGTCTCTTCCAGTAATTTTCTTAAGTAATCGCTGGACATCTGCAGTGTAGTACAGCTTTATACGACTTCTATCTTTGTTGGCATCGAAGGAAGGTACGGCTACAGATGATTGACTATTTTTCAGAGTGGCTATAAAAACAATAGGAATTAGATAGTCTAAAGGCTTTCCACTTTTCTTAACGGTAATTTCAATTTGTATCAACTTAAGACATGAACAAAAAATTATTATGCATGCGCAAACGCAAATTTAATTTAATTTAATATTTAATGTACCTTTGTTATCCAAAACACGTGTACACAAATAATTACTCTGATTTTGAAATCTTTGTAAACAAAACGAGACCCGATTTCGAAATGGAGCTTGATAAAACTGCAAAAGGGAAAGTATTCTTCTAGTTGACGAAGCCATCGTGCAGCCGATTTAAAAAAAAACGCGAATGCTTTCAACGCTACGAATATTGCAGCACCCAACCGGCACCCCTTGACCTGAAGTGCTTTGCTTCGTGTTATTTGCTATGTACAACTAACTAATCAAAAATAGCAGACAATACAGAAAAAGACTTTTTCTATACGGTGTCCAATTAATAAATTCTGCGAAAAAAGAACAAGTTTTGTCCAGGTCCACGAGAAAGTGGAAAAATTAATTTGGCGCCAGTATGAATTCAAATATTTATTCACATTTTCTCTTTTTTGTTTTCTTTGCATGTGTTTATTTCGTGTGTGATTTTTAATTAAGTTTTAAATGATGCCATTGTAAATCTAGCGGTTTTACTACACCACACCGTAGTGACCAGTCACATCGTCTCAACGTGACCTTATTAAGTAGTCCATTCAGGAGATTCAGAATAAATGAATGAATCATTTTTGAGTTGGACAGTTGTCTTGTGATTGTGATATCTCATATTCTAAGGTTTAAGCTACGGCCCTGGCTTTGACTGCCCTCAAATCTTCAATTTTAACTATCCATTTATTTTTCTCAATAAAAATTCAACCGAAAATGCCTGTGACGAACATGGACCCTTGCATTCCATTACCTCTTCCAGAGGATGTTTTAGATGATGTGATTTGCAAGGCCAAAGATTGGGCCGTAATGCATGGTATGGTATGTATACAGATTTTTTCAGATTTTTTGCCCATGCATGCGGCATGAATGTTTGTGAATATTTTATATTTATATTATTTAATACAATCTTTAGGAGTTGGAATCCGGCTTCGAGAAAAGTTTTCTGAAGATTCCCTATATTTTGCCCCTTTTCTACTTTTGCCCTCCACATTCCCAAGAAGTGAGTTTCATAAATGTATTCGCATTCAAACACTTCTGAATGAGATTGTGCATAAGGTGGCCTATGATTATACATTTCTACGAGAAACTTTGAAGAGGTAAATTTTCAAGCTAAAAAACATGACCTGGTTTTGGTACTGCCCCTGCCTGTACTTCATGAACATTTATTGCATTTTTTTTCAGTACCATCTCAGTGGACGATTTCACTCGTCGGCTATTTGAAATCTATGACCAAATCCGGTCGGAAGGTGTTCATCAGGTAATCATCACAGTGCGTACTTACATGGTAGAATGAATGCGTTTTTGATTTCATATTATTTTGTTTATTTTTTGTTAATTAAGCATGTAGCTAAACCAGCATGAAAGCACGGTAATTTTTACTTCATATAGTTTTCTTTATGCATAAATAATGCATGAATGCATGAATTTTTACATAAATTTCTAACAGTTTAAGTAATTCATATCCAGCTTAGTATTTTATTTTACATAGTTTACCTTTGAATGATATCATCACACTTCTACTGGCATTTTATTTATTTTTATAATAATTATTATGATGACAAAAAGGAAATCAGTTTGGGGCTGGTGCGTTCTGACATAATGCTGGAGTCAAAGTGCTGTGGGGTAACTGAGGAAAACACGATTAAAAGTGAAAAAAATAAAATGTACTCTTGGACATCATTCTTACGTCCCTATTGTTGTGAGAAACAAGTAGAAATAAACACTATCGCGTCAGGTTTTGGATGGCTTGGTCCCGTTTCTGCTCAACTTCATAAGTGCGTGTTTGTTTGTTGCAGCATTAAATTTTTGTGTTGATGAATGCGAGGTTTTTACACGTAGATAGATTGTAGGTATAGATCATAGAATAGAAGTAGATGTGTTTTTTTTCAACGTTTCCATTTACTCTCGTACGGTGCTTTTCTTTATCCCTGCCCATGTTACGATTATTTTACCTGCCAGCCCCAGCTCTTCCATTTAATACATATGAGTTAGTTAAATTGATTGATTTTGTTTTTGGTCAGTTCAATTTTCTTAATTGCTTGGCAGGAAATTTCCTTGGGTCTCCTTCGTTCTGATTACTTGATAGACGCTCCCATATCGGCAGTAAAACAAGTGGAAATAAATACAATTGCTTCTAGTTTTGGAGCTCTATCTTCTTTACTTGCTCCTGCTCATCGGTACTAGTCTTTAAATTCAGTTGTTTTCCTGGTGTTAATCTTTGTTGACTTTGTGTGGTTTGTGAGATAGCAGAGCAGATCATTCTTTTTTTTACAATAATTTGTCTTGTTATAATTGTATTTTATATGCAGGTATATTTTGACTGAGCTGGGTCAAAAGGATCAATTGAAAAATGTATAAAGCATTTACTTCCTTAATTAATAAATCAATAAGACCGATGACAGATGAGTTTTTTATAATTTTTTTGTATTTCAGATGCCTGAAAATAATGCACTAGAAGGATTGTGCAGGGGAATGCTAGAAGCTCTAAAATATTATGGAAATGAAGAGTATGGATTTTTTAAGTACTCTAAATTTAAAATATAATAAATAATTTTAAAATAATTTTTGATTTTCAGGGCTAATATATTGTTTGTAGTAGAGGATATCACTTACAATATATGTGATCAAAGATTTCACGAATTCAAGCTTAAAGAATTGAATCCTGATGTTCGAGTGATTAGGAAAAGTTTAACTCAGCTCGCAGACTGTGCAGTTTTAGACAAAGACCGAAAATTAATCATGTATGTATGATACTGAAAGCTTTTTAAGTATAAATGCGAAATGCAGTTATGCAATATCAAACTTTATGCGATTATTGACTAAATTTTTTTTAGAGATAATCTGGAAGTAGGAGTGATTTATTTTCGAGCTGGATATACCCCAGATCACTACCCAAGCGAACGAGAATGGGGTGCAAGATTATTACTAGAAAGATCTTTAGCAATTAAAAGTCCATCCATAAACTATCATTTGGCTGGAACAAAAAAAGTGCAGCAAGAACTAGCAAGTCCGGGAATCTTAGAAAAATATATCTCGGACCCAATTCAGGTGGATGCTATGAAGGAAATATTTACCGGATTGTATTCACTAGACAATGTAATTTAGTACTATAAATTAATAAATTATCATATTTTTATCTTTAAAACTATTATTAAAATTTACAATATTTAGTTTTAACTGTATTTTCCTTCGTCTCGGTAATAAATCTAGAGCGAAGCAGGAGAAAAAGCTATTGAAATGGCAATGAAAAATCCAGACAACTATGTTCTGAAGCCTCAAAGGGAAGGAGGTGGAAATAATATGTACGGAGAAACTATGCGAGATTTTCTAGCTAAAATTAGGAATACTGAGGAGCGTAAAGCATATATTCTGATGGACAGGATTAATCCTCCATTACAAAAAAACTACATGGTCCGACCGAACGCACCCAAGCCTGTTTATTCTGACTTTGTTAGTGAACTTGGAATTTTCGGAGTTGTCATTGGGTAAGATTTTAAGATAGAGAGTCTGTTATTATTATTATGTCTTTAAGGAGGAAATTAATGAGTGAATAAAGCTATAACCTAGAATGTAAATTTTTTTATTAAACTGAGTTATAATTTTCTTGATTTTTTAAATTCTGTTCATAGGAATGGGGAAACAATATATGTCAATCGACAAGTGGGACATATGCTGCGAACAAAAATAAGCTCTGCTGATGAAACTGGAGTAGCAGCTGGATTCGGGGCTTTAGACAGTGTGTTTTTAGTTGACACATGAACTGCAGGTGTCCATGAGTTAATTATTTTTGGGGGACTACGTAAATATATATATACTAAACAACTATGCATTCCAATTCAAACAGACGTAAACTTAAACTTAATATGACCTGAGTTTGTGACGGTTGATCCAATACAATTTATTTTATAACAAAAAAAAACATAATGCAAGTATCAAATATTCAAATATTGGATGGGCATACAATCAGTTGTGTAAAATATGTAAAAACCTAAACTTATGCTGCACGAAACGGTACTTTTATTTTACACAAAAATTAATCAAGTTAACATACTTTTACCAATAAATGTCATTCTTAAAACTATCTACAACCAATCAGTCTCTTCTCTTCCTGTGAAATTATGCTGTCCATTTCATACATCGAGTGTCAACATGAGTACTTTTACATTTAATGGAGCAAAACTTGCTGCCACATTGCACACAAGTATAGCTACAGGGAAATCCACATACAGAACAAAGCATTCGAGGGGGGTATTTGGATGGGGGAGCCGTAGCCGTGGAATAATTGGGTCCTTCTGGGTTCGACAACTGCTCTTCTTCTATCAAAACATGAATATTTTTCCGAAACCTATGTAAAAATAAATGGATAAATTGTACTTTGAGAGAAAAGTAGGCGAAAAACGTACATGTAAAGGTAAGTACTTTAATTTGAAGTATTCAGAAGATTTAGCTTTCTTCTTTCTTCCAGGGCCACCTTTTTCTTCAGAGGATTCTTCAAATTTTGGAACTTTCTTGCTCATCACTGCATGAAAAATACGATCATGATTACAGCTCGAACGATAAAGCCAAATATATTTTAGGCACTAGATTATCCTTACCAAGATCAGCATGAGGTTCATCATGGAAATTATCTTGTTCTAAGGCTTCAAGAGCTTTCTTTTTACGCCGGTATCGGGCAGCATGATCCAATACACGATTGGCGTCCTTAGAGCGAGTAGCCATAATAGATTTTGGGAGCTTGTGAATGTGAAGGGGTAAAACTCAATAATAATACTAAAAGATGTTGGAGGATGCAAGATTCAATTTACAAAATAGTGCAACTATTCAGCATGCAACGGCACGCTTATTTTGTCCATGAGCTCATCAATTTTACTCTGCAATATCTTCACGATGTCTTCGTTGATAAACAGATGCGTTTCGTCCAGATCGTTGATTACAAACTTTTTGCCCAAAGCAAGTGTTTCATCAAGATGCAATAAAAATTGTTTCATCGCCGGGTCACTAGTGAAATACAATAGAAGAAAATTTATGACACAATTTTACAAACGAGGGAGGGGGGGGTGTTTAAGTAGAACCAATAAATACAAAACCTGTAAGTACGTGAAGTGCTGCTTGAAGACATCACTCTGTGCTGAGGGTGGAGTAACTACAGGTTTCGTATTCACTGGTTCTACTAACAAATGGAGGGGGGGTACGGAGGCTACGATATCTTGTAAACTCACCATTCAACCAATACACCTTTGCTTACGTTTACCATGTCCGAAGCTATCAATGTAACCAATCACCCTTTACTCCATTTACTCTTTACCTAATTAGTTAAAAATAAATGATTTTTACGACATTAAAGAAAGTCGCTGAAGAATATTCGAGTCTCACAATAAAATTTAAATCACCCGCTCAAATATTTCATTCGAGGATTTATTTTTGATAAAATACTGTTAAGTCATAGAAAAATTAAAGCGTCAAAAGCAAAATCTTCAAAAACTTTATGTAATTTAAAAATTCATTTCAAATTTCTAATTTACTGACTGTAATTTGTACCCTACCCAATCAAGCATTTCCTCCAGAGTTTTACGGTTCGGTTTTAGAACTTGGGACACCTGAAAAATTTCTAAGTTTTTTCAAACACTATGTTTAGTTTAGGTTAGGTTAGGTTGCAATGTCGGTCAACATGGTGTTTGAAAAAACTTAGAAATTTTTCAGGTGTCCCAAGTTCTAAAACCGGACCAGTTTTACATTATTTACATCTACTCTGTGTGTACATGAGTTTTAACTAATAATCTGTGCTGTTTTTCTGATCGCTAATCTTTGCAAAAATGTTACGTCACGGAATTCTAGCCACAAGAGCTCTCATGAAACCAAAAGTTGTCGAGGTTAGTTTTTCTTGTTTGAAATCGAATAGACATTAATGGGCCTAAATAGTCATATTTAACTGACTTGTCCTTGATTTTGTACAGAGACGAGTATGTAAGCAAATGCTACATTCAACTAGCGCAGTCAGATCCGGTGATGGAGTTTTGTTTGTTGTAAGTTTATGTTGTTTGTATGCTTATGCAGGTTTAGGTAATGATATCATTTGCTGTATAGTAAATTGCTATAATATTAATTTTAGCATCGGGATTCACCAGAAAACAACGCAGATACTCCGTTCGAGTTCACCCCTGAAAACATGAAGGTATTTGTTTTTCTTGTTCTGGCCTGCTACCATTTGTTAATCGAGCAATATAGAATGTGCTTTTCTTTGACAGAGAGTGGAAGTAGTAATTAAAAACTATCCAGAAGGTCATGAAAGGGCTGCGTTGATTCCTTTGCTTGACTTGGCTCAACGGCAACATGGATGGCTGCCCATTTCTGCCATGCATAAAGTCGCTGAAATTCTTAAAATGCCTAGAATGCGAGTCTATGAAGTAGCCACTTTCTATACCATGTTCATGAGGTATTTTTTGTGTATTCATTTGTGTTGAGACTCCAGTACTATATATGGTAGATGAATCTTGAATTGGTTATGCTATGTTTTTCTTCTCAACTAATAGAAACCCTGTTGGAAAATATCACATTCAAATCTGTACGACTACTCCATGTTGGCTCTGCAATTCTGATGATATTCTCAATACCATAAAGAAGAAACTAGATATCAATGTTGGGGAGACCACGAAAGACAAGATGTTTACTCTTAGTGAAGTTGAGTGTCTTGGTGCATGCGTTAACGCTCCTATGATTCAAGTCAACGATGACTATTACGTAATCATTTTCAGCATTTGCAAATTTTTTTAACTATAAATTCCTATCATGACAGAATTAATGTTTTTAGGAGGACTTGACTGTTAAAGATACTGAAGAAATTATAGATAGTCTGAAAGCTGGTAAAAAACCACGTGCTGGTCCTAGGTATGTTTTTATAGCATGTGTACCGCTATGCATTGTTTTGTTTGTTCGGCTCATTTACTATCTTGTAATGGCCTATCTAATGATTTTTTCCAACTTTTTAGAAGTGGACGATTTTCGTGTGAGCCTGCTGGAGGCTTAACTTCATTGACAACAGAACCCACCGGCCCAGGATTCGGCGTTAGAAAGGATTTGTAATAATGTCGATGCAATAGTGATTAATTATTGTAATTATTATGCTCGCAGCTTGTACATGTGTGTAAAAATTTGATTAGAGAAAAACTTATTTATCCTTGTATTATACCACGTATTAAATGTATGCTCCCAATAAAACGTTGAAAAACTCTGTCTCACTAGTTCAAAGAATTCGTTTTTATTCGTAATTTTGTTTGCGCTTCTAAAATGCAACGTAATTTCTAGTCCGATTATAGGCTATCGTAAAATCATCATTTTTTTATCACCATTATTGCTAAATTATTCACTATTATTGTTCACAATGTCTATGTTATCACGCTAAAAAATACATTTCCTTTGGTCATAAAATATCGTGGTTTTCTTTATCTAAATTATTCATTAAAATATATCATTACATATTCTAGTATTCTTCTATATATCACGTCATGTATCATTTTAAAAAACTAGCTTAGTTTATGGAGGAGACTAATCAATCTCCAGTCTTTTGAAGCTCCCAGTCATTCCCATATTACTGCTAAAAGCTCCAGCATTTTTTCCCTTTAGTCTGGGATCATTTCCAGTCTTCCTCATCAAGTTTATGTCCAATTTCATATCATCCAACGCTAAAAGTCTTGCTTGCTTCTCGCGTACTTCTTCTTTGTACAGTTCTGCAACAAAAATTAGCATATAATATCCGCTTTAGATATATACATATGGACTCTGTACTTTTAATTTATCTATTAAAGTATACTCACCAATCATTTCAGCCATAGGCATAACACCGCCATATTCCTTGGGCAAAATTTTCCGATCCATCACATCATGCAAACTACTCATATCTTTATGCATAGTAATCCGAGACCTAAGTTTAGGAGTCATCAAAGACTTGGCACATTCAAATACGATGGAACAAATGGTAGGAAGTCCAACGAAATTCAACTTTTTGTGTCGCATGGGCATATTCCTTTCACAGACTCCAAAGACTTTGTTCATTTCCGTGGGATTCCATAAGCTCAAATGCGAGAGAGTGATTCCTCCTTCATCTAATATGTAAGTGAACCCACGAACTTGATTCTCTTCGTCTTCCAAAAGGGACTCAAAAGATACTTGAATAGCTTTCATCACATCCTCGGCTGTGTGCCGGTTAGGATCAATGTTTCCTACACAAATTGTAACAAATTTGAATATCAACAATTTAAAAAAATATAGATTAAGATGTTCTACCCAAAAGTTAATGACCGTGAAAATGTGCAGGACTCGAATACTTTCCTATGAATACAGTGTGGGAGTATGCCTACATTGTCTTATCCATATGTAAATCTTCCTACTGGCTACTATTCTTATGCAAAAAGTTAGTTACTAACTGTCTAGTTTAGTAATATATGAAATTGTGAATGTAACCAACCTCCAATGGTGTACAAAACTCGCCGACCCTGTTTGTCACGGTTGGGAAGAGCGAATGCCACACTGCGAAAAAAAAGTATAAGTAAATCACAACATACAATTTATTTGATCCTAAGTAAATGGAATCCACTACCGGATTTAATTATAATATAGTATTTTTTGAAAGTTTTAATTAGAATATCATGCTAAAATCTTTTTGCTTCACTTGCACTGTACCAAATTGATTTGTTTTGGGACCGGGGCTATGTGAGATTCATTGCAGTACCAATTGGTCGTGCATTGTCATTATTGATTGGAAAAGCTGGTTCAACCACGCGGATTAAATTTTTACATACGAGACCTCATTTACACGCATGATAGTCAAAATTCAATCAAAATTCACCCAATCGCTTTGTAGGATGCTATGAATATGTTAGAAAATTAAGTTCTTTTCACTTTAATTTTCAATCAACAACATTTTTCCTATTTATTTTTTTATGGTAAATTAAAAACGAGAAATTACAAAACTTTAAAAATCTTACCCCCTATTGATCAATTCCATGATAGTAGGATCGTGCATGCTAGTTCCCCTGAACCACATGGGATTTTCTTGTCTCATAATGAGATACCGAAGTAAGGTTTCTTGAGCCATTGGAACTGAAAACTTCTTGTGTCGTAAAAATCGAAGTAAAAAGTTGGAATCAATCCTGCATTTGAGAATGAATTCACTTTTCCTGATCCAATCTCTCATTTGTTGGATGGCTTGCGGTCTTCCTGAATCATCTTCCCGTAGCTCCTTTTTGGCCAACTTTCTCAATTCGGGTGATAATTTGCACACATATGTGTCGGCCACATACAACTGAGCTAAATCTGATGCCACGTCACTACGACTCATCAACTGGACAACATTATCTTCCGGGGTTGGAGATCCTTTACCCATATTGTACACGTTTAATCCAAAAATAATATTTCAATTTACTGTTTAATCTTAACCTTAATCTTAATTAACGAAGTAAGAGCGCTGAGAATAAAACTTGAAAGACGGAACAAAAAATCACTGTGTGTCAAAGAACTATGTAGTTTAAACTGAAGGAAGAATTGTCGTTCCTGTTGGGTGTATGTCCTTTTTTATTTGGGGCTTCTAACAAAGCTTACAGTTTCAGTTGGACATTAGAAGTGGATGACCTTCCTTATACACAGCTAAGACAGCTTATCTCTTTTTTACATGTCTCTACGTGTACCAAACAAAATGGTAGTCCCACTATACACAGGAATTACTTAATAGCGCAAGTTGTTACTAAAAACTATGCATCCCTTTTGTTTATGCATCTATTCATCAACAAATGCGGTGTGCTATTGTGAACGAAAATAATTTTCTTGCCACATTATGTAAAACTAATTTTGCTGTCTTATGCAAACTAGCAGCAGAAACGTGTTATAACATAACATTATATGATGTACTTTTAGGAAATTTCCAGTATGTATATTACTTACTTGTGTTTTGTGGTTGCCAAACCTAGTGATAAAATTTGACTTGACATTTGTTTTTGTTGGCTACAGAAAAATGCTTGTAGAAAGAAATGTATAAGATACAGCAGGATACTAAGGGCCATTTATGAAATTAGTGCATTAGTTGGTGTTGGTGGATGAGTGAGCAGTATAGCCAAAAGATAATTTATCAGATTTTCATGCTCAAAATTTTTGATCTGTCTGATGACAATAGGTGCATGGCAATGAAGCGGATAAACATCATGCTAACTAAGCCATGCTAAGCGTTAGTTCTCAAAATTATTCCGTTCTACACAGAGGGCTAGCTGTACATTGCAAGGATTTCCACTTTCCTCTAAATTACTCACACTACATGCTACACATACATACTACACAGGTTAAGAACCAAATGTTTGCCTATGACCCTGTGATCTTGGTGTAGTAACGAAACAATGACAGATTCCATGTAGCGTATATTTTGTCATTCCAAAATCTGAAGTATTGAGTAACTGCAGGCTCATTCAACTATAGCTTTAATCTCAATTACATTCCAAAATAAGTATTAACTTGACCTGATAAGATGCTTTTCAAAGCACGACCGATTAATGATCAATGGTAACTATAAGAAAAGACCAATAATTTAGAGCAATTACTGCACGCACAACCAGTTCTGTGATGTACACTGATACGCATATCATTCAAACATATGCGTTTTGTGATATGAAACGAGTATTTCCACGCATCGATAAAAATGTATTATTACGAAGAACTGTGCGTACTCAGAGAAGATTGCAAACGCAACTGAATGACAGAAAGGATAGGGTTTTCTAAAAAAGTTAATATAGAACCGCTAACTTTGCAAAGTAAAAAGAAGTTGCCGCATGTTATTCGGCTATCCGTGATAAATGGTGGATTTATACAAATTATCTGTAAAATTTTGTGGCAACAATAATAACCAATGCCAGATAATCTACCGGAAAAACCATTTCTTTTTTTCGGAAATGAACTGAGACTAAGTAACTTTATATTGCCATACGGTGGTAGGCGAATATACCTCACAAAAGAAATCAATAGGGTTTTGTATGGTAAAATAAAATAATAAGCATGTGGATGAAAAATAAAACAATGTTAATAAACATGTCAAACTAATGCATATCTTGTTTGCTCATTAAGATCACACACAATCCTTGGACGATATGCAATAATACATGCAGTACCAGATCATTTTTTTGAACATATAAATAGTACAAGGCTCAACTTTGCGAGTCCATAGCAAGCATGCTCGAAACGAAAAATGGGTGAATTTTTGTAAATCTTTTATGATGAATACCCTTACAAGGTTAAAGTAGTATCATCTCTCACATTCGTGCCCAAAAAATACAGCTCTTGGAGTAGTAACCTTTGTGGTACACAGGACTTTACAGTTGTACATAATTTCATTTCATTATTCAAGCGTTACTGAAAAGTTTCACTGCATTGTAACTTCGCCTCAATAGCCTGATAAATATGAAATTAATTAATCAGTACTTGCTAATTGTTTGCATCTTACTTACAACTCAAAACTATGTTCAAATACAGTTTTGGAAAGTTATTCCAACAGATAAATGAAAACCACATTGCTGCAAACCAATTACGGTTCTAGTGACTAGCCACACAATGTAAACTTAAGCAATCATCAGGAAACCCGTCTAATTAATACTAAATTCATATTTTAAAGCACAGGTAACAAATTATCAGTAGTTGATTGCATTTGCTTAATGGTTAAGGAATTAGGAACTGGTCGTTAATCATCCAAGACAACAATTACACGCACAGAATCTAACAATGACCGCTACCCAAGTATATTGGTTATTTGTTATTTATTCCTTTTACTACCTTTTCGTTGTTAAAGTTTCGTAGTATTTAGCAGTTGGTTAGTCATATTGGGAAGATTTGTACAGGTCGCACTTGACTTACTGACACAATTTTTGTACGCTAGGTGGGCATGGATTGAGTCGGGCTGCACGCTACAATAGAGAGCAGTCTCTTTCATTCACGTTTAGGATGCACACACTCTAAGAAGTTGATAATAATTTTTAGATGTCCAAAAGGCCAGTGTCCTTAAATGTCGACTAAAAGTTGACCTTAGGGGCAATTTATGAGGGATTGATATAAGTAAATGAGTCACCGTCGGTTAACATTAAAGTAGGTGCTTTTACGCGGAAAATTATTTACACAAGAAAATTAAGCATTTGTAGCAATAGTGGAGAAAGGCCATATTTTGCCGTTTATACGGCAGAGCTCCAGTTTAAGAAACTGCAGCAAAGCAGAGCTCTAAGAATTTTATGTGAACTGGACTGGACTGGAGCGGAGCTCCAACAGCAACATCTAAACTTCACAAATCGATAAATTTTGAAAATGGCAATAAAATATGGATTTTTATTGGATTGAGCTTTATTGCACTCATTTTTATGCAAATATATTAGTTTGAAAATGTACAATGGAAATTGGAAAACTTAATAATGTCATAGATTTGAACTGGACTTATTCATCTTCTCATTCGCCGCTCCATTTTTCGCTGCTTTTTCTCATCAGCCTCTGTTGTTTCAGGAGCTGGAGCAAATAGCCATGGGGAAATCAGTTTGGTCCATGCATAGTAGAATCCTTTGAGGGGTACCTATAAATTATAAAGGAAAAGCATTCAGAAATAAGGTTAGGTTAATTAGTATATGAATCATTTAAAGTAAGCTTGCTCACCAGTAACCAGAAAAGCCAAAAGTATGTAGAGAAGAATGACAATATTTGTACGCCGCAGGTGAGAATTAAAATGTCTTTTACTTGCCTGCAAGAGAACAAAAAAAT
>Ga0210040_10004114_pt1 | contig 19187 bp, 18 predicted proteins | sample CryGeyCG12114_NA_FD_185462 | JGI IMG/M metagenome (GOLD analysis project Ga0210040, IMG submission 185462) | Groundwater microbial communities from aquifer - Crystal Geyser CG19_WC_8/21/14_NA (SPAdes) (version 2) | ecosystem: Environmental > Aquatic > Deep subsurface > Groundwater | place: USA...
TAGTTTTGTGTCAGACTTAAACTTTAGTAGTTTAGCCTCAAAACAAAACTATGAAAAATGCCATCCAAAAAAGTTTCCTCTCTAAAAAATTATACTCTTCCCCATGGATTCAAAAACAGTTGCCTAACCTTGCAGTGCAGTTCACATGTGTAAACTTTCCATAAAACAAGTCCTAGAATGCAGCAACTGACTCTTTAACTAACTATAAATGCGTACACGGTTGCACAGGTCTAACTGACGTGCTGTGACGAAGGAAAGTTTTGGCACACATTCAAACCCATGTCATAATATTTGCCTCCTTCCTCACTAAACTCTCCATTCACTCATTATTCCTTCTTCATCTGCACTAATTAACCAACCAACTTACCCAGTGGAAGACTTTGAACGCCCATATAAGTGTTTTCCCTCGTAAATTAATTATTATTACCCGCCATCCACGCTTCCCTGTACTCATTGACAACCCAAAATCATTAAACCTAATGAAAAGGTCACCCCTACCATTCCAAACAAACCAAAAACTGAGCAAAAACACGAACAAGTAACAAAAAAAGAAGCCTTTCTCTCACCTTATAAAATAATCGTATGCAAACTCAGGATGATCATCTAGCCAAGCTTCAACTTGAGAACAGTCCCAGTCATAACACACAGTTCTTGTGGATTCTTCCGGAGCCACTTCCATTTCCGGCAATGTTGAGCCTGCCATTTTCAAATCATGTCACACACAAATATATAACAACAATCTCTTGACTAAACCATTGTCATTGTGACTCACACAGTCAGTCACAACTGCCACATCAAAATCTATTCGAAACAGGTACAAAGGTAACAAATTCAACTCAATCTATCAGGTTCCCTTCTTTGTGTGCACTCACTCAACCATCCCTTAATTCAAGCAATCTCCCAAGCACACCTTTCACAGCAACAATAAGCCATCGATAAACAAGAAAGTTAGTAACAAATAAACTGTCATACACAACTCTCTTTCAAGTCAAATCAGTCACTTGACAGTAGACACAATATGAAATGGCAAATGTATGATCTCAATAAACCGTACCAACTCAGTGTACTGTACTTACTCAATTCATTCTTCTCGTTTGCAAAATTTTTTCTTCCTTCACACTACTATTGCAAGTAACTCAACTCACAGTGAGACAAAAATTCCTTCCCATTAACTACACTTACTCTCAGTGAGTTAATTCGTTCGTTAGTGAGAGATCACGTTGGACAGATAGATAGCTTCTAAATCGTTAGCTGGCCACGAACAAATTCTCTATTTGATGGTGGCATTAAGCGCACCTGCAAGCAACTGACACACTGGAGAGTGCAAACTTTCATCCACTGTGGATAAAAGGAAAGAAAGCGAACGAGTTGAGTAACATTCTCGTCTAGGCTATCTCTCTCCTTTCAGTTCCTACCATTCCAACGTACTCACTCACTCACTCAGGACTAACGGCGTAAGTATACGCTCGCAAAGTATAACGCCGCTACAGCTATGATTACAATGTGGAGGCAGTATTGTGCAGTGTAGACAGTATAGAAACGTAGTATGTAGCGCTCTGGCAAAGTAATGTTGACATTGGAAAAAGGATGCCACTAATAATATCGCTGGAAATGCTGCTAGCTGTCCGTTTCTCAACAAAGGTTTATTGAGAAACTATCATGGACAAAATGTTGGCTATATTCGCGAACATTTTGAAATTGATTCCGTGTTTTTTTCGTTAGTTAGATTGCTACGAGCAGTAATATAAATAGGACAGAAGATTTTGGAGTGAAATTGCAAGTGCAGTTTCGAGGACAGATAATGGACAGAATATGATGAGTAGCTTTAGAAAATGTATTCGACTACTGGAAATTCACCACTGAGTGACCCTACTTACATTACTATTGCTTGGGTACAAACTACTAACGTTATAGGATAGCCAAAGGACTACGATTTTCCCAATTGCGGGGTGAGTATCTACTCGCATTTGAAACCACATGGAAAGTAGAGTACAGGAATAGTGTTGGCCTTTCTCCCGAACAGACCGATTTCTTCCCAGTTGCACAGAAGCCGTCTATTCTTATTCGTCCAAGATCGGAAAAGCATTTGGAAGCCAACTTGGTATGGCTTGCCTTGAAGCACCAAAATTACAAACACTAATACACTGGGAGCAGGAGGGAAAAAGAAAGTTCGACACTCCTTGTTTCCGTTCCTACCTCAGTAGTTAATAAAACTCGTCAAGAAAAGTATAGTGTATAAACCTTATCAAGTAGTGATAAAAGTGAAACTCTTTGCATTTCTTCCAGAGTCTTTGCTTTTTTATTTATTGCTCAAAGGAAGAAGTTATATATGGCCCGAGCACTACAGAAATCGGTTGTATAGAATTGCGTAAGCCAAATTAAATGTAAGGGTCAGTCAGTCAGTAGTCGCAATGTACTTACTTACTTAGAATTGTCGATTGATTTTTATTTCATTAACAAATAGGAACCAAAGAAAGTTACCTACAAAGCAAGTCAGTTAGAAAGAAGTGTGCTGTTTCTTTTTAACTAGGATCTGAAACCAAAAGGGTGCAAAAGAATCAAAGGGCAAAGGAGAAAATGAGTCTAACTTTGGCCGTCAGCAAAGTTGAGTGAAAATGAGGAATATAATGTACGTCCATGTCATTCGCATCCTTTTTCAAGCCTTTAGTTAATGCAGAAGGGAATGAGAAAAGTTGAACGCACAACTGTACGAGTAGCCTTATTTAAAAAATGTAATACAAATAGAAGTCAACTCAACAGTTTTTAGAAATACACAAAAAAACATGCCACATCATATACATAGCTGCTAGCCATTTCCATTGCCGAAGCAAAACTGTTTTGAAACGAGAACTTTTACACCTCAAAAAAGTTGAGAATAATATTAAACTGAATTTCTAAGAACCCATTGCTGAGTATCTTAGATAGGGTTAGAAATTTCGAAGAAATGTTTTTTTAGCACTATGTCTTAAGCCTATACAGTAACAACAACCCAGTTTCAGCCTACCTAAGTATAAATTACATAAATGATACAATGGCTGAAAAGAAAATTAAATTACAATAACACATGCATTCATACAGAAGAGCTGTCGTGGGCTCAAAGAGCTCCACATGATGTAAATGAAATTGCAAAGATGAAAGACTAGGAATATATGGTTCATGTTTCACATTCCCACACCAAATTCCATCATGCAATCTTGGGGACTAAAAACTGAAACTGTGTTTGCTTCCTCTTCCTTCATACATGATAAACGAGATGTACTACATTTGAACTACCATGCATGCATTTTACTTATAGTAAAAGTTTAACCACACGAGGAACACGAAATCTGTGTTTTAAAACCAACCAGTTACACACGCGCAGGAATCCAATACATGTTAGCATGCACAGCAGCAAAGCACAGCCAGCAGCAGTATACACTGACTGTTGATAATATAAATTGGTCCCCGAACAAAGAAAAAATTCTGTTTTGACTGCTTACAGTACGAACAACTGTTGCAATTTATCAATTATTATTGCATGCTTACTAACTAACTATAGAAGTGAAAGTTTAGTTCCTATTTAGCACAAACTCGCTTTTAGTTGATACAATACTAACATCAATTGCTGATTATTATGCAACACTGGGCTTTGCCAAAGCCTATTCTGCATACCTAATGTCACACCATTGTGAAAACAGCCTGAATAAAGGCATACAAAACACACTCAATTCATACTAGATACGCAAGGGGCCGAGTGGAGAATTGAAAAAGATTACTTGAGTAGCTTCTTGTTCAAGATTAATGAACAGAAATGTTCAAGTAGACTTTCAAGAGGAAAGGAAATACATCAAAATTTTTCTGAAGGAAAAAAACCCATCCATTACTGACTGCCATATGGGCTCAAGAGGTACTACCACTTACGATTAAAATATTTTAGACGAACTTGGAGAAGTAACCTAACTGTTCCATAGAACACACAACCCATTTTCTCTCTACAGTGTGATATGGTCTTTAGACGCATGATTGCTCTTACTAACTAACTAACTAAACCTCTTGTCTCAATCTTAGAAACGATGAAGCATTCACTGGAAAATCCATTAGTAGAATAAGGTGTCAGGGGCCAAATGAATGTACTTCCTTATATAGATTATCCTCAACTACCTAAACTAACTACCTTTCTTTTCTTCACTCCGTTTCCTTTCACACGACTCCATTAACCAAGACGAAAGGAGCCCGTATATACATATAAAACGAAACGACACTTTTCCTTCGCAGTTTCCCCCTATGTGTAATATTTTTCTACGATCAATTAAATTCTATGTATCGCATGAAACATGGAGTCAAATGGTTGCTACTTGATTTTTATGGTTTGACGCCTTACACATACCCGTAATAAAATATCTAACCTCAATATTTCATAGCCTAGAACACAAAAAAATGACTGCAGCATCATTTAATTAAAATAACTCATCCATATAGTGCAAGCTATACTCTACACAAACCGCGAGCAAGTTTTCCAACACAAAACAAACCATAATAGTGTTTTTCAGTGCGAAAAAGTGGGCTCCCACTATCTCTTTGAAAGAGCCAAGTCTTCCGTAAGGAATAAGCAAAACTAGAGCAGCAGCACTTCAATGATGGAAACGCTCTCTACACTATTTCGCATCTGCCTCCCAATTTATTCTGCGAGCACTTAAACTCATTCTTTTGTACAATGAGCACACAGAGAGGAATTGTGAGACCAAATGAAACGAAACCAAACCGCAGATGAGCAAAGAGTGCGAAAAAAAGGCAGTCAACTACAGAGGAAAATAGGACGGAAGGAAAAGGCTGAGGGAACGAAAAATTAATCTGAGGATTAGCTGGAGCATGAAATGAGCGAGAGACATAAGGATGAGAGTCAATGCATACACTACATAGACATGCATACGAGCTGAAGAGAAACCTTTTAGTGCAAGTGCAAATCAGGGAATTCCGTACAAAGACTTACGAGCTACACGTCTTCGAGTTGCCCATAACACAGGACTTCTAACTGACTCGGATCTTTTGTTGACATTGGAACTACTAGAAGCAATACTCGAGTTGTCCAACCCAGCCAGTTTGCTGTCTAAAAAGAGAAGAACAAAAATTAGCATCATCATTAAAATAATTTTCACTCGACGACACAGAAAAAAACATGGTACTGTGACGTGACACATAAGCGCAAAAAAATGCGACCACCCTAGTGGGAAATTTCACGGCCGATTATTCTAATGGCGCGTCAAGTAACATGATTCAAATTGGCTCAATTAGAAAGCATCACTCAAGCCAAACATAATATAGACAAGTAGACATTGCAAAAATAGAGCGGACGTACTGTTGACAAAATATTACTTTTTTAGTACATTACGGAGGGGAAGGGAACGAAAAAACACGTCATAATATGAATAGGCCTAAGCGATCCACAAACTGCTACTAAAACCATAGTAGTATGATATCAATCATCATGTAATTTAATAATGAAAACAACCTAATCTACGTTTTTCTACAACCTAACATTGGAGCAAACACACTTTATGCGGGGTGTCCGATTCCATTTTTCCACAAAATTTGTTTCTATATGCACAAATTCGTATACCAATACGATGATAAGGTCGGTCGGTGCACACACACATCATTTGAAAACACACGAAACAATAATATAATTAGGAGGCGCATTAGGGTTCATGGAACAAACTAGCGGCAGTAATAGTATTTAGTTAGCTAGTAATCCATGATAAAATCAGACTAGTGATGGTAACCAAGTATAGCTATTACATGATAACCAGATTACCACCCGGATATCATGTTTCTCGTATGCATGCAGTCTATTTATATTTCTACCTACAAACAAACAGGTAAAGCTTCCCTTTGATCAAGTAATAGGTCATGAGGTTGAATGTGAAACCTACCCGGGTAACAAGTCAATAAAATGTGCAAGGGTCCACACCCAAAATATATGTGCGTAACCAATGTCGTATTTATACAAAATAAGTTGATAGTTTTAGTTAATAATTAGTTTTACAAAAACTTTCACACGAGTCACACCACAGTAAGTAAAATGAGTAAAAAATCCACTGACAAAGGCAAAAATTGCGCAAAACTTGTGTTAAAACTAGTTTACTCACACTTTTCCTTCATTCTGAACAGATACATAGCGATCAAGGACTACTTATGGCTCCAGAAGTAAAAAAGACGAGTTTATCACTAAAATTATCGCACAACTGACAGACTATCCAAACAATCAGGATTGGTTGATAAAAAATCATCAGTCCTTCCATAAAAAATCACTACTGGACACGCACGATATAAAGAACTTATCATAATTTATTAATTCATATTGTGTGTACTCAACGTTCGAGTATTTCCGACCAATTAACTTTTATTCGATTGAATGACACAACAGTCATAAGTAGTTACACATACATGAGAAATCTTTGTATGCAAACATTCAGGACACAAAAAAAAAGATATGACACGCAAAGAAAAGTTGGTCACACACCAAATGTTGAAAACTTCCAACAATCGATGATAAAATCAGTTCTAACATTAAAAAAACAGAATGTAAAAACACAGCAAAAACTTTTCGTGCTCCGCTTGACATCTAAAAGTAAATGAATCAAGTAAAATCGTATGAATCTTCTAACCATTTAATCCTAGTCCAGCTAGTGGTCAGAGTTTGGAATGAATATGCTGATAACTAACATTTGTGTGCAACTACTACAACTCTACTACTTGTATATGAAATTAATACAGAGCGATGGATGACCAGACCACAAGTACTACTAACTAACTAAATATATAATATATTCTGAGAGCCAGTGAGTGTAAGCCAGAGTAAATAATAATAACACTGCACGCAAAATGAGTGATACAGTAGTAAGTTGTGAGAGATAAATAAATCAAGATTGGACAGCTGACATGGCCGAAGGAGTGTCTATACTGATTGATGTGATCGATCTTACTATGCTGATACTGAGTTGAGAGTTGATACGCCTCTCAATCCTATCAAAAAACTTCTCGGTCAGTCCAAGAATTTAATTAAGTATGCAACAGAAATGATTTACTTCCATATGCCCCGTCTCCATGTTTATATTATTGTTTTGGGGCTATCCTGTTTAACGTCATACCACAAAAACCAATCTATCGTACGTCAATACTCGATACATTTGTACTTTGGCACATGCCACTGTCCAAAAATGGGCAGAGGACTTGTGGACGAATTGATTGACGCACACAATGTTTCTGTATCCACTTGAGCAGTTCCATGAACTGCAAAAAAGAACCGGTACTATCCAATGTATGCGGTTTTAGTTCCAAAGTTCAACCACACAGAATCGGACTTTTCGTGTTCTCAATTTGCTTGGAAAATAAATCATAGGAATGTTTACAATCATGCAATCATTATAGACTACAGCACAGCAGCAATGTTGATTTAATCCGCTTTTTAATAGTTCGTACGACTCACAATACACTACCATATTTGTAGGAAGGTCTCTACGACGCAAATATTTAGTGTAGGTCGACATTCCATTAGCTCGAATTACAAATTTGAAAGAGTAGGACCTATTTGCACATCAGAATAAGGACCAGTGATTCAATTTACGAAATGTATGCTATATATTATGTATGAATGACTCTCGCTCTCGAAAGTTTAAATTAAATATTAATCCAAGCAAAAACAAATATTTTATGAAGTGCGGTAAGTAGTTACATAAACTATATACAGCCTAAAGTAAACAAATGGTAACGAACCGGAAGCTATAGGTTTGAGTTTAGACATCCTGAATTGACAACTCAACAAGTTTGGTGAACAGAAATGAAAAATATGGACAAATTTCCGTTTGCTTGCTGAAGTTTCAGTTTGTTAGAGCAGCAGAAAAAAACAACACACTTGAACTGGAAACGAATGATAGAATGTGAAACTGGTACTATGCATCGTTGAAATATAATGCAGTACAGTGTGCGTGCCCTATTATGATTATTACGATCATAAATTAAATGCAACAACCATCAATACCATCAAATGACTTGGAGCATGGAATGGAAAATACTCAATGCAACCATGTGCGTTTTCCTGAACTTAAGTAACTAACTAACTATTGTACGACTCTAAATCACTATTGAATACAAGTGAATGAATAATAAATTATTCACGACCAACATGGCTTACATGATTGATAGTAAATAGCAAATAAAAAACATTACGTATGCTACCGCTACGTATCATTTCCAGGTTGATGATATATAATTACATGAACCCATAATACAGACTACAGACAGACTACAACTTTTCTTAAAAGGCCGACAATGCAAGCAAAGCAACGTAGTATTCACTGACATGATAATAAGGACTGATACAATAATAATTGAATCAGTCGCGAGTTGTACTATATCGTATATCCATCGGTGTGTAGTGATCCACGTCAATGAAATAAACAAACAAATAATTTCAAAAAATGACAGAAGTGAAGCGATACTACCTTATTTATTATTCAATTTTTATCAGCTAGTCAGAAACACAATGTGATGATTAATCTAATTAATAATTGTATGGACACAAGGACCACGACCACCCCTCGGCTTATGTCATTAGACACATTTGCAATTTGCGCAGTATAATTTCAGAGAATGCAAAACTGCAAAATATTTATTTGAAGGGTTGACATGCACACTTTGAATAGGATATAATGAAAAGGGGGAAACATTTTCATGATTGAGATCATGCAATTATGGAAGATAGCAAATCAGAGATGATATCCTTGTGATTTTAAGCTATCAAAGAACGAAGGACGAAGACATTGAAAAGCAAAAATATCGATACTTGAACAGAATAACTTAAGAAACATCTTTCCTGGTGGGAATTAATTTTATACGATAATATTCGGAGGATTTTTTCACATGCAATCATTTCTTTATAAACTGTACAGAGCCGGTAATAAAATGAACACTAAAAGCACATAAACACGCATAATGTGTCTCATGAGAAATAAGATACCACTGTTTTAATAGCTAATCATCGCGTTCAAGAAGCTTTTATGGCAAAATTAGCGTAAATTTGATTAAAAATTCAAGTGTCATTAAAACTTTATAGTTAGTCAGTCTAGTCTAATGCATTACAAACTTACTAAACATGAAAGTAAATGAAACTACCGAAATCGAAAAAAAGGAATCTTACCATTAAATTAAAACCATTCAGGGTGAGTACAGTCTCATGCCGATGGCAGCTTTCTAATTGAAATTCCCAACACCTGTCATTCCTTTATTTTCACTTTAGTTAAAATCTAAACTAACTACCCGACCCGTGTAGTTTTCAAAATCAAACGAGCATAACGGAAGCCAATACTTTCATGAACGCAATGAAAAAATCACAAGTCGATTCACTGACACTTGAACATTAAAATCCTGGTACACCCTACCCTATATAATTTAAATGAAAACAAGATCTCGAACTGAACTAACAAGATTGGCTGTTTTTAAGGAAAAGATTATACTTCTATCCATCTATATTTTCATCAAGCACTAATATTATAATATTTTTCTATTTCCAACTCTTCAATCCACAGACTAACTATCAACGCTAACAAGTCAATTGAAGAATTCTGCAGTTAAATAGTTATTTCATTCGTTGCCTGATAGTAGTGTGTCCAACAGTTCGTTAGCAGAAATCGTGCATGTGTTTCTTCATGAATTTTTAAAATATTGTGCAATACAAGTACTGGCGGTGTTGGCCAAAAGTAGGTGCAAACCAATAGGAGTTTATCACACGAGTTTTGGAGTCTTCTTTGACTATACTGATTGTGAGAGAGCTGCGCGCTTTTAACATTCATGGTTACTTACTCACTTTTAGATGGCCAAAAAATGTGAGCTTTTGCTCTTACGAATCAGCTGAGAGCGTATGTTGTTGTTTTCACGATTCACACTTTCGCAGGTCAGAGAGGGGTTGTTGAAGTTAAAATTTAAATTCTGTAACGTAACAGTTTAATTTAAAACTTTAGCAAATTGGCTTAAAAGCCTAGATTTCTCATCAGAGTACGTCTGTATGCATGCAGTTGTTTTAAATTGCATGGTTATAACCATTAGTTTTGCGGACGTTGTTTAGAGCAGTGGAGCGGAAGTCGTACATTACAAACTACTTAAAAACGCAAAATTAGTAGTCAATTGAATTGTCATGCAAGGAGTGCAGTGCATTCTCTCAACCGCTGTCAGCAGAATTGAAAAGGTACACTTTTACAAATTCAACTTCATGTGATTAACGATTAACGATTAACTTTATTTCACGTGTCAAATTAAAATTACGCACGATTTTAGTAAAGTAAAAAATACTTTATTCACGCACTCCGTTGCCGTAATATACATAGGTTGTATTGCTACAGAGTTCACCAGAGCCAGTACCAAAATAGTACAATCCGTTGCCCTGTTTCCATGTTTTTTTTGTATAATTACATTTTTTAGTAGAAGGCTAATTATTTTGTGAAGGAATATTGTTGCTTCCAAAATTTTTTCGTAATTTTTTGCTGGAATACATTTCATTTTTCCAGTAATAATAACATGGCTGTGGAAGGTGTAAGATCAGCCTTAAATCTTGCGGAAACTGCAACCCAAGCCAGACTCCGGGATAAACTTCATGCTGAATCTGTAAAATTATGGTTGGAACCATTTTACGACGAAGCAGAAAAAACTACTAAAGATGCCGAGATAAAGGTTTGTCAATGTAAATATAATATCAATGAATTATCAATCTAAGATTAATGTCTGCAATTAAACTATATAACTTCAAATTATTTAGGCACTTGCCTCAAGATATGCTACGGAGTTGGAATTCCCAGAAGAAGAAGTAATTGAGGGTTTATTCTATTTACAAAACCACGCTATCGAGCGGCTCGCTGAACGGGATCTTTTCAAAACAACAGGATTGTCAACTATTCGAGTTAAATACTCAGGCTTTGTTACAGACAATGTTACTTCAGAAAATTCTCAAAGACTGCAAATCAAATTGAGTGATACCACTGGACTGAATTTGAAAGAAACAATTGCTGCACTGGTGGAAACATCCCCAGAGCGTTTAAAAATTATTTGTTCTGGTCGTGTACTCAGGGACAATGAAATCTTAGAAAATCAAAATGTGAAAAATGGCAGTCAAATCATGGTGCTAGCATTAGTTGTAGATAAGGACAAGCATCAGGTACATTTCGTTTTTTTATTCATTGCAATTTTATAATACATGAGACCCAAACTTACTTAGACACATTCGTTTATTGTTTAGGAAAACGAAAACCAATTCAAAATGCTGGAGGAAGCGAAAGAAAATGCGGACTATTTAGCGAGCAAGGACCGCTCGGATGATTTTTCGTTGCAGGTATACGAACAGGGATCCGTGAACTATGCACATTATTGTGCCCAAAACTTTCACCATTAAACTTTGCATTAAAACTCGTTAACACTTTTTTGTGCTAGATTGCAGACCAAACGGGAACGGTGATTGAATTACCTGAGGCGGAGAGAAAAGCATTGGCTGTTGCATTAGCCTTGCATGAAAAAGGACGTTCCGCTCTGCGAGACCAGGAGTATTCAAAGGCGTTAGTGTTTCTTCTCGAAGCAGATAGTAAATATGGGTAGGTTTTGAAACTAATTAGAAACCCGGTAAGGCTTATTATCAAGACCCATAGTAAAATAATTAAGCATATTTTTATAGAGAATGTCACTCCGACCTCTTAGAAAGAGTGGACAATTTTGGTCTCCTCAATCTAGACGTGGCATGGTGCTATCTTTGTCTTGAAAGCATTTCGGAACTCCCTGCTATTGAAGCGCGATTGTCAAAATGCGAGAAAGCTTTAGAACGCTCTTATGGTGAAAATATGGAAAGGGTGGCATCCATAAAAGGAGCTATCGGTTGGGAAGCTGCCCTCTCTGTTCGGCTCCATTTGCTTCAGGCCATCGCTGCGTACCATTTAGGCCAGTTAGAAAAATCAAAGTTCTACCTACGAAAAGTAGATGCAGAAATATCCAGGCTAAGAGTCAGTGATGACAAATTGGCCGATCTAGTAAATATGGGTAAAAAACGCAATAATGCGCACTTCTGTTTTAGATTTTTTTTGTCTTTTTAATTTTTTTTAAATTTGGTCAGGCTATTCAACCAAGGAAGCCAGGATGTCCTTACGAGCTACTTTTGGTGACATGACTGAAGCGGTAGATTGGATTATTAGAAAACGGGAAGAAGATGTTAGTTTCTATTCAATTTTATATTATGATTGCTATTTTCGGTTCATCCTGTATATCACCTATCCACCTTGATTAAAATAATACTGTTATTTTCCAGGATAAAGTGAAAGCGAAAGAAAAAGAGACGAGGAAAAATAGGAAGTTGCAAAAATTGTTGGGAAAGTGTGAGAATGGGGATCTTGTCAATTTAAGTGCATTTAAGTCTCTGAAAGAGATGGGATTTAACCAGTCATTAGTATGCGAGGCCTTAAAACGTGCAAACAACGATGTGAATTCTGCTCTCCAATTTGTCAATGATGAGATGTTTATTACCAGTGTAATTAATGAAGCAATAAAAAAGAAAGCTGAGCAAGCAGCTAGTGATGAAGCGGGGCCCTCAACTAGTATTCCGCCAACGACTGAGGATGGGGTTCAAAGTTTAGTAGAAAACTTATTAAGCCAAAGTTTCTCTCGGGAATTACTGGAAGAGGAGGAAAAAAAGAATGAGCAAGAGAGAGAACGGTCTCAGAAGGCATATGAAAGTCTTACCAAAGATATTCAGTCAGATGAGGAGTATATTGATTTGAACTTGACTGCTGAAACGGAATATTTAACGAAATACAAGAGCTTACTCAATTTATAGTGAAAAATACATCTCGAGAGCAATATTTTGTATTTTTTTGGATGGATAAAAGAATGTTGAATTGGATGGGAAGTTATGAATCTTTTTTAAATCTATTAAAAAAGAAAATTCCTATGATTTGACTGTCGATTGGTGTTTTTTGAGTGACTTGATATTTATTTTTAGTTTTCTTTATAGCATTCATGATATCATTTTGTTATGTCACAATCAATATTTTCGAATTAGTGTGTATCACTTCTCACATTCATTTAGCCGCAACCTGTTAGCAAACTGGGTTATCTTGCTTATACCACTCAACACCAGTTGGGCTCATTTCTTCCAGAGTTATTGGATTCACGTAAATAATTGCGTCAATTTGAGACAAGAATTCCACATAATCCACGTCTCGCTTCCCCCCACGGATAACCTATGCATATGTAAAAAAGTACATAACACTATCATTAGTCGATAAAGCCCCTACACTTTCTCCACGAATTACTTTTACCGCAAGCAATAGTACATACCAAGAATCGTTTTATGATAGCTTCCAATTCACTTGTGGTTGCAGTATTAGCCAAATTCAAAGTATGCAGTACACGGTGGAATTGATCTTCAGATACCAATCCTGTTTGTGGTTTATCGAAATCTTGGAACATTGGCTTGAACTGAAAAATGTACATCATCAGTAAATTATTTTCGATGCATTTTACACAATATAATTCTTTCATTTGTCTCCTAACCTCCAAACGACGATTGTGAACTCGTTGAGCCAACCTACGCATCCCAGACTGGTACAAGCAGTTGTCAGCCTTGGTCAACTCCTTGTCATAATCCATCTCCTTGAGTGGTCGCCAAGACTGTGGTTCCATTCTAGGTCCTTTCTCCAAGTTGCTCACAGTAAACACTGTTTCTATAACGTTCATGAAGCAACGCCATTCAATTTCAGTATCGTCGTCTGGAGACCGATAGCTAAAAAAAGATTCCATTATTCCTTTGTTTTCAAACGGGGAAAAAACAGGTCAAAATTGAAGCATCCAATTTACCAACAAGTAAGCACTTCCACTTCTCTTGGAGTCAATTCGAAACCAGCCCTATCCAATGCACGGTGAAAGTCAATGACTTTGATACGATCATGATTGTGTAGGTCATGGTCTTTAAGAAAGTCGTATAACTTGGGTCGATTTCTAACCATCTATTAATCAACATTAGTTTTCAGGAAAAAATCACTTATACTTCAATTTAGAACAAGATTTAAAAACATACCCTAGCCTGAACTTTGTACATAATTCGTTGCAAATCATGTTCTTGCCATTTGGGTGCAACTGGGGGCCTGTTGAGTTGATACAAACGGCCAGTCTTGTATTTTGCATACTAAAAAACGTAAAACTCAATACTTTATAATACAAAACTGGTGTTTAACATGTATGATGCAGCTTGTAAGAATTTTACCCATCCATCATCTTCACTTTGAGGCTCAATGTCCTTCATAAGTTTCAAATAGTCAAATCCGATTCCATCACCATATTTCACAGCCATTGCATCAAGTTCTTCGGCAGTGAAATGGTAGTTCAACATACTCAATGTTTGCTTGAACTGTTGACGGGAAACATGGCCGCTATTGGTTCTATATGCATTGGAAAAGTAGGGAATTTCTGTGCTCATTAAATGTCTCATAGTTCCCCAATGCTACTTAATAGTCTTACTCACTTGTCAAATCCTCTAAAGAAATACTTGATATTGCAGCTCTCAATGCGAACCCTATTACGGAGTCTAGAGACAGCACATTTAGCAAGCTGGCGGATTCTCAATGGCAAATCCTCCATATTTGTTGTACCCGGGTTAGGAAGGGAAACAATACGTTGGGGTGACGGAGTCAAAGCACTCGGCATCTTTTCAATACCACGTTGAAGGAAAACTAAAAGACATTTGCATTGTATTGATCACTAAACTTTCTCGAAATGCTTGAAATTATACTCTGTGCGTACAATCTTTTATTTATGATGCTCACTTGATTCAATCTCATCATCAAACTTTCTCCAACAAGCAGAAGATGGTTCATTGTCAAGTCTGTAGTAGTTTATCAGAGCATCGAATTCCGGCTCGGTAAGATGACATTTTCCTGCAGCACCAATGCCCATGTTATTCAGTGCTCGTCGAAACCTGTTGGCACTAATGTATCCATGGTTCAATGGATCAAAATCCTACAGAATTCGATGAATAATGTATAATGTAGGTTAGTGGAATCCGTGTTGAATATTTTGCATGAATTGCATGTTTTGATTACTTTGAAGCAATCCTTTGCTCTGATTCTGTATCTGTATAAATATTGTTGGAGTCGTTCCATCAAAGCCCGGAGCTCAACTTTTTCACTCGCTCCAACTTTAATTTTATTGTCAACACAACTGCCTGGAGGAAAAGCTGATGAAACTCCAGCACCTGGAGAATCCGCATAATCTCCAGCGTACCCTTGTCCTATATAGTTTTCAGTGTAATATCTCGAATTCATTAGTGAAATGCAGTAGCAAGGATTTTGAATACGTTTATTTAATTTGCAGCAAGTTCATTTTTATACTTTCTCCGTAGTAGGGAAGAGTAGATATAAAAGAGTCGAAATATACACACCTCTTAATGCCCCATTTTTCTTTTTGATGTATTCAGCTCCCCACACAGGTTTTCTCCCAATGCCCCCAACAACGGGGCCTCCTTCAAAAAATCTTGAGGAATCTGCTGGTAAGCAAATTCCTGTAGCATGTTCATCTTCCGAAGCACATGGGCATTGGCCGTGTCCCCATACAGAGCTAAATTGGCCAGCACCTTCACCAATAGATGGGTATTCCAGCTCTTCTGGTCCGTCAGCCTGCAGAAAACAATACATAATTTCACTATATATGTCTCGCTAAATTAAATAATTATTAGAGCCTGCTAATCCCAATTAAGTGATAATAATTATGAATTCTCCACTTGCCCCAATTATAGGAGGCAAAGGCTTCTGGGGACAAATTTTTCCATGAAAAGTGTCATCCAAATCTTCTACCAATTGAAGAAAGTTCACATAATAGTCACGAGTGGCATATTTTTTACAAAGCAGAGTGAAATCAGATTCAGCCAAGTCAGCATTGATGAACGTAAAGAAACGCTTCAGGTGAGGCACACTTGTTTCTCCTGACTGACGGTGAGCGAACTGGAAAATGGAACGAAAAGTTTACATGGTAAACTAATTCCACATAATATCATCATAATGGTACGTGTGTTATTGGAAAGCCCTATATAGCCCATATAAGCCAAAAACTAACTAACTAAAAGCAATCATTGTGATTGGAAGCACAAGCAAGCATTGTTCAGTCACTAATGTTATCCTCACTTTGTCAAAGTATGAATGCAGCGTGGTAAGTATATAGCGATCCGCACGTTTCACTACTTTGTACCAAATTTCCTGAATTTGTTCCTCCTCTTCTTCTGTCATAGTGTTGACTGCTTTGGGTTTCTTTAGCTGCTCTCGGGACGTCACGTAGTTCAATTGGATTTGCTCCTGAATACTCAAAGCTATAATAGGGTAAAAAATACAAAGTTACAGCTGTCAACTAACTATATGACTGACTTCTTTTATCATCATCGTTATCTAGGTTAAGGGGTTAAGTCAAGAAATCCATATTTTGGGTGACAAAAGTTCTAAGAGCAAGATTGTATAGCAAGGAGTAAACAAAAGAAAAAGTTGCACCATGTGGAGTCCTACCAAGTAATTACTTTTGATTCAACAAAAGGGACAAAGTAGTTTTAGTTTGTTAGTTAGTTAAATAGTTCGTCACTGACATACAATCATGAAATCGACATGTGTTTTTCAACCACACATTTTAGCTCATTATTTTCACCAGGGTTTTCCATATTTCTTGCAGTGCAATGGCAAATGGCACCTTATAATTGGCTTCTGGTAAGGACAAGCCATTCTACTTACTTGAATCAAACATTTCAGCCATTCTCTTGTAGTCAATCATATCCTCATATGCCCTGTAATAGTTTGTGATAGCATCTAGCTGTCTAGCTGTGATACCAGCTTCTGGAACGATCGTGTCATTCATGGCGCATTGGAAAGTTTCCTCTGCAAATATTAGACTGGGTTATTATAATAGCATTTGCAAAATAAGGGTAAAGTCAGGTCAGTACAAATAGCACTCCTTAAGCATGTGTAGTTAATTCCTGTCACAAGTGAGTGAAAGCAAGTTGGAAGCAATAAATAGTTTTTCTGTACAACTTGGCTACCATGTACAAAATGTTACATTCATAATGAATTCATGACATTTGACATATTGCCTTCATGGATTTTTTTGGCATATAAAACCCACCTGAAACAACACCCTGACATTCTTGATCACAACACCGGAAAAGGTCTGTCAACTTGATCCTCAGTCTCCAATAGGCTGTTCTCATTCTTTCAAGAATGGACGGAATGCATGGTTCCGTCCCATATGCCTCTTTCCCGCATGACTGTACAAAATTGAATGCGTAAATCAATGCTAATCAAGCATGCATGAGTTCATGATATAATGCTCGTTATGTGTTTTGTTTCTATAATGTTCCATATGTTGGTTAAACTAAGAAAGTAAGAGGTTGTGAACTTCTGCACCCAAGGAGCTCAAGCAATGTGTATTACAGTGTAAGTTCATTATTTAATTTTTGAAACGAACTTACTCTCAACGGTGCCTCTGAAGTATTAGGAAAAGGAACTTGGGAGGCACATTCTCTAAGTTGATCAGCAATATTTTCAGCTGCGAATAAAAAGGGCTTGTGGAATTTGTGATGACACAGAGCAAAAAAATATAAATACAGAGAAAGGGTGTTATTGTTTGTTACATGAACGCATAAGCCCATGAAGTCGCATGTAGCATATTTTTCCATCAGGCATCCGGAAAAAATCTCCTATAGTGCTTAACTGTGCTGGAGAAAATCCACCTTGGCATAAAAACTTGTCGTGCATAACACAGTAGAAGACATGCTCTAAAATAAAAATACAAGTAAGTTTCATAACTTCCATGCATTATGCATTGAATAAGCTTTAAGATGGTATATGCAGATTTTGTTTGAATACCGGAAACTGCTCCGAATTCCAAAGGATCATGATCTTCAAAAAGGATTTTTATGTCGTAATTGTACTGTTGGCAAACCGTCCTCATTCGCTCCAAATATTCTGCTGTGCATGGTTTCAGCCCGTAGTTGTCCAAACACTATGGGAGAGCGTATATGGGTTGTAAACCGTTGATTGTTTACAGGAGTTTGGAAATGAGAAAACTAATTAACTGATTCAGATTATCTCATATAACTTACTTCGGGTTGTAGATATTTCGGGGGTTTGTCTAGGTTAGACATGATTCAATCAAGTCAATCAATACGCTCCCAAAAAATCAAAAAGTCAAAAAAAAATTCAATAATAAAATGTTTTTTATCTATCTTGTCTGAATTGCACAGCTTGACGGTCCAAGATGACCAGTAGAACATTTCAGCTCACAAACTCAATCTTTCAAACAACGTCATTGTTTTCATATGAGAAATTGGTTAGCTCCCTGGGAACGGATTTCTCACTATACCCCATGTGAAATGCATGGATGGAAATCATGGAAGCATAATCCACAATCAATAAGAAAACCATAATACAGGTATTTTTTAAAACCATAATGCTGAAAATACAGGTATTTATATTTTTGATCGATTCGCGAATATACTGCTTACTCTATTTATTACCTATTTTGCATTGCTGAAACATTCCTTGTTTGGGAAAGATTCAGTATACATGCAAGACCAATATTGTTTCCAGACGGTCATACAGATTACTTCACCCATGACGTATGCCAAGTTCATTGTCCGAAGACTGCAATACCAGTTATATAGTTAGTTCATCCCCAATCCGCCCTCAAGGCCTTGCGAATTAATTATTACAGATCGCATAAACAAAATTCGCAACTCTTTTTACTTTTAGCAGCCTTTTTTATTGTTTCATCATCTCATGGCATTCAGAGCTGTACAAAATTGCATAACCCTTGTTTCGTTTTCTTTTGCTCAGACTATATAAATAGACTACACATAAACTAGTACAAATAGACATAAGAAATGACAACAACCTTTAAGCTTCCATTCATTCCATTAAATTTAAGCAATTAATGACCTTGAGGCACAGGATAATGCATGCATGTATATAGTATGCCTATTTCTATGGGATAATGATTATACAAATATTTCCTTCTGAATTTATGATTAGGCGAATAGATTTGTAGTACTTCCATGCCGGTGCCCACAACCTGTACCAAAGTGGACTAAAAAGAGGGTAAAAAGGAGTAGTGCTTAGTTGGTAAAACTAATGGGTTTCCCATCTATATAT
>Ga0210040_10004115_pt1 | contig 19184 bp, 12 predicted proteins | sample CryGeyCG12114_NA_FD_185462 | JGI IMG/M metagenome (GOLD analysis project Ga0210040, IMG submission 185462) | Groundwater microbial communities from aquifer - Crystal Geyser CG19_WC_8/21/14_NA (SPAdes) (version 2) | ecosystem: Environmental > Aquatic > Deep subsurface > Groundwater | place: USA...
ATATATAGAATTCTCATGGCTACATTCATTTACCATACCTTAGCAGTAAAATTTTAACTACAAACGCATTTTAAAAACTGCAGGGCTATTTCAGCGAGCCGTCCTCATAAGTGGCTCAGTTCTCAGCCCTTGGGCATTGCAACACCGACCCGAAGACATAGCATCCCAGGTGTCCGCACATTTAGACTGCTCGGGGAAACTGCCGCTCTCCCACCCAGAGAGTGATTTAGCTCCCTGCTTACGACGAAAGTCTGTGTCTCAACTCCTAAGCTTTGTGCCTGAAACACCCCGGTTCCTGTCCCCATTCGCGCCCTATGTGGAGAACATTCTGTTTCGAAATCCAAAGGCCACTATGGAGGGTGCATTCTCAGCGTCAGGTCAGTTTCTCAATGCAGAGCTCATGATTCTGTTCTCGACGAGTGAAAGTGTTTTTGAACTCAATGAGCGAGAGCTAAAAAATGGGTTCGAGTCGGACCATCGTGATAAGATACTGAGGACACTGGTACGAAATGTGTTCACTTTCCACCAGCAAGAGATTTTCTCCATTATCAGGAACGAGTACACGGACTGGGAACGGCCTATTCTGCATCCGATTCCACTTCGTGATGCCACTGTGGAAGCCCTCAGTGACTGCTTGGTCATTGGCCCAGCTCTTCAAGTTGCTCTCATACATGCTCGGAGGAAAGGGAAGACGTATGTACTCCATTTCTCACATGTCGGCCGGGAAATGGAGCGTACGGCTGTTGAGGTGAGTTCGCTCAGTTAATTCATTTACGGGCTAAAAACCTTCTAACAGCTAGGGTCTGACGAGTCAATTAAATATTTTTATGACTTGTGCTCCACGTGGCAAGAAATAAGAGTGAAGTACATTTAGTTTGTTGGATAGGAACTATGGTGGTAGTTGTCTAATGCTTTTTATTCATTATGGAGTCTGCATTGAATAAAATAGGGATAGGGAGCAATTTTGTAAACATTTTTGCCTTGAAAAAATATGTAGTTGTGTACAGAGAGTGAAATATGGGACTTTTATAGTTTCAAGGGGGAAAGATGATTTAATAGATACATGCATTAAAATGGTGGGTAGTAGAATAAAGTAACGTCTATTCTATTTGTCTCACGTTGCGTTCATTTTGTCCTCTCCGTAAAGTGTGCGTACTAACTAAATGTATATCATAACTTGTTTAGTTAGTCTAACATGGTTGTAAATGGTCTATTTACTAGATTAATTAGGAGGGGGAAATAATTTAAGCATGATGGATAAAACGAATATGAATGTTTTTTACAGCGACTAGGAAGTCTACAAGGAGACTTAGTGCCTTATTTAATGGGATTACCAGTGACAAACAATGTGCCAGCATTTGGAGTTCAACCGTATATATCCCCGTGGGCGAATATTTTTAACTTCAGCAAGCAAGATGCTTCCGTTTCCGAATCTCTCATACACTATCTATCAAATTTTGTAAGACATGGGTAAGTGGAATGGAAGATGAGAATTCAATTTGACTTTAATGCGTCTTCATTTTTTTCGGGGCTCATACGCATTTGTATCCAATGGGAGCCCAGCTCGAGCTTTGATTGAACGGGTTTGAATTGCCACAAGATTTGGTCCTCTCTCTGTCTTACATTATACGTAAGGTTGGCAACATTGCCTTTTCAAATAGGAACCTAGTTAGTTTCAAATGGGATTTACTACTTATTATTTGGCAGTAGCAAATTTCTTTCACTACTCCCTTCATTCCATTTACTTACTACGGGAGTGCGTCGTAAACGCATAGTTAACTCAAACTAACTCGTGTTGTTGAGAGTTCCAAGTTTGGAGCACCAGCTGGAAGGCAACATACAATCTTACTTCAGTTCCATTTTACGCACACCAGTAATAATAAAAAGCCTGTGTAAGATCTTGGGTGCGTTATTAATGGTTCCCACATAGTTTCATAACCTTAATACCTTACCTTAGTTTGTTTTAGAAAATTGAAAACCCATTTCACACATTTTTCTTCCCTAAACTGACTTCAAATAACCAACATAATGATGCCACTTTTATCCCGTTTTAAAACAATCAAGCCACAAAACGATAAAGTTTTCTATGAAACTCAAATCTCTTAAGGGATAAATTACTATCATTTTATACTGTATCAGCTAAATACCCCTGTATGATTAAATATATGGGCTTAAGTACACTTTATTTTGGTTTCTAACTAACTAACTAACTAAAACCCACCAAAATCCAACCATAACACTTGATAGAACTTATACGGTAGGTAGGTATATAGCTAATAATAAAATGGGCCGGTTCTCACAAAAACTATGGAGAGTCCCAAACCTCTTACGGAGTAAAATAGTGCAGATAGACCTGCCGACTATCATAAATATCCGTTAGTGATGTTCCAGTCATAATAAAGATGTTTTCTGTGTCCATATGTGATATAGGGATCCAAACGCACAAGAGGCATTAGGTGGGGGTGGTCGTTTTGCTATAGGTAAACCATATGGCACTTCCATGGGAGACTGGATTAGTTCAAATGGTGGAGCTGCTAGTAGTTCTACTGCCGCCAATGGTGGCCGGGACAGAATTAGACTTCGGTCCCTGCACTGGGACCCGTTCGAGCCAAGTACTCAACTCTATATGAATATGGGGAACAAGCCGAGGATGCGAAACCATTATCGTGGTCATAAAATGGCTTTGTGGCTCAACCTGATCCCACAGATTCATTTACCAGGTGGGACCGACGTCACTTTAAATCATCACACGTTCCAAGAGGATGATCCCAATCTTTATGTTGGTAAGAGCCTGTGTGAATTTTATCACCATTGATTAATATCGATGATGTATTTTTTTTGGTCCCCGTGAGAAAACTATTTATGGGCGTTTTTGGAGCGTTTTTATTATCGTGCGATGTGAAAACATTCACAGGTGGGGCAGGTTCCAGTTATTATTATTGGGTTATGTAAGGCAACCTTTTTGATCAATAGTTTGTTAGTTAGTTTGTGATTAAGTTATTATGCATTTATTAGTTAGTTACTAAAAAGAAGTTGTATACAGCCCCAATTAGTTCCCTGTAGTGAATAGAAGATAAAAAATGTATGAGGGATGGTGTTCGTTAGAGTTTATTTGCTTTCATCTGTACACAGAAATTTAAGTTATCTCCGCTAGAAGGAAAATAGAAAGATTCCTATTGTTGGAAAAAATGTTAGTTCATAAATAAAAAGGGACCCAATTGCCTCGTTATTGCTAAAAGGAAGAAAAGAGGCTACCAACTTGTCGTCGACTTTGAGTTATTAAGCAGAAGCAATAATGTTTACAAAAAATGGTGACATAACTTATTTCTTTATCCGTAATTTGTGAAAATACTCGGAGAAGGGCTTTGCACTTCTTATGTATCATGACGACTTTTGAAACGAACCAGAGTTTTACTTTTCTTACCGGAAATTTATACACTTTTCATAATTAAATGGCTTTTTGAAAGACTACACATTATTATTATTTGTGAACAAAATTCTCATTTCAGAACCTTAGAATCCAAACATAAGAACATGAGAATTCTATTTTTCTCAATAATGAACATGACATGATGACGGCGATATTCTCAAAGTTTACTTCCTAATGTACCTTTGTGCTCCGTTATTATTACACACTTGACATGGTCCACTCACTCTATCAAAAGGAAAATTAGAAAGAATAAATGGCTTCTTGGGTGCATTTACTTACTTTTAGTTTGTACTATAATGTCTACTGACGTCTTCCTACCTACCTACCTATACCTACAAAAACATGTCTGTCTTCAAAGCGAGTATAGAGTTTCATCTTTTCTTGTGTGTGTGTGTGCTGTGCATTGAATTGACTTATTGTACCGTAGCCCATAGCACGTGCAGGAGGAGAGGAGGAAAAAGGAAAGTAAATGAGTGAAAGCACACAAGGAGAAAATTGTAGTCTTTGCCGTCATTGATCAGAATTCGGAGGAGAATTCTACCACTGCTACACGCTTATGTGATGTGACAGGAGTCAGAGTGTACTAACATCTAAAAGTCATTTAATAATTACCTTGTGTTCTGGCCTTGACGATTCCACGATTTATTCATTTCAGCACGACCCATGTGTTCTGATACAAGCTCTTTTGGCTACTAGCCAGCTAGTCAGTTAGTGAGCTACTTACGGATATTTAAAAACCCATATATTTTTGTAGGTAATGGAAAGAAACGAAATTATTTGCCCGAGTAAGATACCTTACTACTACTGTTATTTTTTTGTTGCATAATATATTTTGGTATCAGACTGCTAGTAACTAACTAACTAACTATATCTAATGGATGTGGGCAGGGAAGAAGTGACCTATTGAAGGAAATGGTTTACAATGATGATTTCATAGGACACGTTTTGTATAACGCAGGTCCAGTGCGTGCTTTGCTTCCATTGACTGCAGGTGATAGAATCCCTGGATTCGGGCTAGCTCCCGGAGTTGGCATCATTGTGCGAACTACTAATGGCACTTTAGGATTCGGTGCGACGGCCCTCCAAAATCAGTCAGCATCCCATGGGAGTCGCACTTTATTGACAACAACGGAATGTTTGGAAACCACCGAGTCCCCGTTGTCTCAAGGAACGCGCCATTCTGTATTGTGAGTAAAATGAGTTTTGTAGTTATATTGTAAGAGTTAAATGCCGTTTGAAGTAAAAGGCTCCGGTATGGATAAATTTCCCACTCATAGGTGAAGGGGGTATTTAGTAATTTCAGTATTTTTCGGAATTAGATCGATAGGAATAGTTAAATACGTTTTTTTTATGTGTTGATTTTATGTCAGTCAGTATAACTAAAACTAAAAATCGCAAAAAAACCTTGTAATGGAAACGGATATTGGTTCGGTTTTAGAACTTGGGACACCTGAAAAATTTCTGAGTTTTTTCAAACACTATGTTTAGTTTAGGTTAGGTTAGGTTGCAATGTCGGTCAACATGGTGTTTGAAAAAACTTAGAAATTTTTCAGGTGTCCCAAGTTCTAAAACCGGACCCGGATATTCAGTTAGTAACTTTTAATAGGTAGTGGGACACACTATCCTGAATACAAATTGAGTTACAGTTACTCCTACTTGGTAAAAAAGAAGCCCACTTACTTACTTTTATTTGGATTCTTTTGTGACTGGAAAGTAATTAAAAGTTGAAAAGTAGTACTACTAGATGCTAACTATAGTTTAGTTAGTTAGAATGAGGAGAGAGCCATACACCTTCCACATGTAGGCTTACATCAGGAAGATGGTAATTAAATTAAAAGCGTTGCGTTTGAATGTGACGCTCGTTTTTATCTGCCGTTTTGTTCCAATTATTCGCTTCCTTTGAGATAGATGTGAGCTAGTTATGCCGAAAAAAGTTTTCAACATCGATCGGCTATTTGTAACTTACCAACTACCAAAATACTGCAGTGTATAGCACTATTTATATAGTTACACATATTTTGATGGTCGAGCAAGTTGAGCTACATGTTTTGACAGCAATTTATATTGACGTGTGGCAATAATTTAGTTAGTTATCAATTACCAGCTTTCCGTTTTGTAGCTGCTAAATGAATGATGAGTGCGACAAATATAATTTTTAATGGTTTTTTCTGTAGGATTGACAAAAACAAGGTGGAAGTGGAAATTCATGGAAATGGGGGATCAACGAATGCTGGAGGTAGTAGCCAAACGGTCCTTTCTAATTCACAGTCCGGACTTGGCATGGGTTTCGCTTTTCCCAACGGAGAATATGACTACACCACAGCACTCACTGTCACAATTACTGTTGGAGCATGTCTCATTTTGCTCAATTTAGTTGTATTTGCGGCAATCGTTTGCCATCGTAAAAAAAGCGTCCTCGTCTCCAACGCTGAGTCCGAGAATGGCAGTCGTAGGAGTAGTCACAGTCAAGGGAGTAGTACTCCATTAAAAGGACCGTATCAAGTGAGTAAACAGTGTTTTATACCCTGGGGATAATAATTCTATTGTAATCATTATTTCGCTCACTTCAATTGGCTTTTGAAACAATGCTATTCTTATACGATCAGTGATTGGATTCTTTCTTTGTAAATCAAATGATCTGCATGGGTAACAAAAAATCGTAAATAGAAACTGACGGACTGAATATATGCAATACAAGCATTCCATGAAATTTTCTGAATATTGTTATAGATCTTGCTAGCAATAATGTTACGAAATGTCGGAAATGTGAACTGCGGGAAACATGCAATAGAATTAGAATATAATGCTAAGCTGTGAAGCTTATGCTTTACTTGGATTTCAAACACTAATTTAATGCAACATTTATTATTCTGTATTCACGCTAGGAAACGTACAAATGGTCTTCCTCTTGCCCAGGCCAAAATGTTGCCAAAGAATTCGGAAACATCCATGCCTCTGCTTATGGAGGATTAGACGAGAACATTGTGATGAACCAGTACCCATTGGGACCGAGTGGGACGTGTCAAGAAATCCAATTGATGATGGATGAGGAGTTAAAGTCATCTTCGGAAATGCAGTGCAACAGTTCTTCTTGCATGATGATGCACTCCCCTGGTGTTCCTATGATGGGATTTACTAGTCCCGTTATGAATCGACATGACGGCCAAGGAATGGGCTCCTTGAAACGAGGTCAAACCAAAATCCCAATGCCTGATTGTATACAAGTGCAAGAGTTGTCTAGTGAACTCATGGCTTCGTCTGATGGACGATATGATGGAAGCAGTTTATCGACCGGGGGCCAATTACTTCAACAACATAGCAATGCCATGCATTTGTATATGAATCAAGTTGCAGGTTCGTTTGATAATAATAGAATCGTCTGTGATACTGTCTGTTGTATAGTATAGTAGTAGTATTATTATGCATATGAGAATGAGCTGAAGAAATACAATAATGCCTTTATTGCATCCAATTTGTGGGCCGACATGCCAGTTGCTTTTTGCTGACTATGTGAGTTGTGATGTGACGTGAGTGCATGTGCTCGCAACTTGTACTTGTGACTGCGAGTGCTTTCAATCCCTTTCGTTTTGTATGTACAAGTGGCTGGGCTACAAAAATTAATAGCAATATGTTTTCTCTTGTTCAAGTTTATGATGACAATATAAGAGCTTAATATTATCACGGATCGTTAGTTTTGAGCACTTGGTCCATTGAGAAGTGCTTGTACAACGATGTAGTGTGCTGAATTAGTTAGTTAGTCAGCCGTAGCCGTGTACTAAGGTCACGTTAGTTTTTGAGGAGATGCCAAGTGCTCAAAAATAAAACTAAGGCAGATATATTGTCTATTGTTTGTTTCAGGGAAAGTTAGAAAGTTGTTTTCAATTCACAGATGAACTGAAATAATGATATTTTGACACCATGATTAATCATTTGACAATGAAAAGTGAGTCTTTAGATAAAAAAAAATATTTCAGAAATGGACACTTTAAATTTCAATTAATTCAACATAAAAGTTGCTATGCTGAATTTATATTCTGTAAAAATGCGACATGTCATCTACTCTTATAATCGTGTTTTCAAAAAACCATATTTATATGAACTCGGGCCAAAACTACCCAACCGATATGCCTCGAAATAGCCTTAAAGTGATTGTCAAGTGGGTGCGGAGTGTCCTCGCCCCGGGAGTCTAAGCCGTAAAACCCTTAGTTAACGAGATAATTGACAATTGAGTTGGTCATTTTGGTATTTAAGGCTTCCATGCAAACGTAAACAACCGAGCATCACACATCACACCACGATGAGAAAATATGACAGGGGGTCCCCTTAACTTCGACATTTTCCCCATGTTATTTCCCATAAGGAAATTTCAAAATTGATTCTTAATTCTAAACTTTTTATACCAATTTATTGTATTGCATTATCCATAATGCTTATTACTCTCATTTAACACTAGCCGGGCCCACTGGCCTATGGCCAGACTCACTCTTACGAGCATGCAAAATTTTCAATGACCACAAATTTTCTGACGCATGGCAAGTTTCTAGAATGTCATAAACGAAATTGTTGAAGGACAGGTGAAACAAACTTGCTATAAAGTCGTTTATGACATTCTAGAAACTTGCCATGCGTCAGAGAATTTGTGGTCATTGAAAATTTTGCATGCTCGTAAGAGTGAGTCTGGCCATAGGCCAGTGGGCCCGGCTAGTCAACATAAATAGACCAAAATTTCTGAAACACACTAATTATCCAATGGGTTGAATTAAAATGTGTAACTACTTCCATAAATAAAAGACGGTGACTTAATGAACCTCTGCAATAGGACAGATTGCAGTATTGGGAAAAATGTTCAAATCGCCATCGCCTCCACCACTGCCTCAAAACTGTAAAAAAACCAATTCCGTCCACAATAAAGCCAAATTCAGTAAAACAGATCGTGGGGGGGACGCTGAAGAGACTTTTGCTTTGCTTAACTCCTCGTTTGAAGGAACCTGGGAAGGCCCACCATAAATCACCGAAGACGAACCCAAAACCTTCCCAGTTCCCCTCTGCACTCCGGCCTATGCTGGAAAAGCCTCCCCCACACCTCCTCGGCAATATTAGAAATAATCCTCCAGTATGGGCGGAGCCTTTTTGCGCCCCAGTTCTTAGCTCAAATTAAATCACAGGTCTCACAGTCTCACATGCCGATTTTTTTCAGACCGAATTTCTTTTAATTTTTTCGGTTTTGAGTTTGAGCCGGTGGCGGTAGTGGTGACGATTTGAATATTTCCCCAAATATTGCGATCTCTCCCTGCAATATTACCGCGAAATTTCCTATTTTCCATATTCAGGATTTTATATTTACCATATTACAATTGTCTAAGCTGGCCGAACAATAAGTCATACATGTTTGAAATTTTTTTAAAACTCAAAAAAGTCAAAAATTAATTTGATGTACGAAAAGTAATAATTTGCAAGCAGCACTTTTTATTTTATTATTGCTGCATTGCTGACTTTTTATTTATTTTTTTCCATAGTAACACTCTAGGGACAGGAAAATTTGGGCTTAGACGAATAATGTAATGATTAGTCCATCTTCATTACGTCTGTCGCACCCTCATTTAACATTACCAACCCTCATTTAGTGTGTTACACTCTCATTTAACATTAGTTAACCCTCATTTAGTGTGTTGCACTGTGATTTAACAATAATTAACCCTCATTTAGTGTGTTGCACTCTGATTTAACATTAGCCAACCCTCATTTAGTGTGTTGCACTGTGATTTAACATCAACCAACCCTCATTTAGTGTGTTGCACCCTCATTTAACATTTTAGAACCCTTGATAAACACTGTAAGCCCTCTTTATTGATTTAAGTTTTAGTTATTTCTTTAGCATTGTCGTAGTGTCACTGTTATTTAACATTGTGATATCCTCAGTCAACTTTGAAGGACCCTGATTCTCATTTTATTCTCATCAAATTGCTAATTCAATCTGTCTGCGAGGTCATGTGATTGTTGTCCAGTCTATGTTGTTATCCGCCCGGGCGTAGAACGGGCTTTTTAGCTGGTGTAAAATATATTCTGATTTCTGTCCACAAATCCCAGAAACACAGGATTTCTATTTTTGGCTATTGTATGACAACAAAAGAGTCGGCAATGTGTACATAATATAAATAATGGATGATATAATAACGTTTTTGAGCTTTTGGCCCTTGTACACTTACCCTTGTACGTATAAATATTGATTGCATGTTCCCACAACTGTACAAACAACAACAACACGAAATCAACCACACACAAAAAACAGGCAATCATCTTGCACTTGGATTTTATCCAGATCCCATGCAAGCTGGTCGTACCAGTTCCGGTGGCGGAAACACTTTCCCCAATCCCAACTTGACCAATGCTCCCGGAATGAGCTCTAGTTCTCCAGGAAACCCATCCTCTACTTCGACAGCTAGCAACCTAAGTCCCAATAGTGGCAGTACAACTTTAGTTGGAGTTTTGAAGCGACATTCGTCCACTACTCCAAATTCAACTGTCAAGAAAAGAGTTCAGATCCAGGAAATATCTGTTTAAGGCTTCACTTGACAGCTTCTGTATGAAGGTAAAGTCATTTTCTTGGAAATTCTATGTACTCTTGTGACAGTGAACCTGTCAGATCCGTCAAACAGGGTTTCAAGAAATAAAAATTGAGAGAATATCCCATTGGGCATTCTTGAATAACGTTAGCCATGGCATTGAGCGATTTACAAGGACGAAATAACTTGCGGGAATCTAATACCGTATTGTTTTTTTTGCTTATGTATTTATTAACATGGAAGGCTTTATAGTTGCACTCTACATACAAAATAAATTAAAAAGAAAGGAGCCTCAGTTTAAGATGTTTTTCGTTAGTTGAAGATATGAACACAAATGCATATAGAAATATTCAACTATCCTGTTGAATTTTTTTTTTAATAAATCATGCCATATTTTTCCTTCCCATTGCCATTTTAATCTTTTTTACACTGAACAAAGAAAACTTGACACTTGCCATTTCCCTTTCACTTTAATGATAATCTTTTCTCCGTCTTGCAGAGAATTATTTCCTTTCCGGAGTAAACAACTGTACATACTTATTCAAAGTGGACTACTGCGATCCTTTCGCACTGCTTACAAAAAAACCATTGTTTTAAACTTTTTTGTGTGTTGAATATTTCTCTGGATAATCATGACAAGAAAGTCAGACGTACTACACTTTCACCGGAGAAAGTCAGTCGGGTCAGTGAATTGGAACAGCCAGTCTCATACTACCAATTATAATACATATTATATAAATGTACTACCTAACTAATCATGTAAAAAGTAGACATTATTGATAAAATTTCATAAAACCATTTTCAAACTCATGTCTACTATTATACTAGTAACTACTTAACATAAGTATTGACCTCTCATTAGCTCAGTGAGTGTACCTTATTGATTATTGAACTAACTAACTAACTAAGCATTCCAAAGATAATTAGTGCATTCCCTCCTTGTAAAGAAAATCACGTGCTGTTTATGTGCTGTAAAATTGTAATGATCTAAATACTCATTCGATCATCTTGTTCTTGTTGGTTCTACTATTATCAAGAAAGATTCTTAATAAAATTGTAAAAGTTGGTTTTATATTCCCACAAGGTGATAAAAGAGTTTGGGTGATGTGCTCCATAAGGAATTTCACACTGCCATGCCTCCATAATTATTATTTTCCCTGCTGTGTTTAGCATCAACCAGTGTTTTGGCAGTACATCAAAAAAAATTTGCGGCTGCGAGACAAAATTACATTTTTCGTCTCACATCACAATTCCTCATATCATACTACTCGTTTCCACATGGATCATGAACATCTTCATTTTACGTTCCTTCTGCGTATTATTGCATTGTACATAACGTCCGTGCAACTTTCCCTCGCAGTGTAAGATGTTTCCCACATGTTAGGTTAGTGTTGGTGATAAAATTACTGTAGCGGCAAAAAGAAAAAATCATAGGCCGTAAATCCTATGTGGTATAATATGTGAGCAAATTGGTTAAAATCATGTTTGGATCTAAAAGCGTAGAAGATTGATACAGGCTAGGTTACCAAACATCTTCGCTCAAATCATGTTTGCTATGAAAATATCGAATTCTAGTAATAACACAAATAGAGTAGAATGTAAATTTACGGGACGATGGTTAAAGTGAGGGACCCATTACTGTAGATCAAATGCATGAAAATAAGTGAGAAATGTACATTTCCACATCCAGTTTATGTGTATGAGCAAAGATGGAAACTTATATGGTCCATATTTTGCAAACTTTTATGACAATGGTTGCACTAAAAACATATTGGCAGTCATCCTGATACATTATGTGCGTTATGTGACCCCTAACCAATGACATATAAATGAAGATTTAGTTTCATCCTTTGAGCATTGCAAATTTGAACGTTTGAAAACCGTAATATACAATGCGATTTTTGTTGCATCACATTTTGAGCGGCTCACAAAAATTTACCTGCACAAATCCCACATTGCAAAATCTCCATGCTATTTACCCAACTAACTAACTAACTAGTGTAATCGTAACCCAACTTTACACACAGGGTCCATAATTCATTAACTGGGTGATGTCTAGCCTCATGAATCCTAATCCTTCTACACGATACGCAAATATGTATGCATAGCGGTCACTTAAAGGCTCTAGGGAAAGCATCTGATTTATTAATATCGCTGACTTAAAACATGCAGATAAAACCTGCTGCTGTTGGTGCACTTACTCACTATCGATCCACTCTACAGTTTTAACCTTTTTAATGTCTTCAACAAACACATATGGTCAACTTGTGCGTTCGTTCCCTTTTAACTTCCCATGTATTAGTCAGTAGTAACTACGAATTACTGGAAATGTATTTATACTAACTAACTAACTAAAACAAAGGGCTACTGCTTCAGCTGTTCAGAATGAAAAAAATGACCATTTTGAGCTGCCGACTTGCTGTTCACCCTTGTCCAGCACCACATTGTGCACCATTATTGCCTCTCATAAAAGCAAACTATGTGGGCTACGGATGTATTTATTTGGCCATGCGGTACGACGAAACATATTGTAAAAAGCTCACACAGAGCTGCTGCATGTAATATTGAGTTAGGAGAGAGACCGCAGTGAAAGCTATATATAAGATACCATCTAATGTATAAATATGCACCTACGTACTATGTTTTTCACGACGGAGCATAAAAGGAGGAATGTGCTGCTGGTGAGTTGACTTTACCTTTTCTCATTAATAAGTGAAAGGTAGAGAATTTAATTTGGACTTGTCTAGTATAAAGCATGGTGATGACCATTCAGACTGGTAAAGTCAATATGTTAAACGCAAAGTGAAAGTTTATAAGGTAGAATTTTGAACGAATTCATGAAACTTTCGGAGCGAATGTAAAAAAAATAAGGTTGGTACACTCTTTTATCTGCCGTATCTTATTGTAAATTAGAAAAATGCAAATTTTCGCCTAATTTCTTTCATAACTTTTGATACACAACACAAACGGATTTAAGACAACATAGTTAGTTACAAAGAGTTAATGGAGCAATGCTATCAACCAAGCTGTTTTTTTATCTCCGGCAAAAATGTCTTGCACAATCTTCGAACCAGTTTCTCCATCCTTATGTAGCTTAAGGGAGCTTCTATCTTGTGTAATATAATAAAGAAGATAATTGGCTTCATTCTGTCTTGTGCAGAAAATACTACCCCATAGTCGGCATACGCTTTCCTTACAATAGTCCTTTGTTAGGTTCTCTTTTGTAGTTTTTGATAGACAGTAATCATTGAGCCGAAACATTGGCAAGGAGTGACCTTTGTATCCACTGTCAATTTGTTTTGCAACCCGATCCGATTTTTCTTGGGAACCTTTCATAGCTTGTTGATCCCAACCAGCTAATTGCTATAAAGAAGCAAGGATGGCATCTAAAGTCGGACCACATTTTTCCATTTTTCGTCTATGTTAGGTTGTATAATTATGTCAATCCTATTTAGGTGGTCTGGTCAGCACAAAGACCTACTATATAAGTTATTCTGATAATTAAACGTCAATTTTTCTAGCTATCTAAACACACGCTTTACACTTTTGAACTCCGTAGCATCTAAGACTTCCATATACTTTCACTGTGCTTGATTTGATTTTTTCATGCGATTTTAGGCGGTGGAGTGAAATTATTCAACAAACTTATTGTTTATTTAATCCTGCTGGTTGTATTAAGGAATAACTCCGTTAATTACTCACAATATAACCTTACGGACAAAAAAAACAAACAATATGAACTGGACAAGATGGGGAAAAGTTGTGAATGTCACTGTTTGAAATCCAGTAAGGCAGAAAAAGAAGATAGATGAGTCAATTAGTGGTCACAAACAACAACCTACGTTATGGAGAATGGACATGCTCAAGATTACGCTTTAAGTTGAGAAATAGCTGCTGTTTTTTTTACTCGTGTGCTGTACACATACACGGTTGAGCGGGTTGTTGACAAATGGGTAAAATTAAAGCATTAAATTCAATGTACAGCTGGGAACGCAGTGGTTACTCAAGCCCCTGTGTTTTGCCAATGGCAACTATTTTCGCAGTCTCACGTTTGTTTTTACTGTTTGGTGATTGCGTTATGCTCACAAATGATTTATGGTAGGGGAGATAGGGACTTTCATTAGCAAAAATGTTGTATATCTTCATTTCTCACTTTTTGTTGCACTCGGTTCCCAACTATATAGCTTAAACTGGCAGCAGTGTCAAGTGAACGGGATTACAAACATTTTAATCTTGAAACCTTGATGCCTACAGATAAAGGAATCTGCATTGTGCACAAGTTATAATGGTCTTCTTTTTTGCTCTTTTTTGGGAGATGTGATAGCGCTTCTCTGCAAACCTATGTAATACATTTGCATTAATGGGTTTTACTTGTAACTAACACTTGGGGCTGAGTATACCTGGAAAATGGGTTAAAAACTTGACAAGGGCTCAATTTCTTTGTTAATTCTTACTAAAAGCTTCTCAAGACAGTTGTACTTTCTCTGTGTCTACTAACTAACTAACTAAAAAAATTATCTAATCTCTCTTATTATCTATTCTAAGCAAGACTTAACTGTTATATTCGCGTGTGAAACAAACGCGTATTTGAAATTATCATATATCAGATAGAGCCTCCTGTTCATGCTGAATAGTTAGCTGTAACCAACCCTAAACTGAAAAAAGCTATCTAGTTAAGTTATCAGAATGTTGACACTAGGTTTCCTATGATTTCCCGAGCCTGTCTTGGGTAGATTTATGTGACTAAAAAAGTTGATAATTTTAATTTCCATAATTGCAAACTTTGACTATCCTGTAAAAACCAGTCTACTGGCTTCAAAACATGTATGTATGACTATGTAATCAAAAAACTTGCATGGTACAAAAAAATAAGTTAGAAATTAGCATGATAATCTCTTTATTATCATGCAGAGGAAGAATCATCTAAGGGTAGGAAAAGAGAGATCTCCTTTTGTGGATGAAAATAATAAGACGAGGAGGAAGAGAAGATTGCTTCCAGCTCGCATCAGTGACTGCATACATTGCATTCCATTTTCTGACTCCACTACTACTACAGGATAAAGTTGAGCATCCCATTTTTTTCAACGGACATTTTTTAAACTAAGCCCAGAATTATTCTTTTGCCTAAAATATTTCACTTCTCACGGAGTATTCGTTGAATACGCTTTTCTTCAGTTTTAGTGGCTATAGGTAGATAATATGTATGCACTAATCTACCTTTTAACCAAAGTTTACGTTTTCTGAGTTCTTTGGAAGCGAAAAGATTCTTTGCACAACGCTTTGCAAATTTTTCATGGCCGAGTTACCGATTGCGAAAAAGTATTCAACTCAAAAACGTAGAATGATACAATGCTAAATTTTACAGCTAAAACTGTTGAATGGATTTCCAAAACACGAATGAAATGAATTCACTCAAATCCGAGCATTCTATAACTTTCTATTACTATTTATTTGATTTCTACGTTGGACAGCAATGTGTATTAAATGAATACATCTAGTATTTGTTATTATTATATGGCTTCATTGCCAACAAATCATTGTGTTTATTCAGTGAAGCGTTCATGCAGGAATGTGAAATACTACGCCAGACGTGCACTTGCAGTAATAACAGTTGAAAATGATGAACTCTTGTGATAGGTAAATCATTTTGCTGATGATTGTATTTTATTATGAGTCAAGTAGAATTTGCTAACTTGTAGATAAATGAAATAAATTAAACATGTACAATAGATTCAGCATATAATTTATTTGCAAGGTGACTAGTTAATTTCGGTATGCAATATTAAAATTTTGCAGAGTTGGGAGAATTTAGAGACCCAGTTTTGTAAAATACTGCCCGAACGATTAATACCAAACTGCACCACTCCTAAAAATGATATACGGGTCAATTATAAAGCGATAATCTGTGTTGTAAAAACTAAATCTTGCCAAAAACTTAGCATTCCCAGTGTAATTGAAGTCCATTTCCGGTGAATTCATTTTCTCAATTGGTTCTTTTGTCATTTTTTATTTGCCAACGACTTTGTCTACTCTATATTTAAAAAGCCTAGTTGTAAATTTTATGAAATAATTTATTTACTTTTCACAGCCCGTAGAAAAAGTTTCACAAAGTGGAGCCAATTGGTGAAAAATTTCTTGGCTACGTTTCAGAAAACAAAACTTATACTTGTAGTAATATCATGTTGTTAAGAGGGCTGTTTGTGAATTCTTTTATCACTTTAAAAGTCATCAACCAAATTCCTTGTTCTACTTTTTTACAGCTTTGTATATATTTCATATGTTTACGGCAATGGGCTCGCTTTATTTCAATTCTCTTATTCCATCTTTCTAGATAATATTTAACCCTTGTGTTTTCTGTGTCCAACTCAGTGTTGTTCTTGGCTTGTGTAGTCGCTTAAAACACTAGAGTGCAGAAAACAAGCCAAAAATGGAGATGAAACATTTTGCCGGATTTCCTTGACTATTTTTCTTGAAGAAAGCATTAAAAAAGTTGGAAACTCACTCACTTGTGTAAAGTATTAGTTAGTTGTTACTCAACATGTTCACTCACTCCAACCATTCGTGCGGAATAAAATAAAGAGCATCGTGGAAGCCAAAAAAAAAAAACGGATTTTTTTTTCTACCCGACACTTTCTACGTGTGTAATGGGGAATATAATCGACAAAGGGGTTAAGATTTATCTCAACTTACATCATTGTGCAATATGGATTCATTCTTTATGAAGTTTTAAGAATAAGCTCAATCATACAGTCGCTACCAATGAAATTTTATGAATGTAAAATATAACCCAAATGTTATTTCTTCCCACATTCAACTGTCTTTATATTCCACACCGGGGGGAACCGGGGAACATATCACAAAAAAATTTGGGTCAGAAGTTAAAACAGAAGGTTGCATTTTCAAAGGCAATCTGACTGACTATAGCAATAGTAAGTTTCAACATGAAAAACTTGCCCAACCAGTAAATTATTATGATATTTGTAAAATCACGTTGTACATGTACATATAGTTAGTGAGAGTGGCCCTCTTGGGAAATTAATAAAAAATTCTTACTCCTCCTTTGTACTCTTACATATAGACAATAATTTCGCACTATTTTACAAGGGCTATAAGCTGGTGAGTACACTGTGACTAAAAACAAGTGTACTTTTTTTGTCAGTTCTTTGTTTTCGGGGCGGAATTCCGCTTATTTCTAATTTACTTCTTAGGCACGTCCACCCAGAGAGATAGTAAGTTAAGTTGAGCACAGGGTGAGAGTTAGGCATGCAAAAGGAGGAAAACACTATGCTCCTTTGTTCCCCTCATGTTGAGTTGGGAACAACTAGGAAAACTTATCATGTACACACACACTAACATGTAAATTGCTTCAGTATATTCTTGTTGTTGTTTGCAACAAGAACAAGGAGTGTTCCAGAATTTTAATTCTCAGCCAAGTTGAAATGACCACATGCTGGAAAAGTTGGGATTCTCTAAAGTAATACGTTTTTTCACGTATTTTACTGTAAAAACTTACAGGCTTTAAAAAAGGGCGAGAAAAAACAAAACAAGATGAAAAAACACTGGTGGGCTCATGGCTCATGCGGTTTTTGATTTTCTCATTTTTCGGTAATAATTGATAGCATGGATTTTCTTACTTCATGTTATGCTACACATGATAGACTAAAGATTCCGGGCTTTTCCATTATTTTGTTTTGAAAGAGTTTTAAAACGGATAAGCGTATTTAGCAACGGAAAAAAACGAGTAAATTATTATTTAATTTGCCCGTCATGCCACTCTTATTAGGATCACCAGAGCCTAGGCAAAGTGATGATTTAAAGGAAACTGAAAATAAATACTGAATGGATTGAATACAAGGTTTTGTGCACACATTCCAAGGAGATGTCATAAAATTACATTATTCACTTACACTTGAATGGTTTTAGTCTTGAGAAAACAGTAGACAATTATGTTAAGCCAGTTTGTTCCAATAGTGCCAATGTGTTTGGATAAATTCGTATGGTACCACATGTACGATACGACTCAGTGCTGTGCAACGTGAGTATTACGCAATGGGAAGTAACTCTATATTTAACGGACTCCAAGTTTTAATTTAACGAGACCGTAGCATTTGGATTCTTAATTTGTTTCGTAACGAACACATGTACAAAGTAAATGCTTGTCGATGTGAAAGTAAGTGATGAGATAAATATGATATTCACGACCTTCTACAAGCTTCCCTAAAAATAGTGGACTTGGATGCTACAGTAAATTTGCTCTTGAAACATTGATTTAATCGACTCATTTCAGTTATAAATGGGAATGTTGAAAATACTCCGTCCTCACGTTTCTCAATGACTGAATAAAAGGTATCAAACAGTCGCATAACTCAACTCATTAGGCGTTCTCAAGGTCTGCTATCGTTCAAATTACACTAAAACTTAAACCACCATATTTTACCTTTCATTTTCATCTGTTAACGCTAGAAAATGACAAAAGTACCTTTTTGTGCGCATATAAAATTCACTCACTCCATAAATTATAGATTGGGCACATTGATGAGATAGCATGTTTTCAAGTAGAAAAAATGCTCAGTTGGCTATATTTACCGAGTCAGAGTGTGTTCTCTTTTATCATCCCCTATAAATTCTCTCCACTGTTTTTATCAAATGATAGATAACTAGCTGGTAACTACAAACTGGTAAAGTGTGACCAACCACATTGCATCCAGTGCACACAAAACACTTAAGCTAAATGGCTATGAATAGTTTCCACATTGATACCGTGGAACGCCATTCAGGCAACTTTTATATGCATCGTTGGCATAGTGGATCTCTCTGTAGTGAGTGATGCCAACGGGATGGAATGAGCTCAGTCCCGCTCCGGGACAAAATGATCAATAAAACTCGGGATGAAAGCTTGTCTCCTCCCGAACCATTCGGGGAAAAAACTACATCCCGTTCCATCCCGGTGACAACTCTAGCTCTGTGTATAACCAGTAGTTAGTCACTAGTTAGTCACCACCCCCTAGAAAGCAGTGTCATTCAGTTTGCATGGAAAGTTGCCTTTCTAAAAGAATTTTTCGTCCCTCTGGACCTATTTTGATGAAAGCAGTATGGTGCCCAATCACTCATTGTAGTCGTGATGATAAAAATCCTGCTATATGATGACGGTAGTTTGAAATAATGGAAAATATATAGATAGTTTAGTTAGC